>JAEEGJ010020361.1_pt1 | contig 14446 bp, 18 predicted proteins | sample 8958761 | NCBI WGS metagenome assembly JAEEGJ01 (sample SAMN16246546, study PRJNA631951) | gut metagenome | biome: gut microbiome; feature: rumen; material: RS-attached | host: Bos | place: Iran: Karaj | collected 2018-10 | reverse complement strand
CTAAATAAAAGCAAAAAAACTACAACCAAAAAGAAAGCTTCTACAAAAAAGAAATAATTTATAACGCTATAACTTTAACGATGGATGACATCAAAGAAATAATGAGAAAGAGATTATCCATTCAACACCGTGGTAAAAATATGATTTGAAGTATAGCAATGAATGAGATAAAATTATATCTAAATATTGAAAAGGTTGACCAAGAAATAAAAGACGAAATTCTAACATGATACATAAGACACGATAAATTATTCTTAAAAACCATAGAACAAAGTCTAAAAATTCAGATTTTTAAAGAAAAATTGAATATCATTAATAGAATAAATCAAAAATTAGCAGAAATTGGATATAAAACACAAATAGAAGATATCATTTTAAAATAACATTTATATTTTTCAAAGAATTAATGCATTTCAGCCTATTACAATTTATTATAATAATTACTTCCATTATTTTTTTCTTTTTTTGAATTGATTTATTTAAACGTAAAAAAGCAACATTACTTCATCTATTAGTATTTGCATGATGAAGCTTTGCGTTAATTGTATTTTCATTCAATTGAACAGCATTAGACAAATTTTGATCATTATTTTGTCTAACTAGAGGAGCTGATTTGATAGTGTATTCTTCTATAATCATTTTAGCTTATTTCTACATTTCATTATTAAATACTGTAAGTAGACAAGATATAAAACAGACTCAAATTGTTAGAGAAGTCTCTATAAAATATGCTAAATGAGACCTATGAAACACCGACACCGTATTTATAATACCTGCATACAACGAAAAAGATGCACCAATTAAAGTCATATGAGATATTTTATCAAAAAATTATTCAGTGATTTTAATAGATGATTGAAAAAATGGGGACTTGATAGAAAAATTACATACAAAATACAAATGAAAACCTATAGTAACCATTAAGCATATCGTTAATCTTTGACAATGAGGATGACTAGAGACTTGAGCAGAATATATTAGAAAATTCTGAAAAAATATAAAATATGTAGTACATTTCGATGCTGATTGACAACATAGATTGGAAGATCTCAAAGAATTCCAAAAAGCATTCAAAGAAGATCCAGAACTAGAAATAGTTTTATGATCAAGATTCTTGTGATCAACTGTAAACATGCCTAAATCCAAAAAAATAACGCTTAAATGATGAATTTTATTTACCAGAATTTTTAGCTGAATAAAATTAACAGACACTCACAACTGATATAGAATGATGAGAAAAGAAACATTAGACAAAATTCACATAACAATGAATAGAATGGAACACGCATCAGAAATATTAGATATAATCAAAAACAAGAAAATAAAATACAAGGAAGTTCCTATTGTCGTAATCTATTCCGAACATTCTATAGCTAAATGACAAAAAATTAGCAATGCATTCACTATCGCTAAAAATATGATTTATAAAAAAATATTCTTTAGATAAAATCTAATTTGTCTTATGGTTGCATTTTCAATACTTGGACGAAATATATATCGATATTGAATATTTTATCTTATAGGATTCATCTTAGCTTATATTTTTTTATTAATAATCTGAAAGAAAAGGATTTTTCATAAATTCTCAAACCTACAAACACTACTAGAAAAAGACCTAGAAACATTATTCATAATACTCATTTTATGAGTTTTGATATGATGAAGATTATGACATGTACTAATATACGACTTTCAATATTTTCTAAATAACCCTATAGATATAATAAAAGTCTGGCAATGATGAATGTCTTTCATCTGATGATTATTGTGAGTTATAATTTGAGTATCACTACTTTTGCGAAAGAAAAAATTTTCACGAAAAGAATTTATAATTTTATTAGACCTACTAGCCTGCATACTCCCGTTATGTATCGCCCTATGAAGATTGTGAAACTTTCTAAATCAAGAATTATACTGAATCATATTCAATAACTCGTTCTGACGAACTGAATGAACAATATCAACACTAACCTCTCTATGATTTTTGCATATTTACGATAAAATTGATTCGTCACTCAGAATTAATACGAATCTACTTTCCATAATTTTTGAATGAATTTTATTATTCATCACATTGATAATAATTTTCATTAAGCAGATAAAAAATAATAAACGAAAAATCTGAAAAATATCCATGGTTTTTCTATTACGATATAGCACAGTCAGATTTTTATTTGAATATGTTAGACAAGATTCTCAAGCAGAATTTATTTGACCATTTTCCAAAAGCCAACGATTCTTTGTAATATTCATTGTTGCAGGAATATCTATATCAATCTATCTAAGCCGTTTCCAAAAAGAAAATTTAGAAAATAATAAAAAATAATATGACTAAGAAAGATTACGACGAAATTTTTACCAAACTTTTAATACTTTTTCCAAATCCCGATACTGAATTAAATTTTAAAACTCCGTTTCAATTACTTGTTGCTGTGATATTGTCTGCTCAAACTACAGATAAACAAGTAAATGTAGTTACAGATAAACTTTTTCTGAAAATAAAAGAACCGAATGATGTACTAAAGATAACTGAAGAACAACTTGCTAAACAAGTTTCTTCCGTAAATTACTACAAAATGAAAGCTAAACATATCCGAGAGACTGCTAAAAAATTGGTTGAATTAGCTGAAAATAAAAATGGCAAATTGACCCCAAATGAAAAAAACTGCTTAGACGAATATTGATATTATTTACCAGAAAGCGTTGAATGATTAACCCAACTTCCATGAGTAGGAGAAAAAACCGCAAAAGTGGTTCTTTACGTACGATACAAACACGATTTAATTGCTGTCGACACCCACGTTCATAGAGTAGCCAATCGTTTATGAATAGTAAAAACTAGTGAACCTCTTGAAACTTCCAAAGAAATAGAAAAAGCCGTTCCAAAAAAATGGAAAAGAATTGCACACCATTCATTAATCCTATTTTGAAGATATTATTGTACAGCAAAAAAACCTAAATGTGACAACTGTATACTAAAAAAACAATGTAATTATTTCAAATCCACAGCTAATTTAAATCCCAATTAATCGGAGTTATTCCATTTTCTTCCAAATATTTATTAGCCTTTGAAAAAGGTTTGCTTCAAAAAAATCAACGATCTGCCGAAAATGGAGAGGGATGCGCCGAACAAATTACGTAATGTTTATTTTCATCAATAAGAGCCTTTTTTTGTTGTGCAAATGCTCACCATAAAATGAACACTAGGTGTTCTTTTTTTTCTGATAAAATTTTAATTACTGCATCTGTAAAAGTCTGCCAACCAATATCTTTATGTGAATTTGGAGTATCTTTTCTAACCGTCAATGTTGCATTCAAAAGGAATACTCATTCCTGTGTCCATTTAGTCAAATTACCAGATTTTGGTGGAGTTAATCATAAATCAGAGTACATTTCTTTGTAAATATTCCTGAGTGATGGGGGGATATTTACTCAATCCTGCACAGAAAAACATAATCAATGAGCCTCTCATTCTCAATGATATGGATCCTGTCAAATTATCACAACTTTTACCTTATCAAAAGGTGTTTTATCAAAAGCATTAAAAATCTGATTTCCTGCAGGATAAATAATTTTTCATTCAGATTTTTCTTTTTGCAAAAAATTTTTTATTTCTGTGAAATACGGTTTCTGAAATTCATCTCGAAGTACTTCTTTCCAGCTTGATTCAATCTGAGGATCAATCATGTTTATCAAATCTATAATTAAATTTTTCACTGATCATAACCAAATATCATTTTCATTATCCACTGCTCCAAACGAATTATTGGATTGATAAGATATTTCAGCAGCATATACCTTATTGGTCTAATCATCAGAATTAAAGGAACAATCAATCATAATCATAATCAGGCAAGAATATCGCTTGGCCAATGAACTAATGTCAAAATTCTACACAATGTCATTACAAGTGAAACTATTATGAAGAAGATTCCACTTCGAGTAAAAAATTTCCTCCTGTTGTGCAATCATCGTAATAGCGTAGATATTGCAACAGCCATAGAAACTACAGCATGATCTGATGGAAATGAACTAGTCGGCAAAATATCATGCAACAATGTTTCCTCCACTCCAACCTGGTTCAATGCTACAATTGGTCTCTCTTTATAAAAGAATGTCTGTATTCATATATTAATCAATACAGCTATAAAAGTTGCCCAAAACACATAAAGAGCTCCTTGTTTTACTACTGGTTTGTTTTTTATAATTGCATATATATAAATACAAACAAGAAAAATCGGATACACTACCACAAATACATCAGCAAAAGTTGGAGCCAAATTTGCTATCCATTCATATTTATTTTGAATATTTAGTCATCGATTTAAGATATCCATTCATCGTGACGGTTCTACAAGATGAAATGTATTCATAATTATTTCTGAATTTAAAAAAACTAACAATAAATTATTAGTTTTTTTATTTTATTCAAGCAATAATTACAAATTTTTCATTATAATTGATACACTGTCATTCAATTTGTGCTATAGTCTCATATCGATTGAGTAGTTCAAAACGGATCTGAAGTTGACCCAAAAGGATTATTATTAGGATAATCTTTTACCACAGCGACCAATCACGTTCATATACAAGTTACAATATTACCAACCTTAACAAATATAGATTTTGCGGAATACATATCGGAATTCTGCATTCTAAATACTCTCAACAATGTAGGTCACATAAACAAAAGCATAACTGTCATAAATAATCCTATAATCATGTACCTTATACCATTCCATGCTGACTTCACTTTAGAATCATCTCATCTAGAAAATATAAACAAAAATACAGCATAAAAAAATGCCCAAATACATCAAACCAAAACAACCAATACTATCAAAGCAAAAATAAACAGAATTACATCTGCTGGATTTGCTGTAATTATATTACTACATGCATTTTCCATGGAAAATGGGGTTATAACACAAATTTATTATAAATTATGATTCTGATTTCTCATTTTTAGGAAGAGCTTTTCTCTCTATTTCTTTATAGAATTTTTTGAACATAGCATCATTTGTTGATTTGAAAAGTAATTTTGCAACTCTTTCAGATGGTTTTGCTCATTTCTCTATCCAAGTCTTAATTGCATCGATATCTGCTTCAAATATATGTTTTATAGGATCATATGAACCCAAAACTTCTAAATGTCCACATTGTGCTGGTTTTGTATGTTCAGTAAGAACTACTCTATAAAAAGGTCTCTTTGATCTTCCTTGTCTAGAAAGTCTAATAGCTAACATTAGTTTTTAAACACAAAAAAATAAAAATCTGATTTTACTTTAATTTTTCTCTAGATGTATGCTCTGTGTGTTTTTTGCAATGTTTACAGTACTTGCTCACAGATAATTTTGGAGTTGTTGCCTTATTCAAAGATGTGAAAAAATTTGTCGCTTTACACTCAGGACAAACCAATGCAACAGTAATAACTCCTCACTTTTTCTTTGCCATAATTTACATAAGAAATACAAATAAAATATTTGAATGACGTAGATGATCATAAATTTGGCTCTAGGTAGACTCGAACCACCGACCTCGCCCTTATGAGAGGCGCGCTCTAACCTGCTGAGCTATAGAGCCACATATTATAGCTTTTACAAATCGGTGAGGGTGGGATTCGAACCCACGAAGCCTGTTACAGCTTGACTCGTTAGCAGTGAGTTGATTTCAGCCTCTCATCCACCTCACCAAATCACCAATTCGTGGATTGAATATACAGAATTACTATTGTATTTCAAGAGAAAAAATGTAGAAGAATGTGTAAAACATTCAGATAATTTCTTATTTTATCCGTTACAAAACTTAAAACCAATGGCAGAAGAGGCAGTCGGAGTTATTGAATCATGAGAAACCTGATGAAGTTTAAAAGAATGAGTAACTGAAGCAGACGTACAAAGAGTTCAAGAAAATTCTCGCCAAATAAAAAAAGTCGCTCAACAATTACAACAGGATAAGAAGCAAAACAATCAATTAGCCAAATTTTTAACATTCATTCTAAATGAAATATCCAACGAAAAAATCATAAAATGATTATATGATACTTTTTTCATTACTATTGACCCAAAAACAAATATACCGTATTTTCGTAGAAGCATGAACGATGTAGTTGTAGTTTGAATTTTTTACCCTTTTTATTTAGAAAAAGCTAATGAAACATGAGTTTCTCATTATTATGAAACTCTAAAATCATCATCTGAACACTCTATATCATGATATATACAATATTTACAAGAACTTTCTGATCATTACCACGACAATATTCCAATTAATCAAACTAGTTTCGTACAACTATTAATAGAAATAATAAAAGAATATTTATCTGATGCTAGTGATGCAAATTCTCTATCGGATCATTCAGATTCTGCATACAAACAAATTATATATGATAACCTATATTTAGGCTCATCTGACACTTCAGAAAATATACAAAATTAAACAATAACATAAATACACAAATTTTAATAAAAAAGTCTGATTTTTTTTGACTTTTTTTGTATTTTCGGATATAATTAAGTAGAGAAATTTATTTTGTTTTTTTTTCAGATGGCACCAGATGCAGGTAAAATCAGAACAACAGCTGGAGAAGCTACAGAAATTGTTAGCACTTTTGATAAAAGCGAAAATTATATCCAAAAAACAACTGCTGAAGCAAAAGAAAGAGTAGATACACTAAAACTTTCAGCCATAAATTCAAAGCTATCTAACGCTGAAACTAAAGCTGATATAAATGCAGCACGTACAGAATTTACAAATAATTTAAATTTGAATTCTTTAGAATGATATTTACGTGCCTGTAATGAATTATTGCAACAAATCGATTACGCCATACAAGCGACAAAAAATAGACAATGATTATCAAAATCTTGAAGGAAAACAATGCAAAACACAAGACAAAAGCTTCAAGATTATAAAAAATGAGTTGAGGCAAAAAAGAAAGCATTGATAAAACAAACCAATCCCGAAATATACCCAAGCGATAAACAAAAGCTCAGAGAATATCGAGCAAACCTTGAATCAGCAAAACAAGATATTGCACAATGACAATGGTGAGAACTTTCAAATGGTGCCTCATACATGTATAATTCGCCAGAAAATGCCAAAAGTTCTAATAAAGCACAAGAAAAGATGATTCAATTTGAACAAAAACTTCAACAAGAAGTAAAAAATTGAGCTATTTTGAATATTTTTGAATGAAACACATACAATACCACGAATTTCTACAGAAGAATTGCTGAATGAAGATACACCAGTGCAGATTACACAACATATATGACAAATTCGGATATATTAGATCCAAGCTTTCAAAGATGTTGAATACGTATTCCTACAGAACAAGGAATAATTAGTCCTGCAACAGGTACTCGCACTTGAAGATATGTCGATTATACCAATACAAATTTCCAAGATACATTTAAAAAATGATGAATAGGTTGAATCCTCGATAAAGCATTAAGTCACTGTAACAACCTAACACCATGACAAAGAAACACTCGAAAATCTATTTGAGTATTAGCTGCCTATTGAGCATGAATCTACGGATTGTTCAAATTCTTCACAAATAAAAAAATGTGATTTCGAAAAAAAACATTGATTACAGGTGGAGCATTTTTATGAACAGAAGTTTTATTATGAGAAAGTCCTATCTCTCTATTCAATAAATTTATGTCTTGATGATTATCTCGAGATAAAATAAAAAATAGTTTCTGAAATGCAGTTTCATCAGTTCGAGGTTCAGGAATAGAATCTAGTGAAACCATTGCGCCCGCAATGTATTCTCTTATGCTTTTCAATCCAAAAACAACAATATGAAATATAAACACAATGACCGAAAATTTTAAATCTGACAACAATTTACGAAAAGCTTTTTATGATAAATCACTAGATACCTTACAACATCAATATTGATGAACTCAAACTGCAGAATACTTCCGTGCAAATTTCTCAGAAAACTTCAACGAACAAAAACGAAATAATTGGTTAGCATCATTTTGAGTAACAGACATGTCAAACCCTAGAAATAGTAATAAACTCATATATGAACTTGCAAACAACACAACTATGAACGAAATTGCTTTAGAAAGATTTAAATCAGAAAATTGAGTAAAAGAAACTAACGATAAGAATAAAAAGCAAGAATTTAGAAAATACATTAATGCATTAAAAGCAAATAATGAAGCTATAAATACTGCCGTTTTACAAGCCCATTTATATGATTGGTTTGTAATTGATGGTAAAGCCACATATACAGAAAGACCAGAAGACTTTGAAAACAAACAAAAATTAACATTACAAGTAGAAAATCTTTCACTCAGCCAAGAAAATAAAGACAAATTAAAACTAGCTATCCAAAATTTTTATGATAAAAGAAATATCGATACAAAACCAAGATTAAGTGACTTTTCACTCAAAATGGAAGGTGAAAAATTAGTTCTAAAAAGTCATGATTGAGAAGAAGCAAACATAGATATAGATAAATGAGAATTAATATGATTCTGAAAATGAATAAGTTTTACTGATTTATCTGATCTTTTAAATGCTGCCGATTTATCAAATAAAATTCTTAATAGCCAAAAATGAAAAGCAGCAAGAGACTATCCACCATTCCAATATAAGTGACCTACAACAATTTTAGAAAATTGAATTGGAAAAAAATGAAGAGGAATTTACTTTAATGATGCAGAATCATGAAATATTTTTGATTTCGATACTAGAATATTATCTGGAGGTTGGGGATGATCTATTGGAAAAATCGATACACTACGTAACTATCCTGAAGAATATGCAAGTTATTTGTCAGATCGTCGATTAGAAAAGAATAAAATTGAGTTTAATAATAATTATCCATTAGTAAAAAAATTATCTGAGAATTGAATAATATTCACTGATGAAAAAGAAGTACAGCAACTGGAAATACGATTAAACGAAATTAAAGAAGGGAAAAAATTTGCAATTTGAGATTTAAATTGAAAACCTTTTAAAATATCTTGGAAATTAAAATCACTAGGGAAAAGATTAATATTTACTGGTATAAATTGAGATAAAGATGTTTTTTCTGAGGATATTTCAAACAAATTTCCTACTATTATAGCAAATAAAGACGAATTTTTATCATTCATGAATAATCGTGAAAATTGAATGCGATGATATGAAATCACTCAAAGACTAAATTCATAAACAATAAATATAATAAAAAAGTCTTGACTTTTTCATCAAAAAACTTATATTTTGAGTAGTTTTATTACTACACAAAGAAAAATGTTCGAAAAACTCAATGACAATACTACATGTAACAAAGTAATATGGGGGATTACAAAGGCTTCAGTGCTTTGAACACTACTTTTTGTCCTATCATCATGTGAAGGAGGTAGGGAAAAATTTTTACAAAACAGAGCCGAAAGATGAAATCGATCTTTATATAATTCATCTAATATATATGAACAAGTTGCATTAGAAGAAAATGCTCAACAAGACGCAAAAACGGTGTACATAGATGATCCCATTTTAAATCAAGAAATCCAAAAAGCTCATGAACGATCCGATAAACGAATTAAACAGACTGAAAAACAAGTAAATAGAACAGCAAAATATCAAGAGAAATTAGTAAAATTACGTAGAAACAAACAAAATACATGACAAGGGATATCACAAGAGCAATGAAGGCTAGATCCAGATAAATTAAAATGAATTAAAGAAGCATACCAACAAAGTTGATGGACAGAAAACCATTGAATCCAATAAGACTACAACAAAAAAAACAGACTCTAAAAAAGTCTGTTTTTTTAATTTCTTTTGACTTTAATTAGAGAAAATATAGATTATTTACGATATTTATATCATATTATATAAAATATGCTATTAGCTTATATCTGAACATGAATACTCTGAGCCATCCTATGATATCTAATTTTTTATCTTCGCTATGAATACAAAGATACGGTTAACGAACTCCGTTCTCATTTAAAGGAAGCTAACAATCAAGTACAACACCTTCAAGAAGAACTAGATGAATATATGCTACAAAATCAAATTTTAAAAGAAAAAACTGCAGAATTACTTGATAAAAACGATGATTTAAATGAAGTCGTTTCAGAACTATCTACTTATTATGTGCACATCAAAAAAGCCAGCGAAAAAACTCAAGAATTAAATGAATATCTCACGAATCCAGACGAAATGATGGAAGATAAAATCAAAAAAAGCAATAAAAAATCAGATGAAGAAAAAAAGTTTTTCTAATTTTATAAAGAAATTACAAAAATTATGTGATATGATAGTAAACACGTTGAAATTTTATGACCAAAAGAATGATATAATGCTGTAGCATCTCAATATAGACAATCACATGAACATCTAAATTCATTTTATCACATAGAATTTCTACGTTTTTTGCCCAGGTGAAAAACTTTTAGAATAATTGATCTATGAGCCTGAGATGGAAGAATGTTTTCCGCTTTAAATTCACTTCCTCATAGTGAAATTATGGCTTGCGATATCTCTGAAAAAATGCTCGAAAAATATCCAAAAGAAGCTAAAAAAAAGATAGTAAATCTGGAAGAAAATTTTCCGTTTGAAGATAATTCATTTGATTTAGCTTTCTGCTTTTTTACTCTCGAGCATATCGAAAACATACAAAACTTTTTCAATGAAACATATCGTATACTTTCAAATAATGGTCAGATTTTTATAGGACATTTCTTTCAAAGAAGAGAATTTGAACGATCCGCAAATCAAAAAAAATTCAAAATACAGCAATACAAACGTTCAACTGAAGAAATCGAAAAAATTATGAAAGAATCATTTTTTGATGTAGATATCATTCCAATGAATGACAAATGAGTTCATACATGAGACTTAATTGTTTGAAAAAAGTAGGACATCCGTCCTACTTCACTATTTAAGCATTAAGTAAATACTATTTTTTAATAATTGCTTCAATAGCAGCAAATGAACCTTTATCTTTTTCATTAATGATAATATAAAGCTCATCTCCAGGTGTTCCCTTAAAGAATGTTACAGCTGCTTGATTAAGGAAATAAACTGTTCCTTCATCTGTAACTGCAGTAAATTTATTATCATCTGTGCGAGAAAGAATAGCTCTAAGATGCTTTCTATCTGCTGGCTTAATAAGCTTATAAATAAATTTTCCATCAGGCATAACCTTTAATTTGAGAGTATCTCATGGAATAAGTTTTGTTTTTGAGGAATAGTTCATTGGAACTGGATATTTCTTTTGATCCGCTCCAATCATAAAATATCCATCAAAAAGTCCTTCAATCACCTCTACTCCCTCTTCAGAATAAGTATTAAGTTCTTGACTTCCAATTGTATCATCTCATTCAGCTGAACTCAAAGACTTAATATCCATTGGATCAAAATTTACTAATTGATCAAGGATTACCTTCATTTTTTTAAGTTCAACCTCAACATTTGCGATTTCATTACGAAGAAAATTAATCATTTGTTGATGTTTCTTCATTACTTCAGGATCTATTGATTCTGTTTTTTTAAGTGTTGGTTTTACAGCTTTAGATGCTGCTTTACTAGATTCTGCCATTTTTATTTTTGTTTTTTGTAAATAAAATCTCATACATAAAGTATATACCTTTTTTTTAATATTGCAAATTTTTACCCAGAATTTTTATAAAAATCTTTGGATAAAAACCTGAATAAAAATCCCCATTCACTAGCGAATAAGGATCGAAATATTTCAGAATTTAATTCCATTTGCCCCGACGCGGAGTCGAACCGAGATTACAGTCTTCGCAGGACTGTGTCCTATCCATTGAACGACTGGGACCTTTAACAACTTAAGCGCTGTTATATATAACAAAAACCCCTCAGAAAACAAGAGAAATTTCACAAAAAACTAAACTTCAACTTGATTTTTCTTCAATTAAACCTATCTTTACACTAAGCAATTTTTATTTAACTATTTACCAAAAAATGACAGAAGAGAACAAAACTCACTATTGAGAACAAAGCAATACCGTTGCTCTCATATGACTGATTTTCAGTATCGTATGACTATTTCTAACTATTTCTGTAATTTTCTCTCGAATATGAATTCCTCTACTTGTACTATGATTTATTTTATGAATAATTGGATTATTCTCTAAACCTAGAGGAAAAGCTCGAGCTGCTATCATAATACCCCTAATCGTATTCCTAGCTATTGCGGCATGCGTTTGTTATTTATGGAAATCTATAAAAGCTCCTGCTAATAATTTTGCAAATTGGGCAAATGAACAATTAGAGGATATAGATGAGGATTCTTTTGATGAAGACAAATTCGAAAACATAGTAAACAATGAATTCAACTGATTAATTGAATCACTTTCACAAGAAGAGCTCAATCAATTATACGAAGCTAGCACTTGAGATAATGCTTTAGAAAAACGATCTTATGTATTCTTTAACATATTACAACAAGGTATGGAAAACGCTCTTACTACATATAAAAGCGAATTACCTACAGAAGAAATCACAGACTCACAAGAGGCTATAGTTGAAGAAAACACAACTAACGAAGAAGAGATTTCAAATAACAACGAAGAAGAAACGATAGACAACAACGAAGAACAAACTCCTATAGTTGAAGAAAACACAACAGAAAATCAAAACCCAACAGAAAATGTTCAAATATTCACAGAGTCTGAACAAAATGATATCGAGCAAATTATTAATATCCTTGAATAATTACAACACAAAACCCAACATACTAGCACCCCACAAAAAGGGGTGCTTTTTATTTGCTTTCTTTTTTAGAATTAGTATATTTTACTATGAACTGTTTTAATAAAAATCATTTTCTATGACAAAGAAAAATGGAGATGAGAAACTACTAGCACTACTAGATGTTGTAATTGATACATACATAAACAAGTGAGAACCGGTAGGTTCAAAGTTTTTAAATTCTTTAGAATGAATTGAAGACGCTCCATCTACATTAAGAAAACACGTAAATCAGCTAGAGAAACAATGAATGGTATACCAGCCATACAATTCTAGCTGAAGAATTCCAACCGTAGACTGACTAAAATTATACATAGAAAACTATCTACAACAAATGGATGATATGCAAAACCTAGAAATTGATAGTGCCAGACAGAACATGAAAGAAATGGTCGAAATGCTCGGTGGACTCGTAGATTGAGTAATTATATGATTCTTAAGGAATGATGAATATTATTATTTATGAGTAAATAATTTACTCAGAGAAACTGACAAGGAACATCTTGATGAAACAAAATCAATTATATCATTCATTGAAGAAAAAAGAATTGTAAAACATATAGATTGAAAAATTTTAAAGAAAAACCAGATATATTATACTTTTATGGAAGATGATGATACAACAATTTCTGCCGTATATTCAAAAGTAGTATTAGAATGATATGATTGTATATTGGCAATAGTTTGACCATTAAGAGTAAATTACAAAAAGAATGTTGCAATATTATCGCAAGTTCTACAAAAATTAGATCAATAAAAACAAATTTGAATAATCCATATTTATTTTTGTCTTAAGAATTGAAAATGACAACAGAAACTAATAAGTTTTGGAATAAAGACAGACCTAAAAATTTTGTAGAATTGACTGAAGCCCAAAAAATTGAAGCGGAACTAAACGCCATTCACGATAAACTAAAAAGTGATGAAATAACAATTGAAAAAGCAAAAGCAGAACTCAAAAAAATTAATGAATGACTCCAAAAAAAAGACATAGACCAATGATATAAAGAAAAGATTTCAGCGGCTTTTGATAAATTAGCCAACAATCTAGAGCAAAATATCAAAAATTTAGATGAAAAAAAATCTAAAGATGAAATTGAAAAAATTGCAAATTTGGTACATCAATCCACAAATAAACAACTAGCACGATTAAAACGATCTATACAACAGCCTACTCCAGAACGCCCAATTGATGTACAGGAATGAATTGATGAGTCATCAAAAAATCTATTAGCAACAGTTCATGCCGCATCTCAAGATCAACATCCAATTGCTAAAAAAGTATGAGAACGAATGGAAAGATTAATGTCATAAAATATTTTATTTAAAATCAAAATATGAAAGAAATTGTACAAAGTGCATGATGAATCGTATATTATCTAGATAAAGAATGAGAACCTAGATATCTTTTAATTAAACGTCACGCTTTATCCTGAAAAATAGAACGAGTTGCTCCAAAATGAAAAGTTCAAATTTGAGAAGATGAAAAGAAGGCTGCCATAAGAGAAATACGAGAAGAAACTTGATTGAAAAAGGAAGAATTGATCATCAAACAACTACTATGAACTACATCACTCAGAAGTAGTGAAACAAAAGCGTGACATTTAGATAAAGATGTTACATACTTTTTGATGAAATTTACATGAGATCCTGAATCTGTAAAATTGATAGAATGAGAATGATATATTTGAGTTTATAAACGAGCAACAAT
>JAEEGJ010020359.1_pt1 | contig 14447 bp, 8 predicted proteins | sample 8958761 | NCBI WGS metagenome assembly JAEEGJ01 (sample SAMN16246546, study PRJNA631951) | gut metagenome | biome: gut microbiome; feature: rumen; material: RS-attached | host: Bos | place: Iran: Karaj | collected 2018-10 | reverse complement strand
ATGTCCTTTGCTCTCCTAGCCGGAAGGCCGATCTTGGCCCTGTATTCCCCGTCGATCTTGAAATATATCATCCCGTCCTTTACGATGAGCCTGTCGGAAGGGACCTTCCCGAAATATTCATCATTGACAACCCGGCCTTCGAAGTCCTTGTTGTAAGGAATGAACACCGTGGTGGTCGGTGTAGGAGGGTACATCCCGAGAAGCCAGACCGAGGGCATTCCTGTCTCTTTGGTCCAGGCCGAAGTACCTTTGTTCACGAGAGTGTTCTCGGTGCAGTAGGCTACAGGACGGACCCCGCCAGGAATACTGATTCCAAGAAGCTTTTCGATACCAGCCTTATCCAGAAGAGTCACTGTCCTGCGGACTCCGATCTTGAATTCGTTGCCGGAGGCATTGGAAAGAGTCTGTTCCTTGGTGAAAGCGACCTGTGAGTCTGACGAAGACTCGACTTCAAAGGATTCTGTGTCGATGAAAGCGGGGACTTTCCAGTTGGCATAGACCTGCTCCTCTCCCGGCTTGAAATACCAGGAGAACGGTCCTCCTTCCGGTCCTATCCAGAAGCGCTCTTCGCCTCCGAAGGGATTGAACTGGGGATTAACCATTCCCTCGTCTATCGCCTTGTAATTGATCCAGCCATAGCTCATGCCCTCGTTGCCTCCGGTGGTGGAGGTCATCACACGTCCCTGGTAGGCAGGGACCACCAGCACTTTCGCCAGGCCGTCAGAGCTCTTGAGTTCGAGAACTCCGACTCCCTTCGCGGCGAAGTAGTCCAGATCATAACCGTAAGTACCCATATCGTAAGTCTTGTTGTTGTCACAGGCGGCCATCCCCACAAGGAATGCGGCCAGCAGTAAGAATGAATGATGCTTCATAGCATATAAAATTACTAATAATTGTCTCAATTTGCAACTTCGAGCCAATGCACGAGTTTTGCAGTACAACTGCTAAAACTCAGATTCCCATGTTAAAAAGAATATTCATCCTTCTGCCCGCATTGTTTTTCTGCATGGCCGTTTCAGGACAGACAGTTTACAGTACAGAATGGAAGAGCGAAGCCAAAGTCAAGGTCTATGTGACTGAATACAAGAGCGAGGCCGACCTTATCGTCTACAAGACAGAGTGGAAGAGTGAGGCCAAGGACAACAATGGCATCTGGTTCTTCACCAAATGGAAGAGCGAGGCCAAGAAGACGATCTATTTCACCGACTGGAAAAGCGAAGCCGACCTCATCATCTACTTCACTGAGTACAAAGGTGAGGCCGGCTGGAAGAAAAAGTCCAAGAAGCACTTGATGTATTGAGAGCTTCCTACTTCTTGTCAGCTAACATCTTGATGAAATAACCTCCGACGACCGAACGGGCCTTGAAACCGCGATGGGTCGGTTTGTCGGTGTACACCCAGTCGGACATCGGAACGCGGTCCACAGTCTCGTTCATGAACTTGCGGACCGGTTTCACGAAGGACTGGAACTGCTCCATGTCCTCTGACATAGTTGCAGTCCACATGATCCAGTCGGTCTTGGTGTAGGTCTCGCGGTTATCCAGCGGGAGTCCGTAAACGTTCGAAACCGAAGGATAGTAGGCCAGTTCCTTCCGGGCTACGTCCTCTGGGAATATATTCAATCCCAAAAGCTTGTCCCAGACAAGGTTGTACTTCTGGCTCCAGGTTCCGGGACGGTCGAAGGTCAAGCGGTAGTGATCACCGTCGTCAGCCATCTTGACCCACTCGGCGGCCATTTCCTTCGCAGCCATGGTGTACTTTTCAGCAACGTCGGCATAGCCAAGTTTGCCGGCCATGTAGCCGTAGGAAGCGATTCCCAGGATGGCCTTGACGGAAAGGTTGATGTTGTGGGCGAAACGGCCGGCAAAGTCATCGGTGCAGAGCTGGTCCTCGGGATCGAGGCCGAACTGCATCAGGTACTCTGTCCAGGTCGTCAAGGTCTCCCAATGCTTCTTGGCATAGGAGAAATCGTTCTCGTAGTGGCATACTGCTGCGGTGAGGGTCAGCATGTTGCCGCCTTCCTCGACCGGCATGTCTCCGCCGTAGGTCTGGCCGTTGGCGAGGGGATATGTTCCCACGTCATGGGCAGGGAAGGGCTTGGTCCAGCGGCCGCTTTCGCTGAAGAAGTAGATGTGGTTCATCAAGCCTTCGGCCAGCTTGGGATTGTAGAGCAGGAACAGCGGGGCGGAAGGATAGGTAACATCGACAGTTCCGATAGAGCCGTTGCTGTTGTTTTCCTTGGAAAGCCAGAGAAGGTCACCGTTCGGAGCCTCGACGAGTTTGTGGGCGTGGATGGCCTGGCGATAGGCCAGGGCGCAGAGTTCGGCATATTCCTGACCGCCGGAAGCGAGGGCGTCCTTCATCATCTGAAGGTCGAAAGCGGCACACTTCTTCGCAAGGGCCTTGTACTCATTGTTGGCTGCCTGGAAGGCATCCTTGATCGTCTTGCTGCCGTCCTTGTTCCAGTAGGGACGGAGATTCTCCTGGAAGTACTGGATCGAGAATACGTCGTCGTAACCGATCATCACCTTGCCGGATGCCTTGGAAGCGGTGCCAAGGTCACGGACAACCGCCATACGGCCGGAAGCATCGTTGCCGGAAGTCCCGACACCGGAGACAGGGGCCCCGCCGATGAAGGCGTTGCGGAGGTCAGTTCCGGTGCCTATCCCGACATCGGTTCCTTCCTTCTCGGAAACGAGGTAGAAATAACCCCAGTCAATTCGGCGGTCATCTCCCTTCTTCCCAAGGATGTTCTGGGAGAGGGTTCCGCTCTTGAGGTAGAGAAGGCCTCCGTCCTCGAAACACTCGGTAGAAGTCTGCTGGTTGGCGTAATCTACCGCCCAGAGAGGGGAAGCCTCGAAATAGACCTTTACATCGTGCTTCTTGCCGTCGTTGGCCTTGACGTCATAGGAAATGTAATTGACCGGACGGCTTACCAACTCCAGGTTATCAAGAAGGAGAGGTGCCATGAAAGTAAGTTCCAGGTCAACGGGACCGCAGGTGAAACCGTAGATAGTACGGGTCGGCTGGACATCAGCGAATTTCTGGACAGCGGTCTTGGTGAAAAGAGGTTCAGGATTCCTGTGAAGAAGGAGTCCGAACTGGGGCTGCAGGTCACCCTCGGCCTCAACCGTGTTGACTGAAAGGATGTTCTCTTCCTGAAGGGATTCAACCGCTGCCTTGGGAAGGGGGGTAAATAAATCCATGTAGGCTCTTCTTCCCATCCTCGCAACACGGACATCATTGAAATAGAATTCAGTACCAGTGTTGCCTCCATAGACCATGAACAGTCTCTCACCATCCTTGGGTGCATCGATGGCAACGGTCTTCGTCATCTTTCCGGTCCAAGGCTCATCAGTAGGAAGGAGCCAGGTGTACTCTCCGTCCTCGGCACCGAGGAAACGGTAGGTTTCTCCGTCAACCTTCAGGACTCCGATAAGGGGGAATTCCTTTCCGGTCCAGTGCTGGACAGGTGAATCGAACAACTGGTCAGAAGCCGACCAGGCGCTGGTGTTGGGATCGATAGAAACCAAAGGATAGGCAGGAGCCCTCAGGGTGTTCGCGATCCTCTCAGTGTTGCCCGAACAGGCGAAGAGCAGCAATGTCGCTGCAAGGCCGCCCAAGATGTGATTAAATCTCATGTTATGATTGTGGTTTGATTAGTCTGTCTTACAAATTTACTCAAAAAAAGCTATCTTTATAGTCGCGGCATAATTAAAGACTAATAACATTACGAAATGAGTTTCAAATCCACAATCCTATCTGCAGCTATCCTGCTTGTTTCCGTTTCCGCCTTCTCACAGGAGGTCCAAAGCCGTCACGCTGTGCCAGGCCATCGCTATCTCAAGGAATACTGGGGCCGTTCTGAACTCTACCTCCAGCACCAGGCCTACTACATGCTCGACCTGGCAGACAAGGCCCTGAATGAGAACACTCCGCAGATCAAGATAAATCTCCAGAGGGAGATGGCCATGCTCATGATCGATGCAGTGACCCATGAACCGGCTCCGATTGACAATCCGGCGGTAATCGATTTCCTGGCGAAGAGGATGAACCGGGTTATCGATGACCTCAACAAGCCCTTCACGAAGAAAAAGGATGTCAGGATCTACAAACTGTACAACTGTGGGATGCTCTTCCGAACCCGTGACATCACAATAGCAGTGGACCTCAACGGCCGCGACGGGAAACTCATTCCCGACGAGATAATGGATAAGATAGTGGACAAGGTGGACGTTCTCTTCTACACCCACAACCACTACGACCATATCGACAACCACGTCCGCGATATCTGCCACAGGAAGGATGTTCCTATATACGCGACAGACGAGATATTCAAGGATGATCCAAAGGTACACCACGTCCGTTTCGATGACCTTCACACCTTCGGAATCGACCATCCCAAAGGAAAACTCACAGTCAACGTACTGCCCGGCCACCAGGATGCCGTCCAAAACAACATCTGGATAGTATCTTTGCCGAACGGCAAGGTCGTGGGTGCTACCGGTGACCAGTGGCAGGACGGAGGAGCGGATCTCAAGTGGTTGAAAGATATTCATTTAAGATTGCCGAAGATCGACGTCCTCGCAATGGATTGCTGGATTCACGACTACGACGAGCACGTGGCCGACTTCAATCCCAGGCTGCTGGTCTCCCAGCATGAGAACGAGATCGGCGCCCATGGAATCGATCACCGAGAGGCTTATTGGATGACGATGTACAAGAATGCCCACTTCCACCAGAACACGACCCCTTATGTGCTCATGGCCTGGGGAGAATGGTACGACTTCAGATAGAAATGAAAACTCTCCGACACACTCTGGTTGCCGCGTTCCTCCTGGGGCTTATATCAGCCTGCGGGATGCGGGAGAATCCTGCTCCTGAAAGTCCCAGGATAGTCAACATAATCAATTTCATCCGTTACACCGAACCCCGTTCGGAAGAGATAACCGAAAAGGTTCTCTACGAGACCGTACACTCACAGGCCGAAGACCTTCGTTCAAAGGACCTGATCGGCACATATCTGCTTCAGTATGATGCGCTGATCGATCCTTCCTATCAAGCCCTGATGAAAGAGGAGATCGCCCGCGGATGCGAGGTTGGAGCATGGTGGGAAATCACCCAGCCTCATGTGGAGGCAGCAGGATACACCTGGAGGGGACGCTTCCCTTGGGACTGGCATGCCCATGTCGGCTTCTCTGTCGGATACACCCAAGACGAAAGAGAGCATCTCGTGGACATCTACATGGAGAAATTCAAGGAAATCTTCGGTTTTTATCCCAAGTCGGTGGGCTCCTGGTTCATTGAGGCCGGAACTCTTGCCTATCTCCGCGACAAGTATGGGATAGAGGCTTCCTGCAACTGCCGCGACCAGGTCGGAACTGACGGTTACACAATCTGGGGAGGCTATTGGAACGGAGGTTACTATCCCAGCCGCCAGAATGCCTACATGCCGGCCCAAACCAAGGAGGGCTGCATAGACGTACCGATATTCAGAATGCTCGGAAGCGACCCCATCTACCAGTACGAGGCAGGAGTCGGCGGAGTTGTCCAGAGCGTGGTCACCCTGGAGCCTGTCTATGAGAGAGGAGGTGGCGACCCCGATTGGATAGACTGGTTCTTCAGGATGTTCACCGAGGAACCACACCTGGGATTCAATTATGTCCAGGTCGGGCAGGAAAACTCATTTACCTGGAATGCAATGGCTAAAGGTTTCGTCTGCCAGACCGACCGCCTTGTAAAGCTTCGCAAAGAAGGGAAGGTCAGGATTGAGACTCTCTCAGAGACAGGTCGTTGGTTCAAAGAGCGCTATCCTGTCACTCCGCCCACTTCCGTAGTCACCACCGAGGATAACCAGGGCAACGGACTGAAGACCTTCTGGTTCAACAGCCGATACTACAGAGCGAACCTTCTTTGGAAAGGCAATTCTCTGAAATTCCGCGACTTGCATGTGTTCGACGAGAATCTGAGATCTGAATATCTTGACAATCCTGACACCCTTCCGATATTCCATTACGAAACCCTTCCCCTAGTGGATGGCTGCCTCTGGAGCTCTTCGGACAATCTTGCAGCACTGCGTTTTGTAACCCCCGATTTCGAAAGTGGAGATCCTGAATTCGCTGTAGCCGATGGAGGAAACTGCCAGCAGGTAATCTGGCCTTCATCAGACGGCAGCGGAAAGTTCCTGCTGTCCTTTACCGAAGACGCGATAGACATTTCTTCCGACGGCAAGGTTGGAGACTGGTGCCTGGAGTTATCCGTGAATCCCGGCACTGAACTGCCATTCACAGACATCTCCTACAAGACCGTAAAGGGGCGTTATCAAGGAATCGAGTACTGTTTGACGGTCTCAAATGGCGGATTCGAAGACCTTCGCTCCCAAGGCGACGGCACCGTCCTCCGCATCAAGCCATCTTCCGGACGCATAGTCCTTGTCATGAATAAATGAACAGACGATTCCTGCCAACGGACACAACTGGCTTGTGATTAGATAAGATTAAATATTCATAGATTATGAGAAAAGTATTGTTCCTTGCACTGGTCTGCATCCTTCCCCTGGTCTCCTGCGGGAAGAAGGTCCCGGCTTCCGTACCGGCCCAGATAAAGAACGGAATCATTGAACTCAAGGCTCCGCCCCGCGCCCCCGGCCAGTTGAGCGCCCTCGGAATGAAATGCGACCCTATCGAAACGGTCCGCATCGCATTTGTCGGAGTGGGTGGTCGCGGAACTTCCGCAGTAAGCCGTTACACCCATATCGACGGAGTCAAGATAGTGGCTTTATGCGATCTGAAACAGGAGCGCCTGGACATCTGCCAGAACATCCTCAAGGAAGCCGGCTTGCCTGCTGCCGACAACTATCTCGGAGAGGAAGCTTACAAGGAGCTGTGCGACAGGGACGACATCGACCTGGTGTACATCGCAACCGACTGGCTGGATCATGTACCGATCTCCGTTTATGCCCTTGAGCATGGCCATCATGTAGCCTGCGAAGTTCCTGCCGCCATGACCATAGACGAATGCTGGCAGCTTGTGGATGCCTGCGAGAAGAACCGCCGGCATATGATGATGCTGGAGAACTGCTGCTACGACTTCTTTGAGATGTCTGCACTGAATATGGCACAGCATGGCCTCTTCGGTGAGGTTTATCACGTGGAAGGCGCCTATATCCACTTCCTTTCCGAAGGTTGGGATAAGGGCGAGACCTGGAGGCTTGACTACAACATGGAGAACCGCGGGGACAACTATCCCACCCACGGACTCGGACCGATCTGCCAGGTTCTGAACATCCACAGGGGTGACAAGATGGATTACCTGGTCGCCATGGACACTCCGTCCTACAACGGCAAGGTCTCGGCAAAGAAATTCCGTGACAAGGATTACTGCAAGGACGGCGACCATACCATCAGCCTGATCCAGACCGAGAAGAAGAAACTCATCGAGGTCCAGCACAACGTGTACGCCTACCGTCCTTATTCAAGGATGTACCAGCTTACCGGAACGGAGGGATTCGCCAACAAATATCCCCAGGAGGGAATTTCCGTCAAAGGTTTGAACGGCCATCTTTATGTTTCCCAGGAAGTGATGGATTCACTGCTGACTGCCTACAGACCGGAATTTGCCAAAGCCATCGAAGAGAAAGCCAAGACCGTCGGTGGCCATGGTGGAATGGACTACATCATGGACTACAGGCTTATCTACTGCCTGCATAACGGTCTGCCGCTGGATGAGGATGTGTACGATGCTGCCGAATGGTCAGCTGTCCAGGAACTGAGCCGCATTTCCCTTGAGAATGGGTCCATGCCAGTCCGTTTCCCGGACTTCACCAGGGGTGACTGGAATGTCACCGATGGTTTTCATTACGCCCAGTAATCGTTGTTTTACAGAAGTTGATGACTATCAGGCTATTATGAAAAACGCATAGATTATTTTTCTATGCGTTTTTTGTAATTATCTTATTGTGAACCACTTCTGAAAAACGGGAAACTTTTGCTGGTTGCATATGATGATGAACGGGCAAATTGCCAGACGAGTAATTTATTACTGCAGCTTGAGGGTGAGGGCGATGAAATCCTCGACACTGAGCCGTTCGGGACGGAGGTCGAAAACCGGGTCAGCTATGATACCAGGTCTCTGATCCTGCCGGACCAGCGGCTTCAGGGAATTGCGAAGGGTCTTGCGCCTCTGGCCGAAAGCGGTCTTGACCACTGACCGGAATAGTTTCTCGTCGCAGCCCAGAGAGGTGCGTGAATTACGAGTGAGACGGATCACGGCCGAATGGACCTTGGGCGGGGGATTGAATGCGCCGGGGCCGACCGTGAAAAGATATTCAATGTCATACCAGGCCTGAAGGAATACGGAAAGGATTCCATAGGTCTTGGTGCCGGGCTTCTCGGCGATTCTTTCAGCGACTTCCTTCTGGATCATGCAGACCACTTCCGGTACCAGGTCGCGATACTCGAGGATCTTGAAGAATATCTGGGAAGAGATGTTGTACGGGAAGTTGCCGATGATTGAAAACTGCTCTGGGAAAAGTCCGGAGAGGTTCATCTTAAGGAAGTCCCCTTCAATCAGCCCGTCCCCCAAAGCCGGATAATGCTTCTTCAAGTAAACCACGCTCTCCTTGTCGATCTCGACGACTTTGAGGTTTTTATTCAGCAGGTACTGAGTCAACACGCCCATACCGGGACCGACCTCGAGGACGTCGGAACCTTGGAGGGCATCGACTATCCGGGTGGCTATGGATTGGTCGGTCAGGAAATGCTGACCGAGTGATTTTTTCGCGCGAACTTCCATGGACACAAAGATAGTGCATTTTCTTCTATCAAGGTTGGACGGAATTTGCTAAATTTGCAGTCTTGCAGGAATATTCCGAATAATAACAAATCTAGATATGTACAGAGATCACACCTGCGGAGAACTCCGCATCGCTAACGTCGGACAGAAAGTGACCCTGGCCGGTTGGGTCCAGAGGTCAAGGAAACTTGGAGGAATGACCTTCATCGACCTTCGTGACCGCTACGGAATCACCCAGCTTGTAGTCGAGGCAGATGCCGAGGCTTCCCTGGTTGAAACCGCCACTTCCCTTGGCAGGGAGTTCGTAATCCAGGCGGTAGGAGAGGTTGTCGAACGCCAGAGCAAGAACCCGAAGATGCCCACCGGTGACATCGAAATCAAGCTCGAGAAGATAACCGTCCTCAACAAGTCCGTCACCCCTCCTTTCACTATCGAAGACGAAAGCGATGGAGGAGAGGACATCAGGGCCAAGTTCAGGTATCTCGACCTCAGGCGTAATCCTCTCCAGAGCGCCCTTGCCCTCAGGCACAGGATGGCTCATGAGGTTCGCAACTATCTGGATTCCAAGGGATTCATGGAGATTGAGACCCCGTATCTCATCAAGTCCACTCCCGAAGGAGCACGCGATTTCGTTGTCCCTTCCAGGATGAACCCCGGGCAGTTCTACGCCCTTCCCCAGTCTCCCCAGACTTTTAAGCAGCTCCTGATGGTGGCCGGCTACGACCGCTACTTCCAGATCGTACGCTGCTTCCGTGACGAGGACCTTCGCGCAGACCGCCAGCCCGAGTTCACCCAAATCGACTGCGAGATGAGCTTCGTGGAGCAGGAGGATGTCCTGAATATGTTCGAGGGCATGATGAGGACTCTCTTCAAGAATGTCCTGGACGTTGAGATCAAGGATCCCCTTCCCCGCATGAGCTGGTACGATGCCATGGACAATTACGGTTCCGACAAGCCGGACATCCGCTTCGGAATGACGATCCATGAGATTACTGACAAGGTAAAGGGTAACGGATTCTCTGTTCTCGATGATGCTGCATATGTCGGCGCGATCGCCGTTCCCGGTGGAGCTGAATACACCCGCAAGCAGATTGACGAGATCACAGACTGGGTCAAGAGGCCCCAGGTCGGTGCCAAGGGCTTGATCTACATCAAGCTCAACTCCGACGGTTCCGTCAAGTCATCAATCGACAAGTTCTACACTCCCGAGCAACTTAAGGCCATTGCCGAGGCTGTTGAGGCCAAGACAGGTGACATCATATTCATAATGAGCGGCCCCGAGATGAGGAAGGTCCAGACCATGCTGGGCGTCCTGCGTCTCGAGATGGGCGGCAGGCTCGGCCTCAGGGATCCCAAGGTGTTCGCACCACTCTGGATCGTGGACTTCCCGCTTCTCGAGTGGAGCGAGGAGGACGGACGTTTCTACGCCATGCACCATCCTTTCACCGCCCCGAAGCCGGAGCATATGGACTGGTTCAACAGCAACAGGAAGGAGGACCTCGAAAGGGTCTGCGCCAATGCCTATGACTTCGTGCTGAACGGCAACGAACTCGGCGGCGGTTCCATCAGGATCCATAATGCCGATGTACAGAAGAGGATGTTCGAGGTGCTCGGAATCGGTCCCGAGGAGGCTGAATACAAGTTCGGCTTCATCATCCACGCCTTCCAGTTCGGTGCTCCGCCCCACGGAGGACTGGCTTTCGGATTCGACCGCGTGTGCGCCCTCTTCGCAGGCAAGGAGTCCATCCGCGACTTCATCGCCTTCCCGAAGAACAACCAGGGCCGTGACGTGATGATCGACTCCCCGTCCGAGATCGACCAGATCCAGCTGGACGAGCTGAACCTGGACATCCGTCCTCTTCCGGAGAAGTAGTTATCCGAATATGATTACCCGCTGATCCTGTCCAGGAACAGTCCGAATCCGTTGATGACCGGCGGAGCGAAGGTTATTTTATTACCAGCCAAGTATAACCGTTGGCGGGGATGGTGACGGTCACGGGCGCATTGTAGCGGCGGTCGAGGCGGACCCTGCGGGCAGGGCCGTCTTGTTCCTGGATACGGGCTGTCCCGGTGAGGCCTGTATAGTAGAGAGGGAGGGTTATCGTGCGGCTTATATCCTTGTCCGTAGGATTGTAGAGCATTACGAAGCCCTTCTCGTCGAGCGAAGGATTTACGTGCATTATTCCGTCCCAGTCTCGTCCGTCGGGCCTGCGGAGGTGGATGATATCGCTGCACAGGATGTCGCGATGCTCCTTGTACCAGCTGATGATCTCCTTGATCGCTTCCTTGGTCCGTTCGGTGTCGTAGAGCCTGAATCCGCGGTAGCAAGACTGGACGCCCGAACCGTAGTTCTGGATCATATGGGCCTTGTAGAAGTCCAGGTGCTCGTCGAGCGGCTCGATGGTGGCCGCCGCTCCGCCTCCATGATACTGGACGAGCGGAGTGAAGGTCCAGCTGCTTGTAGGAATACGCTTCCACGTTCCGTCATATATGTTCTGGCGCCCGAGTACGACCTGTCGCTCGCGGGGGAGGGACCAGTTGACCTCACGATATCCTATGAAGCATTTAGTGGAACCTATCAGCAGGGTTCCCTCGTCCGGGACGTTCATGTATATCCCTTCCGCCCTCATCCATTTGTAGAGGTCCTCCAGCATCTTCCTCTGCTTCCACTGGGAGTCTTCCAGGCCCTTGTGGAAAGCGTGGGAAGTCGAGGCGCAGGGGTCGCCGGAATATGAGCCGTCGTGCTCGAAGAAGTCCATCCCGGTCTTCTCGAAGAAGGTTTTGATCTTCCTGAAATACTCGTGTCCCCATTCGCTGGACAGGCAGGGCGAACTGCCGAAGGTCATTCCTCCGCGCTTCCCGGTCTCGGGATTGATTATGTCCACGTCATCACTGATCCAGCGGCTGGCCAGCAGCGAATACCCTCCTATCTCTATTCCCCTGGAGTGGGCATAGTCCACATATCCCTTGAACCTGGCTATGTTTTCCTCGCTTTCGTCCTCCATATTCAGGCCCGAGCCGAAACTCAGGATCACCATTTCATAGCCGGTCTCGACGCATTGGTCGATGGCTGCCTTGACATCCTCTTCCTTGGAAGAAGTGAGATGCATGAATATGGGATTCTCTGTGGTCCACGGTGCGAGAGTAGTTCGGAAACGCCTGATTGACAAGGTTTTCCTTTCGCGGTCCTCGCTGTCGAAAGGCATTATCCAGTTGCGGTAGCTTTCAAACCTGCCCCCTGCTTCGAGAGTTTCGTCCGGACCGAGCGGCAGCCTTGAAACCAGAAGGCATGGAGTGTTGAGGGCATAATTGACCTGTGAAGTGTAGCGGGAATCCTTCTCCCAATATGTCGTGGTGCTGGAGACCTGCCTCCAGTCGCTCTCCACATACAATTTGCCTTCAGGAGAGTGGGGTACGTGATCCACGTCGGACTCATATTCGACGACGGCAAGCTCTTCAAGGGTGAACTTGTCGAGATTGATCTCCCTTCCGCTTTCATTGACCACGACCAGCCATTTGCCGATGATCGGTGCCCCGTCGTAGATCTCATAGTGAAGCTCAACCTTCACTCCATTGACCGGCTCGGGCCCTTCCAGGAAGAATATCAGTTCCTTCCCTTTCGGATCCCAATCCTTGATGAGGGACCAGCGTTTCCGGTTCCATTCCATCCTCTTCGTGAGGTCGGTCACTTTGTAGTCGACCACCTGGAATGAATCCGGCAGGGGCGTGAACCTGTCGAGCCAACCTTCGAGCAGGTAACCATATTCATCGATGTCACCGAGGCCTCCCAGGGAATAGTCCTTTCCGTCGATGGTTATCGTTCCCTCTGGGCTTGCGGTGCGGATAAATGTTTCTCCCGTCGAGTTGTTGATGATGTTCGTGGTCGCCAGGTTCGGCTGTATCCTGAAGATTCTGCTGACCAGGCCGTTGGTCAGGATTATATCCTTCCCGTCCCCGGATTCTTCCACGGATGAAATGAATGGACTGCCATCGATGAGCCAATCCTTTGCCGGCTCTTCCCTGGCGCAGGAAACGAGAAGTGTCAGCAGCAGCGCCGCAGCGATCCGACAGTGCCTCATAACGCGTACCGGAATCCGTCAGTGACATTCCAGTCGCCCCTTGTGAAGTCAGGGAAACGGACAGGCATCGAACCGTTCTCAAGGGAGATCCTGCTCAGTTCCTGGACGGCGGACCATTCGGCGGCGTCATAGACATCCTCGTCCAGAGGCAGTCCGTGGCGCAGGCAGTAGATCAGCCTGTAGTCCATGATATAGTCCATCCCTCCGTGGCCGCCGACGGTCTTTGCCTTTTCTTCGATCGCCTTGGCGAACTCCGGCCTGTAGGCAGTCAGCAGTGAATCCATCACTTCCTGGGGAACATAAAGATGACCGTTCAGATCCTTGACGGAAATCCCTTCCTCGGGGTATTTGTTGGCGAATCCCTCCGTTCCGGTGAGCTGGTACATCCTGGTGTAGGGACGGTAGGCGTACACGTTGTGCTGGACCTCGATGAGCTTCTTCTTCTCGGTCTGGATCAGGCTGATGGTGTGGTCGCCGTCCTTGCAGTAATCCTTGTCCCTGAATTTCTTTGCGGAGGCCTTACCGTTGTAGGACGGGGTGTCCATCGCTACCAGGTAGTCCATCTTGTCACCCCTGTGGATGTTCAGCACCTGGCAGATCGGCCCGAGTCCGTGGGTGGGATAGTTGTCCCCGCGGTTCTCCATATTGTAGTCAAGCCTCCAGGTCTCGCTCCTGTCCCAACCTTCGGAAAGGAAGTGGATGTAGGCGCCTTCCACGTGATAGACCTCACCGAAGAGGCCCTGCTGGGCCATGTTCAGGGCGGACATCTCGAAGAAATCGTAGCAGCAGTTCTCCAGCATCATCATGTGCCTGCGGTTCTTCTCGCAGGCATCCACGAGCTGCCAGCATTCGTCTATAGTCATTGCAGCCGGCACCTCGCAGGCCACGTGATGACCGTGTTCCAGGGCATAGACGGAGATGGGCACATGGTCCAGCCAGTCAGTCGCGATGTACACGAGGTCGATGTCGTCCCTGTCGCACAGTTCCTTGTAGGCCGTCTCTCCGAGATAGTTGTCCGCTTCAGGAAGCCCGGCATCTTTCAGATAACCCTGGCAGAGATCCAGACGGTCCTGCTTGAGGTCGCAGAAGGCCATGATCCTTACACCGTCTATCTGGGTATACCTTTTCACTGCACTTGCACCTCTGCCGCCCACTCCTACGAAGGCGATGCGGACCGTGTCGATCGGGTCACAGGCCATTCCAAGGGCACTTTGCTGTCCCGGTGCCCGCGGAGGGGTCTTGAGTTCGATCATGCCGTCCTTTATGGTCGCAGGCACGGATGCGGGGACTTTTTTCCCGCAGGAAGCGATGGCGAGCGAACAGATAATCGCCAGGAAGAATAACTTTCTCATTGTCTTAATGTATTTGTTGTTTTTCATTATTTGACAGGAAGTGTAATGGTAACGGTACCGCCGCTCTTTCCGGCGGAAGGCTTGATGCGGAGGACTGCGCCGCCGCCTTGCGTACGAAGGTCCTCCAATTCACCCTTCGTGACAGACATCCCGTAGTCTATGCCTTGATAACGTGCCTTGACGGACTTGCCGGATATCTCCGTGAAAGGCAGTTCAGTTCCGG
>JAEEGJ010020351.1_pt1 | contig 14452 bp, 10 predicted proteins | sample 8958761 | NCBI WGS metagenome assembly JAEEGJ01 (sample SAMN16246546, study PRJNA631951) | gut metagenome | biome: gut microbiome; feature: rumen; material: RS-attached | host: Bos | place: Iran: Karaj | collected 2018-10 | reverse complement strand
CCGCGCTTTGGCGCGCGAATAAAGAGGGGCTCAGCACGGTTCAGCAAGTGATCATGGATTTGTATGATATGGCAGCTTGCGTCGGCGCGCTGGTGATTCTCCACAACATTTTTAAAATGGATGAGATGAAGCATGAAGCGGCTGTGATTCAGGAAATGTGGAACCAGGAGCGCAAGCAGTTGGCATTGTCTCAGGAAACGGTACGGATGCTCAACCTGAAATGCCATGACATGCGTCATTTGCTGCGGCTGATTTCCGCCCAGCAGGATGACAGTACCCAACGGGAAATCGATAGCATTCGGGAACTGATCGACGTATATGATTCCCGGGTAGATACGGGCAATGATGTGCTGAACCTGCTGCTGGCGGAAAAGGGACTGCTGTGTCAGAAGGAAAAAATCCGTTTGAATTGTGTTGCGGATGGTCAGCGGCTGAACCATATGGAAAAGCCGGATATTTATTCCCTGTTCGGAAACGCCCTGGACAACGCCATCGAGGCCGTCCGGCTGGTGGAGAATCCCGATATGCGCATCATCACGCTGACGGTGGTCGGCGCAATGGGAATGACGTCTGTTTGCGTAGAAAACTATTATCAGGGAGACAGCATCAAGGTAGAGGATGGATTGCCGGTCACAACCAAGGAAGACCTCGTTTATCACGGCTACGGCGTAAAAAGCATGCAATACCTTGTGAACAAATACCGGGGTGAAATGAGCATCTGTGCGGAGCATAACGTTTTCTCACTCAAGCTTCTTTTACCCGATCCGGAATAAGCATTTTTAAGTTTATGCGCCCAATCTGCAAGGTTGGGCGTTTTCTATTGCTTTTTTGTCCTTTTCAGCTATGATACAGCCATGAAAATCATGGGAGAAACGAAGGAGGAGGAAAGACCATGAAACAGAGAAGAACCGGATTATGGCGTACCCTGACGGTTGTGTTCGTCCTGCTCACGGCGTTTACTGTGGCAGGCAGCGGCGTGGCGGGCACATATTCCGCGTTGATCAATTCCACCCTGGGCATCGAAACCAGCCGCATCGTGAAAGCCAACGGTGCGGAGAAAGAAGATACCCAGTATTTCAAATCCGCCTACAATTCCCTGGAGGAACAGTATCAGGCCAAAGCGGCGCTGATTCGGCAGATCGGCCGGGAGGGTACGATCCTGCTGAAAAATGAAAACAATGCGCTGCCTATGCAAAATGGTACTGTACTGGTGCTGGGAGGCGGTAGCTTCATGCAGGCCCTGGCCCATGGCGGCGGCAGCATGAACGCCGCGGACCTGGCCAACGCCACGACCGTCGAGCAGGCGCTTACATTTGACGGCCTGAACGTCATCACCGAAGGTGCGCAGGCGGATGCCGCGTTAGTGGTCATCGGACGTTCCGCCGGAGAGGGCGCTGACATGCCGGAGGGCGGCCTGGCTCTGACTGCCGAGGAGCTTTCCCTGATCGCCCAGGCGAAAGCGGCGGCGGGCAAGGTCATGGTTTTGCTCAGCGGTGACTTTTATCCCGAAATGGCTTCTCTGCAGGCTGATCCGGAAATCAGCGCAATCCTGCACCTGGGCAACGCTGGCTACCGCGGCGCTTACGGCCTGGCGGATGTGATCACAGGCAAAGCCTCTCCTTCTGGCCGCACGGTGGAAACGGTGGCTGTGGATTCCCACGCCTCCGCCGCGATGCAGAATTACGGCGACCACAGCTATACCAACGCCTCCAAAATCATGGCCTCCCAGGCGAAGACCTATGTGGTGTACGCCGAAAGCATTTACAAGGACTACAAATATTATGAGACCCGCTACGAGGACAGTGTACTGAATCAGGGCAACGCCTCCTTCGGCGGCTGGACCTGGGAACAGGATGTGCTGTACCCCTTTGGATATGGCCTGAGCTATACCACGTTTACTCAGGAATTGCAAGGTGTTACCTTCGATGACACCGCGCACACCGCCGCTGTTCAGGTGAAGGTGACCAACACTGGCGCTGTAACTGGCAAAGAAGTGGTACAGGTATACGGCCAATCCCCCTACACAGAATACGATAAAGAGCACCTGATTGAAAAAGCCGCCGTACAGCTGATGGGTTTTGAAAAGACCGCTGAACTGGCGCCCGGCGCTTCTGAAACCGTGACAGTCCAAGTACCCATGCAATGGCTGGCGTCTTTTGATACGAAGGGTTATGGCACCTATATCATGGAAGCGGGGAATTATTATTTCGCTGTAGGCAGCAGCGCCCATGACGCGGTGAATAACATCCTGGCCGCCAAGGGAGCGAACGTGAACGGCAGCGCCGCCCTGACCTATACCTGGAACCAGGCGGAAACGGATGCCAGCACTTACGCCAAGTCCCTCTACACTGGTGAATCCATTACCGCCAGCTTTCCGGATGCGGACATCAACTACTGGCTGGAGGAAGCGGATCGAATCACCTATCTTTCCCGTCAGGATTGGCAGGGCACCTGGCCCGAGACCATTCAGCTGACCGCCGGGGATAAGCTGAAAGCCGCCCTCAACGACAAGAAAAAGTATGAGAACGGTAAGTACAACGACACCGCTTCCCGCATCCAAGTGTATGACGTCAAGACCGGCGACGGCAGCACCATCCTTTCCGCCGCGATGATGCGCGGACGTCCCTATAACGACGAGTACTGGAACACACTGCTGGACAACCTGACCGTCGAGGACATCGTGGCGCTGGTCGCCAATGGCCGCTACCGCATCAGCGCCGCACCGTCGGTTTCCTTCCTGGAGATCATCGGCGGCGATTCGCCCACCGGTCTCAACATCCCCTACCTGTATAGCAAGGTCGGCGCTGACCGGCAGCCCATCGGGTCTTCCTACATGGTCAGCGACGGCATCACGGAAGAAAAGGTGGATCTGGTGCCCATGGATGCCAGCTTCTATTGCTCCGAACCTACCCTGGCCTCCACCTTCAACAAGGCGCTGGCCCTCGCCGAGGGCGAGATGATGGGAGAAGACAGCCTGTACTGCGGCGCCAGCTTCCTTTACGGCCCCGGTACCAACCTGCACCGCACGCCTTACGGCGGACGCGCCACCGAATATTACTCCGCCGACCCCGTGCTCAACAGCCTGATTGGCGCGGAGCAGGTCAAGGGCGGCTGGAGCAAGGGCCTGGTAATGGTGGTCAAGCACTTCTCCGCCAATGACCAGGAGCAGAACCGCATCGGTGTGGCCACCTTCGTGACCGAGCAGGATCTGCGCGAGAACATGCTGCGCGGCTTCGAGGGCTTGATGACTTACGGAGGCGCAATGGGTCTGATGGGCTCCTACAACCGCTTGGGCGTGCTTGGCACCGCGGCGGAATACGATCTGATGACCACCGTGCTGCGCAAGGAATGGGGCAGCGACTGCTTCGTGATCACTGACCTGAACTCTCCTACCGCCGGTTTGTATGACGGCAATGCCATCATTGCCGCCGGCACCTCTACCATGATGAACAACGGCACCTTCGACGCGGAAAGCGGCTCCTACGTCAACACCACGCTGTCCGCGGAAGCCTTCAGGAACGATCCCACGCTGCGCGTCGCCATGCGTGAAGCCGCCCATCACGTGCTGTACGCCTTCGTCAACAGCTCGGCTATGAACGGCCAGTCCGCAAATGACCGCATCGAAACCGTCACTCCCTGGTGGCAGCCCGCGCTGCTGGCGCTGGAAATCGTCTTTGGCGCAGCCGCCCTCCTCACCGCTGCTTTGTATCTGATCAACGTCAACAAAAAGGAGGAAGGAAGCCATGCGTAAGCCTGAAAACGGACGGGGCATCGCCCTGCGCCTGACCGTGCCCGTCCTGACGGCGCTCAGCTTGATCTTTTACCGTGTGCTGACCGCGTCATCCTTTGAAAGCACTGAAAACGTGACCTTGGTCACAGTCTTGCTGGTCGCGGCCCTCGCGTTGGGCGCAGTCGCCGCCTTCAAAGATGTGCTTCACGTTCCATCGTTCCTGACTTTCACGGCCTTGGCGGCCGCCGCTGCGGCCTTTGCCGCCGGCCGTGCCAGTTATGTGGCCTTCTATCTCACCGGCGACGTGATGAACACCGGCCTGTCCGTGTTCTTCATCCTCACCTGCGTTGCGCTGGTGCTGGCCGTTGCCCTCAGCATCGCCGCCATGGCAGCCGGCAGCCGTAAAGCCCGCTGACTCATTTCGATTCAAGCACCGATACGGTGTTGAAAAATTAAAGGAGGAAAAATCCATGAAGAACCTGTTCCGCACCCTGATCGCCCTGATCGCGATCCTGTCCCTCGCCTGCACCGCCCTGGCCGAATACAAGACCCCCACCACCGACTATGAAGTGTGGCAGGAATACACTCCTGAACAGTACGTCCAGGAAGACGTTTCCGGAAAAACTGTCGCTTATCAGTTCACTGGCATCAGCGATGAAACCAGCAAGCAGAATGTTTCTGTGAAGATTGATCTGTATGAAGACGGCTTTGCTCGTATGTCCCAGTCCATTGATGGCAATGGCGTTCGCTTCTATTACTATGGCTATTGGACCAACATGGATAATGAAGAAATCTTCCTGGCTTTCACCTGCTACAGCTATGAAGGCGCAACTGTGGAAGGCACTGTGACCCATGGCGATGTATGCACTGTTGACTATTCCTACGATCTGGTGGAAGAAGAAAACGCCTTCACCTTTGGCTTGAATTTCTGCCTGGGCTTTGCCGACGGTGGTCAGTATGTGCGTTCGATGACTGTGACCGACGATGGCGCTGTAGCCTTTGAAACGGAAGAAGCCTGGCTGGCTGACGCCGCTGCTTACTGGGGCGCGGCGAAATAATCAAATCGTTGCTTTGCGGCCTGCTGGAAGGAACACGCTCCGGCAGGCCGCTTTTTCAAAGAAAAAGCAGGGAAAGCACCTGTTACTATCAAATTCTGTATCAGTCATTTCTATCGGGAGACAAGTTCCCCGTGAAAGGAGAAACATCCATGCAGGTCTTCAATCCTTATTTGCCCAGCTGGGAATATGTGCCGGACGGAGAACCTCACGTCTTTGGCGATCGGGTGTATGTGTACGGCTCCCACGACGCCTTTGGCGCGCCCATCTTCTGCGTGAATGATTATGTCTGCTGGTCCGCGCCGGTGAATGATCTGAGTGCTTGGCGGTATGAAGGGGTCATTTATCGCAGACGCCAGGATCCGGGCAATAAGCTGGGCGTCCGTTCCCTCTACGCGCCCGATGTGACCCAGGGCCCGGATGGGCGCTACTATCTGTATTATTGCTTTGATTTCATGGGCGAAATGGGCGTGGCCGTATGCGATACCCCGGCAGGGCAGTACCAGTTTTACGGCAAGGTGCATCACAGGGACGGCAAGGTATGGGGCAAGAAATCCGGCGAGCAGTTTCCCTTTGATCCCGGCGTGCTGACGGACGACGACGGCCGGGTGTGGCTCTATTCCGGCTTTGCCACCAAGGTGCCCTTCCCCGCTTCCCGCTGGCATGATCTGCGCAACGACGGCGGCGTGGTGATGGAATTGGAGCAGGATATGGTGACCATCAAAACGGAGCCCAAGGTGCTGTTCCCCACCAAGGGAAAACCCGGAGCCTTTCCGAACCATGCTTTCTTCGAAGCTTCCTCCATCCGCAAGGTGGATGGGAAATACTGCTTCGTGTATTCCAGCGAACACAACCATGATCTTTGCTATGCCATGAGCGACCGTCCCGACGGAGGCTTCCGGTTTGGCGGCGTGCTGGTGGACCTGGGGGATTTGTTTTTAGGCGACGCCCAGGATGAAGTGCATGCCAACAATTATCTGGGCAACACCCACGGCGGTCTGCTGAATATCGGCGATGACTGGTATATTTTCTATCACCGGCAGACGAACCGCTCCTCCTATGCCCGCCAGGCCTGCGCCGAGAAGTTGGAGCGGACGCCGGACGGCGGGTTCAAGCAAGCGGAGGTCACCTCCTGCGGCCTGAACGGCGGCCCCCTGCGCGGCGAAGGGAAATATGAAGCGCGTATCGCCTGCAACCTGTGGGCGAAAAACCATGAAACCGGACGCTACGATTACCCGCATCCTAAGAAATTGTTTAAGGCCCACCCCTATTTCACGCAAACCGGAAAGGACCGGGAAGAAAACGGAGACCAGTATATCGCCAATATGCGGGATGGAGCTGTGGCAGGCTTCAAGTATTTCAGCATCGAAAAGCAAACCGCTCTTTCCGTCGAAACAAAAGGCGCAAAGGGCGGCGTGATGCAGGTTTCCACGTTCCCAGATTTTCATGCGATTTGCTGTGAAATTCCCCTGTCAGCGGAGCAATCAGCGGCTTACCCACTGAAACTGGAAAGCGGCGTTTACGCGCTTTACTTCCGCTATCAAGGGACAGAAGCGATCGATTTTATATCATTTCTTTTTTCCTAAAACTTATGAATTACGATAGAAATATGGGCAATTACGATGTATGACTTGAAAAACCATTTCTCGATTACTAAACTGATTCTGGCAGATGAATCACCATTACATTTTAAGTCAGTCTTATCGGGTTGATCGGAAAGGGGAAGATAACGATGAAACACCGCTGGATTGCCGCTTTGCTTGCTTTGCTGTTGATTGGAATGAGTCAGGCTGCTGCGGAAAAGCGCATCGCACCAGAAGACAAAAAGGTGTACACCACTGCTGATCTTATTGGACATGAAACCGCTTATCGGGTGTATGACAAGAAATTCTATGACGCGGCGTCCGAGCAGCCCGGTACTGTCGTCAGGATTGAATATACCTCCAATCAATACGGCGAGTCAGCCCTTCATTGGGCCAACGTGTATTTGCCATTTGGCTACGACGAAAATGGAACGGAGCGCTATCCTGTGATGTATTTCTTTCATGGCACCAATGAAACACAGGACAGCTTCATCATGGATGAAAAAGCCAAGAATGCTGTTGACAACATGATCGAAGTGGGTGTGGCCGTTCCTTTTATCATGGTGTTTCCTACCTACTACTACGATTACGGGAATCGCGCCTTGAATGTGGAAAAGTTTGTTCAAGAGATTCGGCTGGAGCTGATGCCTGCTGTGGAAACCGCTTATCGTACCTATGCGGAATCCACAGACACAGCTGGATTCATTGCCTCCCGGATGCAGCGTGCCTTTGCGGGCTATTCCCGCGGCGGACGCATGACCTGGGAAATGTTCGCTGCGATGCAGGATTATGCCTATTGGTATCTGCCCATGAGCGGCGGGTTCAGCAATCCGGAGGAAAATCCTGTGCCCGATCATCAGCAGGAGCGGCTCATGGACGCGATCCAGCGGCAGCCCCAATGGCAGGGCAACTATTTTGTGTATTTTTCCTGCGGCGGCAAGCGGGATAACGCTTTTGACATGTGCAATGATCTGACCAATTACATGCTGGCGGATGAAGCGCACTTTTCCTACGGCCTGAATCCGGGAGAAAACAATCTCTGCTATTGCAGCTCCAACGAACTGCACCAAACCCTGATTGGCAGATTCTACCTGTATAACGCCTTCCGGGATGTGCTGTGGAGGGCTGAATGATGAAACGTATTTTGATCGTTCTCTGTATCCTTGCGCTTTCGCTGAATGCTGTTTCCGCGCTGGCGGAAAAACGTCAGGCTCCGGATGATCAGAAAGTGATCACCACCAACGATATCCCCGGATTTGAAACGGTATTCCGCCAATACAACGCCAAATTCTATGATGCACCTTCCCAGGAGCCCGGCACGGTAACCAGCCTTTCCTACACCACCAAAGTGTATGGAAGGGAATTGGAAAATCACGTGAAGGTGTATCTTCCCTATGGATACGGCGAAGATGCGCAGCAGCGGTATGATATCATTTACTTCTACCATGGCACCAACGAAACGCAGGACAGCTTCATTGGGGACGAACGCGCAAAAAACGCTCTAGACAACATGATCGAAACGGGCATTGCCAAGCCGTTCATCATGGTGTTTCCTACTTACTATTTCGACTATGAAAAGCGCGCGTTTGACCTGGAGCTGTTCCAGGAGGAAATGCGCCAGGATATTATGCCTGCTGTGGAAAGCGCGTACAGCACCTATGCTGAAACGCCGGACGACGCCGGCTTTGCCGTCAGCCGGAATCACCGCGCCTTCGCCGGTTATTCCAACGGTTGCCGCGTGTGCTGGTATTCCTTCTGCAAGCTGTTGGACACCGCCTATTATTTCCTGCCCATGAGCAACAGTATTGGCATTCCCACAATCACCGACAGCGTATATGCACAGAGCGATTATCAGGGCAAGTACTTCGTGTACGCCTGCTGCGGCGGCCCTCGGGATGATCTGTCCACCGCCACGGTGAATCTGGTGAACGGCTTGCTCAAAAGCCCGGACTGTTTCTCTTACGGCCTGAATACGGAAGCGGGAAACAATCTTTTCCTCTGTAAATCCAATGGTTTGCATCAGACCTTGACCGGACGCCATTTCCTGTACAACGCATGGATTGACATTTTGTTTCACTGAGCCGGTGTCAGTAAGCTAAAAAAATAGAAAACAGCAGCAAACCGATGACTGTCCTTTCATGATTTGTTGATTTTCAAAAGGCATTTCGTTATAATGTATTTGGTAAAGCAATCTGAGCAATATGTATGCTGCGCAGCAGGCAAAGCGTGGAGGGGACGAAATGATACGTGTTGCGATCGTGGAGGACGACGCCGCTGAGCGGGAGAAAATCCAAGGGTATCTGAATGAGCTTTCCCGGCAGGAGCAGATTCAGTTTGAAATAGCGCCCTATCCTTCCGGCCTGAATTTCATCATGGGTGAAATGAAGGGCTTTGATATCGTGCTGATGGATATTGACATGCCCGGCGTGAACGGCATGGAAACTGCCCAGGCGTTGCGAAAGGTGGACCCCACCGTTATTCTGATTTTCGTCACGAACATGGCCCAGTACGCCATTTCCGGCTATGAGGTGGACGCGACGGATTTTATTTTGAAGCCGGTAAACAAATACAGCTTTGCCATCAAAATCAAGCGGGCTGTGGCCCGGACAGCGAAAAAGAATGATGAAGTGATTCAGATCAAGCAGGAGGGCACCCTTCACCTGGTGCCCCTTTCCATCATTAAATATCTGGAGGTCACCGGGCATTATGTGATCTATCACACTGCCCAGGGAGATTTCACCGAATACACCACCCTGAAGGAGGCACAGAAAAAAATCAATCGGCCCCATTTCGCCCAGTGCAATCAAAGCTATCTGGTCAATCTCAAATACCTGGAGGCGGTGTCCCGGGAAACAGTGACCGTGTCCGGAGCCGAGATATCTGTTTCACGCAAGATGCGGCCAGCCTTTCTGAACGCTGTAACGGATTTTCTGGGAGGGAAAAGCCTATGAGCGTCACCCATCGGATTGCCTTCGCCTTTGAGATTCTGCTGGCGGAATTGATTTTTCTGTTTCCTTGCGAAAAGCGGCAGCACTTTTTCTTTCGGTATCTGCTGGGCACATTGGCTACTGTGGCGGCGTCTTACCTTTTCCTTTTCTATATTCCCACAGCCCCGGAAATGCTGATGCGGCTGCTTAGGATCATCCTGGTTTTTTCCACATCCATCGCAGCAATGTGTTTTTGTTTCAACCTGAATTTCCTCACTGTAGCCTCCGCCTGCGCCGCGGGCTACGCGGTGGAGCACCTGACGTTTCAGATCGTTAAGATCATCAGCATGACCACATCGATTTTACCCGATTCCCTGTTTGGTCTGCCCCGCTGGGAGGCAGTGGAATATGTGCTATTCCCGCCCATTTACCTGGTGTTGGCCGCCACGCTGGGGGTGTACTCCGCCAAATGCCAGTGCTTCCGGCGCACGGATCGCCGCCTGACGCTGATCTTTTTCGCCATCGTGATCCTCACCATGGGTTTTACCCGCATCGCCGATGCATTTGGCGACAGCGGCTCAATTTCCGTGAGCCTGTACGCCATCGCTTGCTGCGTGATGGCGCTGGCGGTGCAGCTGATTCTGTTCCATGAAATTGATCTGCAATATGAAAATGACACCATCCGCCTGCTCTGGCAGGAGGATCAGCGGCAGTACGAGCTGACGAAGAAGACCATCGACACCATCAATATCAAGCATCACGATTTGAAGCATCGCTTGGCTGAAATGAATGCCATGCTGTCCAAGGATGATATCCGCTCTATTGAGGAAGCGGTGAACGTGTACGACAGCAAGATCAAAACCGGAAACGAAGCCCTGGATGTGCTGCTGACCAAGAACAGCCTGGTCTGTAAGGAGGAAGGTATATCACTTACTTACACCGGTAACGGCGCGGACTTTTCCTTCATGAGCACCATGGACGTGTATTCCCTGTTCGGCAACGCGGTGGACAATGCCATCGAGGCCGTGCGCAAGGTGGAGGACCCGGAAAAGAAGATCGTGGATATTGTAACGGAGCGCACCGGGGCTATGATCACGGTGGTGGTGACCAATTATTTTTCCGATCAGCTTCAATTCTTTGACGGCATGCCTGCCACCACCAAAAAGGAAGAGGAGGGCTTTCATGGGTTCGGCATGAAGAGTATGAAAATTCTAGCGGAAAAGTATCATGGTTCCGTGCATGCCCGCACGGAGGGAGACGTGTTCGTACTCACGATTTGTATTTTTGATGTCCGGTAATCTGCCACTTATTCTGTAAAATCGACGTGATATGCTGTATCACGTCTTTTTTTGTCCGTTTGTGCTATCCTTTCCCTGACACAAAGATTTTTACGAAAGGAAGAAAGGAAGGTACGTATGGCAAAAAGAACTGGATTATTCCGGGCACTCACATTTATCATGGCGCTGCTGTTGGCGGTTTCCTCCGTTGCGGGTGTCATGCTGGAACGGTTCCGTCAGCAGGTGGATGAAACCCTGGGCACCACCAGCCAGAAGGTAGTATCCACCGGGGAAGGCACCCTGTGGTCCGCATTCACGCCGCCGCAGGAGCTGCGCAACGAGGACGGCACCCTGAACACCCACGCCACGATTCAGCACTTCATTGATTTCAGCCGGGAGCTAGCCGCTGGCGGCACCGTGCTGCTGAAAAACAACGGCGCGCTTCCACTGCAAAAGGGCATCAGCGTGAGCCTGCTGGGCATGAAGAGCTACTATCCCATCCTGGCTTCCGGTCAGGGCATGCCCATCGTGGGTTCTATCATCACCCTGGAGGACGCGCTCAGCAAGAACCGTACCGACTTCAGAAACGCCCGCCGCAATGTGCAGCGCAACAACATCAAGCCCAGCTTCAAGAAGCTGGATGACTACGACTTTGAAGGCGCGGAAATGAAGATCAACCCCGTCCCCTTTGAAGCCTATGAGGGATACAGCAAGGAATTCAGCGGCTGGGGCCGGTTCACCTACATCCCCTCCATGCAGTCCTTCAACGACGATATTTCCAAGCACTTCGACGATCCTTCCCTGGAAACCATCGAAAAGTACGCTCCTTCCTTCATGGACAGCCTGCATGAATACAATGACGCGGCGATCGTTGTCGTCGGCCGCCCCAGCAGTGAAAACGGCGACTATGCCGTGGGCGGTGTATATGAAGGCCAGGGAAATACCGAACCTCTGGAACTGACCACCAACGAGCGGGAAATCATCCGCGTGGCCACCGAAAACTTTGACAAAGTGGTGGTGCTGGTCAACTGCGTCAACGCCATCGAAATTGCCGAGCTGCAGAACAACGACAAAATCGACGCCATTCTGTGGATCGCCCATCCTGGCTCCTTCGGTATGCTGGGCGTGGCGGACGTGCTGGTGGGCAACGTAAGTCCCTCCGGCGGCCTGCCTGACACGTACGCGGCCAAGAATCTGTCCGCCCCCGCCATGGCCAACTTCGGCGATTACAAGTTCACCAACTTCAACACCGACGGCAGCGCCGACACCTCCGTGACCCGCGTGAACAGCCACAGTTACGTGGTGGAAGCGGAAAGCATCTATGTGGGCTATCGCTACTATGAAACCCGGTATAACGACGTTGTATACGGGCTGGGCAACGCTGATTCCAAGACGGGTGTGTTCGCCTCTCAGGGCAATTGGCGCTACAACGAAGAAGTGGTGTATCCCTTCGGCTTTGGCCTGAGCTATACCACCTTCACCCAGGAGCTGGTGGGCGACCCTGTTATCAGCCGCGCCGGTCATAACTTCACCATGGACTTTACCGTGAAGGTTACCAACACCGGCTCCGTAGCAGGCAAATCCAACATCCAGCTCTACGCTCAGGCTCCCTACATCCAGGGCGGTGTGGAAAAGAGCGCCATTCAGCTGGCAGCTTACGACATCACCGGACTGCTGCAGCCCGGCCAGAGCGAAACCAAGGTGCTGCATGTGGATATGCAGGACGTAGCCAGCTATGATATGCTGCACAAAAACGCCGATGGCACCCAGGGCACCTGGATTCTGGACGCGGGCGACTACTACTTTACCGTGGCCAACGGCTCCCATGCCGCGCTCAACAATGTGCTGGCCAAGCAAGGCAAAACCGTCGCCAATACCAACGGCCTCATGGACGCCGACGGCGACGCCAAAGCAGTGTTCGCCTATCATTACAGCGGCATCAACGGCAGCGTGGACGACAACACCTTCGCCGTGTCCAAGAACAACGCCGCGGTATCCAATCATCTGGAATACAGCGACTGGAACTACTACGAGCCCGGCAAGGTAACCCAACTGTCCCGTGCCGACTGGGAAGGTACCTGGCCCAAAGAATACAAGGATATGACCGCCCCTGCCTCCATGCTGGCTGACCTGAATGGCAAGTATTACGAGGTCAAAAAGGATGACGACACCTCCAAGATCGTGTTCGGCGCGAACAACGGGCTGAAATTCTATGATCTGGCCTTCCGGGATTTCGACGACCCCGACTGGCAGAAGCTCATTGACCAAATGACCATCGACGAATGTCTGGGCCTGCTTTGCTACGGCGGAAACGAGTTCCGCGATATTCCCTCCATCGGCTTTATCCGCGGCTCCTTCACCGAAAACTCTGGCAACGGTATGCAGTCTGAAATGTGTGACGCCCGCGTGGACGCGCCCTGGGCTGTAAGCAAGAAGGACAACAACGGCCACTTCTATCTGGAGCTGTACGCCACTGCTCCCACTGTGGCTTCATCCTTTGACCCGAGCCTGCAATTCCGCATGGGCGAAGAAGTAGGTCTGCAGGCGCTGATCGTGGGCCTGCCCATCCTGTGGGGCCCTGGCCTGAACACCCACCGTATGGCTTACAACGGCCGGAACGGCGACTACTACTCTGAAGACCCGATCCTCACCGGCAACACCGGCATGGAATTTGCCATCGGCGCATTCAAATACGGCCTGCTGGCTTCTCCCAAGCACTTTGCTTTTAATGACCAGGAAACCAACCGCGGCGGCGTGGCCCCTTTCATGACCGAGCAGCGCGCCCGAGAGGTGGAGCTCCGCGCCTTCCAGATTCCCATGGAAGCGAATAAGTACGACGCCAAAGCGCCCGAATATTGGAACGGTGAAGAAAACCACGACTTTGGCATGCGCGGCATGATGACCTCCTTCTCCAAGATCGGCGGCGTGGAATGCACTGCCAGCGAAGGCCTGATCACCGACATCGCCAAGAACGAATGGGGCTTTAAGGGCTACGCCGTCACCGACATTGGCGACGATATCGACCTGTTCGCCGCTGTCGCCAACTCCGGCGTCACCGGTTACGACCTGCGCGGTCGCTTCTCTGAATCCGGCTACGATACCCAGACCAACGACGGCCAACCCATCAGCGCGGAAATGTTTGCGGGCGATGCCAACATCCTCACAAAGATTAAGGAAGCCGCTCACAACACCATCTGGGCCTTCTGCCAGACCAACCTGATGAACGCCTACGATTCCTCCACCGAATTCCAGTCCGTCACCACTTGGTGGCGCGTGGCTTACAACGCCGCCATCCTGACGACCGGTGTTCTGTTCCTGGCTTTCGCAGCGCTGTATACCGTTTCCGTGATCAAGAGCAAGAAGGAGGGCAAGTAAGATGTTGAAAAAGCAACGGGTTTCCTTCTATGTGGCTGCCGCGGCCGCCTTGTGCGCGCTGCTGGCGCTGGTTCTCTTCATCGTCAGCAACGGCACCGTGGGTTATCCCATCCTGAACAGTTCCTTGGCCATCTATTGCACCCTAGGCGCTTTCACTGCCTGCGTTTGCTCCCTGCTGGCCCAGATAAAAAACTGGAATGAGCTGCTTGTATCTCTTCTGCGGCTGGTGGCCCTAGGCCTCCTTTTCGTGGCTCTGACCGTAACGTTGGCCGACCGCGCGGTGGTGGCTGGCGGCCTGTTCACCTGGAACGGCCTGGACAAGTACGCCTGGAGCGCTTTCTATACCGGCGTCGCCTGCATCGCGTTTCAGGTGGCCGCATCCTTGTTGATGGTGGTTTCCGGCTGCATGAAGCAAGGTGCGAAAAAATAATCTCCCTTTCTCTTAAACTGTATCGTTTTGCCCTGATCTTCTCGGAAGGTCAGGGCTTTTACGATGTAAAAAGAT
>JAEEGJ010020349.1_pt1 | contig 14455 bp, 10 predicted proteins | sample 8958761 | NCBI WGS metagenome assembly JAEEGJ01 (sample SAMN16246546, study PRJNA631951) | gut metagenome | biome: gut microbiome; feature: rumen; material: RS-attached | host: Bos | place: Iran: Karaj | collected 2018-10 | reverse complement strand
AGCCCCACTTCAGGAACTTCTGACTGCAAGAAATACCGAAAAACAAGAAAAAGTCGAGGATGAAACCCTCGACCTTTTTGACGATCTCTTTTTATGTTAAATTTTTAGTGGACACTAGTGATGTTGAATAGCTAAATTAAAGAGATTTCATTAGAAATCCCTTTAATGCCTTAATATTTTGCATTCTTTCGTTAAAAAAATGGACTTATTCTATGCAAATGTCACTTTTTCATTTTACGAGTTGTTTAAAAGACATCCTCTTCATTATAGGGCTTTATATTTGTTGCTTTATAAAACGATTTGCTTGGATTACGTAAATTAGGTTCACTTTGAACGGTGTAGGTAACGGGGAGTCCCTCTTTGATTGGATATCTACTAATGAATAGGGATAAATTAGCTATTGGATAAGTCCAATTTTTTTCATCATCTTTTACTACGTAACTTCCGTTTTTCGAATCCCAAACTAATTTTCCAAAATGAAGAATGTCTGATTGTTTTTTATTTTTTGTATTGTGTGCATCTTCATTTTCCAGTATTGAATTTGCCAATCCCCAGGAATACCAATAAATTGGTGCAAATGTATAAAACCTGCCTTTTGTGGTGATTTTTTCTGCCATAATTCCATTTGCAAAGATCATATTTTTCAAATCCCTTTTTGATTTTATAACATCGCTTCCTCCTTCAGCATTGATGCGATCAATCGTTGCGTCTATGAGGTCCTCAAATGTTTTTTCTGAAAGTGATTTAAAACGGAACATTTCTCCACCAGAAGTTCGAATAACGTCTTTGAATCGTACCAGATCCTTGCTGAAGTCATCAGAAGTCAAATCTTTAAAATAATTCGTAGTTGCCTGTTCTCGTACTTCTTTATTAGCGTAAATTTCTGAACTTAATATCACATGAATCCATTTTGCGGAATATTTTAATGCCTCATCGATGGCGTTTCTGTCTAATGTGTTAATGAAAGGACGAAGACTTATTGCGCTATTATCTGCATTGGATAATTCCTTCGAAAAGTAATCCCACGGGCTTCCTAAGTGAGCTTTGCCTACGCGTACTTCTTTTCCAAAAAAAGCTGAAATTAAAATGCCCATTTCGGCTCTTGCTATAGAGCTGTCTCGATATTCTCTAAGTTGGTTATATGGGAATGAACTAAATTGTTTTTCCATTCGCTTGATAACGCTTTCATATTTGTCATTGATTCTTCTCAAGATTTCCCAAAAAGCTTGTTTTGTAGAATTGTCTGCAAATATTAGTTTAAACAGGTAGCCGAAAACCTCGCCCATGGTCCATTCTATGCTTACAATATTTTCCGAAAGTCTATCCGTGTTAGTTCCTTCAATTTGTTTAAAAAGGTCCGTGCGAACAAAGATTTTAGGGGAAAGATGATCGTAGGTGTTGAGGTTTTTCCACCAAAAATTGATTAAAGGTGATATTGCTTTGCTCCATCGAATTGGGTTAATACAAGTGTCGAGACGATCGTACATGATGAAAATTTTTTTATCGAGTTCATCTCTTTTTAAGAATTCATTCAGCTTTTTGAAATCTTCTTCGATAACAGCTAAAGTCTCCTTTTTTTCAATTAAATCCTCAAAGCGGGCTAAATCGCCTGATCCAGAGATGTCTTTAATGTATTCACTTAGGCGACTTTGGTTGCGAATTTCTTTAAAATCGTCATTCAGAAGCAAAACATTCCAAGTGTAAATTTGCCAAAATCGATTGAAATAATATTTAGGATCTTCTAGATGGTTGTAGTTTATGTCATCAAAGAGAGATCCTCCTCCATTTACCGGAAGAATGTTTATAAAGTAATCTGAGTGCTTTGTTGCGTCTATAGATTTTGGGTCAACTTCTTTAGCCCAGTTTCGGATATTGGAGGAAATATTCTTGTTTACAAGAGCTGTGTATAAGTACGTTTTCCCCGTTCCTTTATAACCTTGAATAAGGAATTTTGATGGATTGAAAAATTCCTTCATACATTCTCGATAGAAAAAATATTTTTCATCAATATTTTCGGTGTCTTCTGCGAATTTTTTTACATCTGCTAGAACCGTTTTCAAATGTTTTAATACGACATTTCTTAAGTCTATTGCTCGGTTGAATGCTGGGCGAGAAATGGATCCTTCTTTATTTTCGATTACGTTATCGAATTGATCTTCGCAATTTTGTTTGTTTAAAGAATCCTGTTTGGAAAAACAAACTGAATTAATTTCGCCAAAAATGGTGTCGTAATCACTGTTTGATTTATTTTTTACGGAGTCGATAAAATTTTTGTCGGAAAGCTCATCGTCTGTTCCTATCGTCTCGTACGCTGTGTTTCTGCGAAGAGGAATGCACTTAGGTCGGTCTTTCTCTGCGTCATTATTTGTATTTACTGAGGAAAAACGAGCGATTATTTTTTGTATTTCAGAATCATGTTTGTTCACCCATTGCTCGTTTGCATTTTGAGGAAGAATTGAAAAAATGAGATTAAGACTGAATTTGTTTTGTGGGTTATAATATTCTTTGAGAAGATTAGAAATTCCAGGTAATGTTTGTTTGTTGAATCCGAAGAATCCAACAACGTGTTTTGATAGTATTAACGCTAATGTCCCAAAAATGTCATTAAAACCTGTTCGAGAATCTATTAAGATAATGTCAGGAGCGTAGGCTTCATTGATTTTTTTAAAAAGGTATTTGAATGCGAATATTTGCATATTCGTGTTAGAAAGATTAATACGACTTAATCCTTCGAGGTACTCTGTTGTTCCTGGATTTTCGACATCTGTATGGAAAACACTATTAAGGTTTCCTGCGGGAAGAATCCACAGTTTGTCAAGATCTTTGTAAAGATTGTCGTTTTTTATAGCAGCGTTGATTGCGTATTTGTTAATGTCTAAAGATGTATTTTCTTTAGCAAAATTTAGGTCGCACATAAATTCAACGAGTCCATTGACTTTTTCCTTAACAAGGTCTTCGTGTTTTGAAAGATTGAAAAAATTTAAGTAACCGGGGGCTTCTAAATCGCAATCAATAACGACGACTCTTTTCTTTTGATTGCAAACTAAGTCAATGGCGTATGCCATCATCGTAGTTGTGCGTCCCATGCCTCCTTTATAGCTATAAAAGGTTACAATTGGGGGGAGATTCTCCATGTCAGGATTTTCTTTTTTTTCGTAGAATAGGGAGTTGAGACTATATCGAGGGCCGGGATCAATTCCGTTTTCACCCTGTGCAATACTTGCATAATAGGGGTCGTCTAAAGACTCTATGGGCAGGGTGTTGAATGTAATTTTATAATTGCTGAATGCAAGTTTGTCATCTTCGTTATTTAAAGACGATAGGAACTCTTCTTGATAATGTATTGCTTCTTCGGGATCAGATGAGAAGATAAATACATCGATCTGAAACGTGATTCGTATAAAAATCTTGAATCGCTCAATTTTTTTATTTTCGAGAAAATTTTGAATTTTCTTTGCGGCGTTTGAAATCTGAATCATGGCTTTCCTCTTGTTAAAGTCCGTATGGGAGAAGCATACTGATTATTTTTTCGCAGGTGCTACTAAATTTTGTTAAGTTGTCAAGGGTTACTTTTGCTACGATTTTTTGATCGGCTGTAGATCCGAAATTGTTGTGAGTGTACCTTATATCTGTACTCCAATTGTCTATTAAAAACTTTACATCAGGGTCTAAGTCTGGTTGGGTTTGACTTCCGAAGTATGGTATTGCTCCTGCATTGTTGGATGAGGTTGCTTGAGATAAATTGGGTAAAATAAACCCCTCAACGAAACCGATAATTGGCTGAGGTTTGCTTTTGTTCGTTCTAGTAGTGCGGGCTCGGTTGAAATGATGTCCCATAATGTCGTAGCGGATGCTTTCAAAAAATTTGTCACGGCCGCGTTTTGCGTTTTTGATGACGGTTTGCAATTCGTCGTATAACTCTCTGATTTGAGGATCAGTAGTGTTTCCTATATTCCATGAAGTAAGATATGTTCCAATTTTGCTAAAAAACGGATCGTCTCTGCAGATTTTTTTTTGATGATAACTGTTACAATAAAAGTCAAATTCTTTTGTTTGATCTCCAGAATTGTTTTGATAAGCCCAAGTGATACTTTTTTCAATAATAATATCGCTCAAATTTTTATTGTTTCGTGCAGCTTTTTCGTTGAAAAAGTATATGCCTGTAATTTTAGTGAACCTGAAGTTGAAATCGGTTATCTCTTCATTATTTTTTGCAGCTGAATCGTCTTTCCAAGAATGACTTTCGATAGCTCCTGTTTGATCATTGTTTGTAAAACAGTAGGGCATGGAATGTACTATATATACTGCGAGGCCTTCGATGACATAGCCAAGTAAGTAGTAAATTTCAAGCAAGAATTCTTTTTTTTCTTGCTCGGGTGCTGAATTGTCTAAAGAAAGGCTGTTCTTGTAGTGCTCTAGCATTCTTGAACAAGCTTTTAAGTGCTTTTGAGCACACCATTTATAGTCGTCTACTTTCATTTGTAATCGAATTTAGTGCAGTTTTTCTCTTTAATTGAAAAATATATATTCTCAAATATAAAGTTGCAATAAACGGCAAAAAATGGCTATCAGTTTTTTAGCTAATTATTAATCATTTCCCTTTAATGCGTTTTGCAGGTTTCGTTTTTTCCAACCTAGTTTTTTTTCAACGTTGGATAACGAACCGTATTTTTGTTCAGACCACTGTGCTAGGTCTTTTCGAAATTGAGCCTCCGCATCTATCCATGGCATTGATTCATATTTTGAAAAAAATGAATCCTGCGAAAAAGAGTCGTTTTCTAGTCCCTGTTCTTCTTCATCTGCGAGCATTTCAAGAATTTCTTTGTCGTTTTTTGCGTTCAGGAATGCAATTTTTAAGAAAGCTATTTTTCGTAATGAACGGATGTTTCCGTATAAATTTGATTTGGCGAAGTATTCGCTTAAATGATTATTGATGTGTCCTTCGTTTATGAGTTCTGTGTGACCTGTACTAAGGCAGACGTTTCGCCAGGTATCATACCATAAATCGGGAATGTCTTCGCGACGCTCTCTTAAAGGAGGAAGTACAACCTTGTAAACGCATATTCTGTCGTAGAAATCCATATCAAGCATCTGTTTTAATTCTTTTTCAGATTTGTTTGTGGCGCAAATTAAGTCAAATTTAATTTCAATTTCTTTATTAGATGTATCCCCAACTTTTGTATAACAATGATCGTTGAAAACTTGTAGCAATTTTCGTTGGACATCTTTTTTAAGGTCTTGAACTTCATCAAGAAAAAGAATTCCGTTGCGAGCTTGTTCGATAAGTCCGTCAGCTCCGTTTTTTTGAGCGCCTGTATAGGCTCCGGGGACATAGCCGAAAATTCTAGCTTCCGCTAAATTGGGGTCTAATGAGCCGCAATTGATTTGGACTATAGGAAGGTTGTCTTTCCCACCGAGGCCAACTTTTTTGTCATTCTCGCTGAGGCCGACTTTTAAATTGCGAATCCATTCTTTCACAGCTGTAGATTTTCCCACGCCGCGTTCTCCATAAATTAATAGAGGAACTCCAGATACTTTGGCGAATTTCAATATGTTATCGTAAGCTTCCCCACCTTTTTGCGATTTTGGCTTGTTATACTTGTAACTTAATTCTGATTTGTCGGGTTGTTCTTCTATTCTTCTTAGTTGCGATAGGTATGTGTCTATTTTGAAATTTATTCTTTGGAGTTTTTGGGATGGTTCCAGTATAATTTCCTTGTTTTCGAATAGCTCTTTTCCTTTTTTCAACTCTCTTTGCGCGGAAAAAAGTTCTGTATCCGCAGGAAAAAAACCTCCCGCATATAGTAGGATCCATGTTGCGTACATTGCGGGTGTTCCCGCAGTTGTGCTGATAATCAAATTTTCCTTCATCTCGGGTCTTTGTTTGAACGTTTCTTGTATTTTTTCGTATAACTCTTCTAAGGATGAAGGGTTGTTGATGTCAATGGGAATGGGTTCTAATCTGGGTACGTATTTGTGTTCCATGTATTCCAGATTGCGAATAAGCGTGCTTGTTTTTGTACTCTTTCCGTTAGTGTAGAGGTAATAGATGTGCTCTATGTCGTATTGTTCTTGAGCGACCTTTAAAACATTGGCGAATAGGCTGGGGTCTCGTTCTATAGCCATCCATGTCATTAATGTCTTTTTTTGCTTAATCATTCGTAATCCTTTCCTTGTTTGGTAAATTTTTACTTATTATAGTAAAATTTTACCATTCTTTTGGTCGATATTAAAAAAGAAATGCCGTTTTTTCATTAAAAAAGATGATTTGACTTTTTGGCACGGTTTTTGCTAAAATGGATGCGGATTTGAACGATTATTCAGAATGAGTAAAAGTTTAGTGAATAGTCTAGCGCATTGGCCTCGGCGTTTGGATGGGGCTGCCATAAAGGAGAGATGCTCATGCAGGTCAAGGAAGCGATTGAAGTCGTGAAGACGCTGGTTGACGCAGCCAAGCCTATCATTGAGGCGATTCAGGAAGCTGCTGAAAAACTCGGTAAGTAGTGTCGTGCTATACCGAGAATGCGCTGTAGCCTTCTGCGCGAGTAAAAAATGAAGGCTCTCACTTTTAAAAGGAGTCTGCAATGAAGCAAGTTCTGTTGGTTCTTGAAATCATTGCCACTGCAGTTGCCATCTACGAAAAGGCTACTGCCGGTGACAACAAGAATGCCTAATGTCATAGGCGTTGGAAGTAATGCGCGTTGGCCCCGGCGCTTGGATGGGGCCGTCACAAAGGAGAGAGACTCATGCAGGTCAAGGAAGCGATTGAAGTCGTGAAGACGCTTGTAGATGCGGCTAAGCCTATTGTTGAGGCGATACAGGAAGCTGCTGAAAAACTCGGTAAGTAGTGTCGTGCTATGCCGGGAATGCGCTGGAGCCTTCTGCGCGAGTAAAAAATGAAGGCTCTCACTTTTAAAAGGAGTCTGCAATGAAGCAAGTTCTGTTGGTTCTTGAAATCGTTGCTACTGCTGTTGCCATCTTTGAAAAGGTAACGGGCGGTGATAACAAGAACGCTTAATACCATGGGCGTTGAAAGTAAGGCGCGTTGGTCCCGGCGCATGGATGGGGCCGTCACAAAGGAGAGAGACTCATGCAGGTCAAGGAAGCGATTGACGTCGTGAAGACGCTTGTTGGTGCGGCCAAGCCCATCATTGAGGCGATTCAGGAAGCCGCTGAAAAACTCGGAAAGTAGTGCTTTGGTTTGCTGATTACGCGTGAAGGCTCCCGGCGCATAGTAAAAGGGGAGCCGCAACAAAATACTTATGCAATTTTGAAAACCTATGTTATACCGGTTGATTGCTATGGGATAAAACAATAATAAGGAGTAAAAATATGTCGAATACTTGTTATGATTCCAGCTTTCTTTCCATCCCCTTCTACAAAACGCACCCTTATATGATGCCGTTTGTGGGGAACGATTACGAATCTTCGAAACATAAAAAGCTTTTGCTTGTTGGCGAGAGCTTTTATTTGCCTGAAGGTGCTACGGTGCATCATGATGCGAATTCGTGGTATGGAGCGCCAGTGCTTACGAGTGATGAGCTGGATTGGTGCAATACCTGCGGGACTCGTGAGGGCAAGAGCGGTCGTTTCGGGAAAGAAATTGATCGTTGCTTGAATCTGGTGCAGCCGAGCGGTGGCAACGGTTGGCATCAGGTGGCGTTCCTCAATTACTTTTTACGCCCGGCGGATTGCACAACGGGAATTGTGAATTTATGGGGAGCTCATGGTGGTAAGGAGGCTGATTGCAAATTTGCTGTCCGGAACTTCATCGAGGTGTTGGAAATTTTGGAACCGGAATTGTTTCTATTCCTGAGTTCCCGTGTTTGTTGGCAAGCAGAAGGTTGTGATTATCCGAAGTATTTTGGAGGTGAGCTTTGGAATTGGACGAAGTCGCATGGTATTGAATATTCTTATACGAGGCATCCGTCAAGTGTTCATTGGAACCTGCCGATGACGGGCTATTCGAAAGCTCATGGTATGACTTCTCGAGATTTCTTTTGTAGTTGGCTTAAAGAAAAATGGTTGAAATAGAACACTTTTCGGTTTCATTCTTTTATGTTGCTTCGTAGTATCTGCTTGAATTTCTAGGAGGTGTGAATAGTGCAGAAAAAAAATTGAAAAATGGTTTCCTTCGGAATACAAATCGTTCAAGGATGGAAGGGGTAGAAGGCAAGAAACGTACTATGTGCGTGATTCAGAACAATCGTGTATTTTTGCCAATGTGCAAAAAGGTTGCTGTGGACGCAATGTTTTCAGAGCTTCGTTCTCGTAAAAGCGTAAGCCGACTTTGTCTGTATGAAAATGCAGAAAATTGTGTTGTAGACTTCGGTGATGTTGCCGTTGGTGGAGCTTTGGGACGGTATTGTATCGCTAAGAAGTTGGCTGGCGAGTTTGCCGAATATCTCCTGACGTTGTATCTCTATCACGAAGGGGTGATGTTTCGCTTAATCGCTTCTGGAGAAGAAAAGGGGGATTCTTCTTTGCGTAGGCTCGATCCTGAACATGCGTACCGAAAAGTTTCTGCGGAGGCTTTTGGTTCTGAAACGATTGTTGCAGGAGTTAGTCTCATTGACGATATGCCGCGTGAAGAATGTTGTTACTGCTTAGGCGAAGATCCGTTCTATGATGACCTCTATCCAGAGCATCCGTTGACACAACTGAGACTTCTTGTGAAGTCTGTTGTGCGTAAAGTTGGTGCAAAGGAGGCTGCATGACAGCTCAAAATGTAACTGCGGAAAATGAAGTCGTTGAACATAGCTGGATTGCGGATTGCATCCGTGCTGGTTCTGTTGATGAAATGGTTTTGGCGGTTCGTGCCTTTGCCGAAGATATTGAAAGATTTGCTCGAGAAAACCCTAGCACTTGCATCGCTTTGGATTGCCGTGCGGGGACGTTTGGAGCTTTTAAGATGCGTTCTCTGTCGCAATTGGATGGTCAATTGATGGCGGAAACGAAATAAATCCTAATAAATGTGTTGTGGGGCGGGGCTCCGATTGGGGGCTCCGCTTTTCTTTTAAATACAAGGCTCTTTGGTAGGCGACATCAATTGTCGTACCTCGGAGCTAGATTAAGAAAAAAGACGAGGATTTTGACATGAATAAGAAAAGGGTTCCGCTGACTCCTGTAGTGCTTTTCAAGCTTTTTATAGTTTTTGCGAGTATGGCGATAATTTGGTATTTTGCACAGATGTTGGTATATGTGGAAGTGATACTTATTTTGATGAAGCTGAATGGCAGTTTTTGATTTATTTTACAAATAAGTTACAAAACATCACTTGCCACTATATCCAAATATTGGTACATTACTGCATAACCCTTGAAATGGCCTCAGGCATCCGAAAAATTCGGATGTTTTTCTTTTTTTCTAAAACCAGGAGGCTAAATGAGTCAAGGTAAAATGCGGTCGCGTGACCACGACGGATTTTTCCGTTATGTCTATAGCATTCCCAAGAATGCCAAGGCGCTGTTGAACATCTGTCGCAAGGACAACGGTGATCTGGACAGAATCCTTTCCGAGGTCAATTTGGATACGCTTGTGCGTTTGCCGGACACTTACAGCGAAGTTGGCGAACGCGGCGAAGCTGACATCGCGTTCAAGGCTCATCTTTCGGGCGGCGGCGAAATCAATGTCGGCATCCTTTTGGAGCACAAATCCAAACAGGAGAAAAGCGTACTCAATCAAGTCGGGCGTTACGCTCTTCGGGTCATCATGGATCACGAAGACGAAGTGTTCAGCTGGATTCCGACAAAGGCGATTATCATCTACAACGGCCCTACCGGATGGGATCCTTTGGCTGAATTTCGCAAAAAAGCACGTGCTAAATTTCAGGGGAACGAGCTTCCTTTTGAGTGCGTGCTTGTGAATCTTGCCGCAGTTGACGATATTGCCTGTGTTGAATCTGATTCCCCTGCGGCGGCTGTCGGGGCGATGGCCATGAAGTATGCTTTCAGTCCGGAAGGCTTTAAGGCGGCTATCCCGAATGTCGAAACTATACTTCGAAAAATGCCTAGCGCTGAGCAGGCTACCATTGTTGAAAAAATCATATTATATTTGGAAGAGTATATTGACGAAAGTACCGTGGAGGAACTTCAGATGGCATGGAAAAGTATCGGACAGAGAATGGGCTTTGTAAGCGCCGGGGATGCCCGCCGTGCCGCTGAAAAAGCTGGTCGGAAAGATGGTCTTGAAAAAGGTCGTAAAGAAGGCTTTGATGATGCCTTGGAAGTCATGCGTAAGCTTGGAATTCCTGAAGAAAAAATTCAGGAAGCCAAAGCGATGCAGGAAAAGGTGTCAAATAAATGATTCTTTGGGGTTGATTCCGTATTCCTATGTCCAATACTACTTACGATTCCCGCTTTCTTTCCCTCCCGTTCTACAGATCGCATCCGTACATGATGCCGTTTGTGGGGGATGCTTACGATTCTCCGAAGCATAAAAAGCTTTTGCTTGTTGGCGAGAGTTTTTACTTGCCCGAAGGCGCTACGGTGCATCACGATGCGGATTCGTGGTATGGAACTCCGTCGCTTACGGAAGATGAACGCAATTGGTGCAATACACGTGGGACTCGCGAGGGCAAGAGCGGGCGTTTCGGTAAAGAGATTGACCGTTGCTTGAATTTGGTGCTGCCGAGCGGAGGCAATGGCTGGCATCAGGTGGCGTTCCTCAATTACTTTTTGCGTCCTGCCGATTGCACGACTGGAATTGAAGATTTGTGGAATGCGTATGGCGGCGAAGAAATTGACTGCAAACAAGCTATTCTCAATTTTATCAAGGTTCTTGAAATCCTGAAACCGGACATATTTGTGTTCTTGAGTTCTCGTGTCTGCAAGCAGGCGGAGGGATTTGATTACCCGAAGTATTTTGGCGGTGAACTTTGGGATTGGACGGGACCGCACGGCATTGAATATGTCTATACGAAGCATCCGTCTAGTGTCCATTGGAATCAGCCGATGGTGGGCTATGCTAAAGCTCGCGGAATGACCTCACGAGATTTTTTCTGTAGTTGGCTTAAAGAAAATTGGTTGAAATAACAACTGATTTTGAAAAAAAATTGAACTATTGCAGTAAAATGCAGCAGTTCTTTTTTTATCATTTTTTTTTGACGATGAATCTATTTTTTATTTATGTTTAAGATGAAGCTAGCTTAATGGGAGCTCTTATCATGTGCTTACAAGTTTTTGTTGAGAATGGTAAATAGTCTTGGCTGGCTAAGTCAATTGTCTTATGTTACTGTACTTGCGGATGTGTAGCAAGGGAGAACGCATCGGATAATAAAGGAGAAAAATATGCGTAGAGCTACTAACGCTGCTGATATTCGTAATACGTTTTTATTGATGATTCGACAGCTGTCTTATTTTGACGAGTCTATTGTCTACATTCGTCAAGAAAGAAACTTATTAAGCTTTGGTAAACTAGGCCTTATGCGAGATTCTATTGCGAAGGATACTCCGGTAGAAGAAGTTTTGTTTTGTATGTGTGATGAAGTCTCTCCGCAATTGGGGATTACTGGTATTATATTGACATATAATTGTATGTACATAAAAGCCTCTAATGCTTCTTTGCAAGTTTCCTTTGATAAGGTGAGATCGATTTATGCTGATGGAAGTAGCTTTTTTGTTAATGATCATGAATTCAAATTTAGCCCGAAATTTAGGCTTTTGAAAGAATTGGTAGATGTTGTTAAAGATTCTATTGCTCGGTGTGATTTTTCTTACTGTCCGTTGCATGTTGAAAAGTATGAATCAGAGAATGATATAGCCGAAGGAAATGAATCTGAAAAAGATGATTTTGAACAAAATATAATGCAAAGAAATAAAATAACTAGTGAAAATGTAACTTGTAATTCTTGCGGTGCAAAAATTGCGGTCGGCTCAAAGTTTTGCCCGGAATGTGGTGCTAAGCAAAATTTTCAAACTGTTTGCCCTAATTGCGGCTTTCAGAATGGTTCCGTCTTTAAGTTCTGTCCTGAATGTGGAACTAAACAGGAGCCAGAAAAAAGTCTGGAAACTACTGCTCGTTTGCAGAATCATGAAAACCATGCATCATCATTGGATGGACAAAATAATAGATGGGAAGAAAGCGAGGCTTACGCGATTCTCGAGAAAGATTTTGAAAATCTACTTTCAAAAACTGTCGATACCTATAATAATGGGAAAATAACGACTGTTTTGGCGAGGCCGTTCTTGACTTCAAACATTTTCTCTCATTTGATACTCGCGTACAGTGCGAAGGCAAACGGTAATGTTGATGCATTGTACAATGCGTACATAATGAATTTTTGCGAATTCTCCATGTCTGCGGAGGAATACAAAAAAGAACTCATGGATCAGTTGCTCCTTGCCACGCCATATGCGTTGCTGATTATCAACGACATTATCAATTTAGTCGCAGGTAAAACGGGAATGGATCTGTCCGAAATTCGCCTGAACGAAAATGGCTTGGATGATTGGTATCTTGGTAATCTCAACACTGTCTTGGATGGTATAACTGCTGAAATCAGAAAGCAGACTCCATTTTACCCGCAGCTAAGGGCATCCATGGATGCCCTCAAAGCTAAAGTTAGTAAATATAATTCTCAAAACTTCATACAGCGGAATAAGGATGCTTTCATTAATGTTGGTGTAAATTTCGCTCGTGGATTTTTGGGAGACCCAACAGTGATTGTCGACGGAATTAAGGAGTTCTTTAGCGATGGAACAGATCCGGACTACAAGATGTACCAACAAACGGTCGAACAAATCATGGAAGTGTCCGAAGGCGGAATTGAAGCGGCATACAGTCTAGAAAATACTTTTGAAGATCTCTATTTGCAAATACTTACAAATGGCGATTTCAAAAGTTGGTTGATGGATGCCTGTAAAAAAATGGTAGATGCAGGGATAAGTGTCAGTGTAATCTCCGAATGTATCCAGATAAAAACAGCAGATATAACCTGGGATGATCAAGAACCCGATGACAGTGAAGAAAAGTTCAATTCCTTGGATATATATTCTGATTTCTTATGCTGTGCATTGATTGTAAGGGATTCTGTCGCGCAGCAACCTATGTGGAATCTAGGATGTAAAATGCTTGATTGGATGGTGAAGGCTGAAACATACATCTATTATCCCGGCTGCACCGATACGACTAGAGATGATTTAAGGGGATATTACGAAGAACTAAAAGCGGCAACTCAGTTTTTGAACGATCCTTTGAACGAATATATGAAAAAAGTTGTGATAGATAATCTCGGTCACATTCGAAACGAATACAACGCGTCCTCACTGTATATTATAAGTGATGACGGAAACTGTAATAACGAATTCGAGTTTAAGGAAGACAAACTTTATGCAGCCAGAGATAAATACGCTCCTAATATAATGATTTCCGAGATACTTGCATATTACGATGATACTGTTTTTGGGAAAGGTGATGATGGATTCATATTGACAAAAAATGCTATATATATAAAGGAATTTGGAGCCGATGCTCAAATCATTTCATTTGATGAAATAAACAGCATATTTTGGAGTGAAGAAAAAAATTGGCTAGGAGGGACGTCGCGTTTCTTGCAGATAAACGGTGTTGACTACAGTTGTGGACTGGAAGAGGAATTTTTAAATGCCCTTGTTCTCGGTTTGAGAAAAATTGTTGATGAATACAAAAAAATTTAAGTATGATTCTCAATAATCATTTCCCCCAAAAAGACTCTTATTAAGCGCAGCCTATAAATTCAAAGTTTTTTATAAATTGTTCTTGTGTCGTCTAAGTACACTTGCAAATATTGTGGGCTGCAACTCCCGATGATATTTGCTATGGGAAATGCCCGTTGTTTAAAGAGTCCGTCGAAAGGCGGTCACGAACCGGCTCTATCAACAATTGGAGGAGCCATGTCTAATACATCATACGATTCAAAATTTCAATCTATTCTTTTCTATAAAACACATCCATATATGATGCCATTTGTGGGGTGTAACTATGAATCGCCTGAGCATAAGAAACTTTTGTTTGTGGGAGAGAACCATTATTTACACCAAAATTCAACAATTCATCGTAATATTGAAGGGTGGTATGCTGGAGTGGAAGGTATTACAGATGACGAATGTGAATGCTGTAATACAAGACATTCTTCAGAAAGGGGTTATGGTAAATTTAAGGCTCCAATTGAAGCGGCTTTGAGAAATTTTTTTCCTTCAGGATTTGATGAAATTGCTGCGTATAATTATTTTTTGCGACCGGAGGACGAAAGTACCTCTTTTCGTGATATATGCGAGGAAAAAGATTGTGAACTAGCTGTATTGAATTTTCATAATGTTCTTGAAATTCTATCGCCGGATTTAGTTGCGTTTTTTGGTGTTCTTGCTTTTGATTCTGCAGAGGAAGATTATAAAACATATATGGGGGAAAACTTGTGGGATTATACAGAAAGAAAAGGTATAAATTATTTACCGTTTAATCATCCATCAAGAAGTAG
>JAEEGJ010020345.1_pt1 | contig 14456 bp, 11 predicted proteins | sample 8958761 | NCBI WGS metagenome assembly JAEEGJ01 (sample SAMN16246546, study PRJNA631951) | gut metagenome | biome: gut microbiome; feature: rumen; material: RS-attached | host: Bos | place: Iran: Karaj | collected 2018-10 | reverse complement strand
GTCATCATCAAAGAAAATACTTTCTTTTTCATAATGAATTGATTTGGTGAATAAATAAGTGAATTAAAAGGATTTCTCGTGTAAAAATGCGAAACGCCCCATTGCCCAAAGGCATGGCAGCATCATTTTTCCTAAGCATATTACGAACATTCGAATGCATAGTAAACGCGTTTGTTTTGTTGTCTAGACATCCATAAGACTTACAACTCCCGCTTTACCCTTAGTCAAAATAGAAAAAAAATGACTTTCGGGATAATATTTATTTCCTCGCAGGGCAATTTTTTGTTCTTTGACCCCAATACAACAATTAAGGCCGCCATAATTGGCGGCCTTATTTTTCGTTGATACGCGATAACTCGCGTCATTTGGATGGTTAGTACACCAAGAACTTCACGCAGGATTCGTTGGCACCCTGGCTGAGACGCAGGATGTAGGAACCCGTGCTGAGATTTTCAGCGTTGAAGTTCACTTGATGTTCGCCTTCAGCAAAACGACCCATGTTCTGGCTCATCACCATACGGCCTGTCAAGTCAAACACCTGATAGCTCACGTTGCAGCTTTCCTTAAGCTCGAAGCTGAGGGTAGCCTGGCTGCTGACAGGGTTGGGATACATGCTGACAGCGACGTTGTTCTCAACCGAAGGGTTCTCAGGAACACCGGCGAATTCCTTCTTATAGTTCTCGCAACGGAAGACGCCTCTGCCGTAGGTGGCAGCATAGATGACACCCGTGTTGTAGACGCCAGGATAAACCGTCACAAACTCACCTTCATCGGTCACTTTGACAATCTGCTCATCTTCATGATAGAGCAATTGTTGCTTGAGTTCCATGACCGGCACTTCACCCATCATATGGTTGTCTTTCGTCCATTCAGGATTATTGATGTTCTTGGTTCTGTAGATACCACGTTCAGTACCGATGATAACATCGCCAGTGGCCATTTCGATAATCGAAGAATAAACCGGCATCTTGGGCAGGTTGGCCTGCTTGCTGACGAAAGTGGGCTCATCGGCCATGGCGTTGGTGGAATAGAACACATAGTCATCGTTGCCATAGTTACCACAGGTCACGATAACCTTATTGTTATTGCGCGGGTCAACACAGACAGAGGTGACACACTGACCACTGATAGGAAGTGTGATTTGAGTGGTGGTCACGGCAAACAGTGAGTCGGTAATGGTACCCGAAACATCGTCCAAAACGGTGTTGAGGCCAGAGACACGGTAGAACTTGCCGTCCTTCATACCAACAAAGATATTGTCACCATCGTTCGAGATAGCCATGCAGAGCGGTTCGCCCTTGAAGCCCGAGTGAGCCTTGTCGGCCACTTTATACCACATAGCTTCAACGTCGAATTGGAGCGGGGTACGGGTCATGGTGAGAACATCTGTGAAGGCAACGAAGAAGTTGGCGGTGACAGGGTCATGCACTTCAATGGAGTCACCAGCGGTGAGAGGAGCATTGAGCGTGTAGTGGAAAGGATAACCGTTGTTGCTCATTACCATCACATCACTACCATTCGGAAGTGTCTCGCCAGTTTCATTGAAGAACCAAGCTGTCTCTGGATTATCAGGATTGTTATACTTTTCGTGAAGCAGGATAGGCATACGGAACGATGTGGTACTGAGGCCAAGGCTTGAGCTGGAAGTGAAGTTGGTGGAGACCCAGTCTTCGCCAGCTGTTTGAGTACGTTCCATACCGCCACCTTTATAGGTAACAAAGAAGGTGTTGGGGTTCAAAACCGAAATGGCGCAAGGGCCAGCATGTGAATCGTTATCGAAGTAACCCATGTTGGTGCCCGTAGGATTGATCCATTGTCCATAACCAAGCGTATTTGCGTTTTCATTGCCTTCAATATACACCGTGCCATGGTCAAGGCCGGCAGCCAGAATACGGGTGGCTTTGCCCGAAGGAGCCACGCTGAACATACGAGTGGTGACATAGTTACGGTTGCAGTTGCTGAAGGTAAATCTACCCGTGCCTCTATAGACACCACCATCGGTACCCACATAGCATTCTTCAGGATTTTTGGGATTGAACACCATGGTGTGGAGACCAACATGGAGATAATCCTCCAAATAATAATAGGAGTCAGCAGTGACTTGGTTGGCAAGATAATAACCCGTGCCGCTTTCAGGCTTTACCAGCGACCAAAGGTAATATCCCAACACATAAAGGATACCTTCATCATTGGGGTCAACCACAATACCATGGTTATAGAGACCAACGCCATTATAAATGGCATGACCTTGTTGCGGGGTCACGGCAGGCATTGCCACATCCCAGTTTTCACCTTTGTTGTTGGAGACAAAGAATCCAGCGTGGTTGCCATCAGTACCAATGCATGCAACATAGATGACATTGTCATTTGAAGGAGCAATGGCGATATCAACCATACCTCCTGCCGTAGGAAGGAGGGTATCTCCCTGCAAGGAAGAACCACCACTATGGCTAACCAGATTATTGACATCTTTGCCGATATAAACCTGACCATCAACACCTGCAACGATGGTGTTGTCCTGTGCGACCTTCACAGTAACAGCCTTACCTTCAACAGCAGCTGCCCAGGTGTGGCCCTTGTCGCCAGAATACATCAGACCTTCCTCAGTAGCAGCCAAAAGCTTACCGTCGACAATAGCAAGATCATTGATGAAAAGCCATTCGTCGGCAGTCGGGGCCTTGATTTGCTCGAAGGTTTCGCCAACGAGTTTGTAAAGACCTGTGCCGACAAAACTGTTGTCATAGCTTTGCTGGCTCAAACCATTGTATGTGGCAGCGCTGTTACCGTCACCAGTACCCACATAGATTGTGCCATCGGCATCCTGCACCATGCAGCTGACCAACAGATCGAGGTTGCCTACCTGATGCCAGGTAATACCATGGTTGTACGACTTATAAACGCCACCACCCTTAGAGCCGATATAAACAATACCGGTACCCTGGTTGTCAAACACGACAGCCGTGGTCTGACCACCCATGTTGTCAGGACCCATGCTAATCCAATAAAGCGGATCGTCGGCTGCATTTCTCGTTGCCTGAGCCTGTTGAGCCCTAAACATGTCAGCAGGGTCAATCAAGCCAGTGTTTTGGTTAGCGCGAAGACTGCCCATAAAGCTCTCCGCATTCATAGTTGTTTGTGTGCGCGGGACATAATGTCCTCCTTGGTCAGCGATAGCCATCGTTTGACCTAAGACCATGATTACCAGAAGTAAACTGATAGGTAAAAATCTCTTTTTCATATCACGAAATTTTAATTAATTATCCGTTTTGACAGTTTTTCACCATAAATAGGTCTGCAAATATAGGACATTCTCTCAAAGAAATTACATTTTGAAGAAAAAAAATTTCATTTTTTTTGAAAAAAAGTCATTTTAATCCCCAAATCGGTCAGAAAGGGAGCATCTTATCCGCTTCAAGCCACCCAACACTACCATTGGCGATTCGGATCTTATTCCAGCCGTTTGAGGTCTCCAAAAGTGCCACTTTAGAACCTTCGTGCAATACGAAGAGGTCAACACTGGTCTCGCTGGGCGAACTCTTCACCGTCACCGTAGGCGCCATGATGATGGCTTGGTCCTGTCTGGAAGCGGCATTCTTCAGCTGTGCGGCAAAAATCACCGAAAGCCCAAAAACGATTAAGAAAGCAATGCCGGCAAAGAAGCCCAACTTGCGCAAGCCCATTCTACGCGACCGCAGAAACAGGAACAATGCAATGAGCAGTAAAGCAAAAGCGGCTATGGAACACCATGCCCAATGGTCACCTGAAAGCAGGGCTCGCATACTGCGCCAACCTCTGACGAAGAAAGGCTGAGGCATAGGTTCCACTTTGTCAACGATGGCGAGGTTGGCAATGGCGAGGTTGGTCTTCACATCCTCGTTCGAAGGATCGAGCTTCAAGGCTTTCTCGTAATAATATATAGCCATGGAATACTCACGCTTCTTATAATATGCGTTACCCATATTATAATAGAGCGGCACTGACTCCATTTCGGTAGCGAGTATTTTCTCATAGAGCATAACGGCCGTGTCGTAGCTGCCTGAATTATATGCGGCGTTGGCTTGCTCGAACCATTCCTCACCATTCTCTTGGGCTTGAATTGTATTCCAACCTATCATGGCAAGAAGACATAATATTAATAAGGTGTATCTTTTCATCTTTTTTGTTCCTTTCATTCATTACAAGACTTTTTCCGCTTTCGAAATCACATCGATGCCGCGTCTATAAAGTTCATCCATCTTCTCCTCTGCACTGCCCGGAGCAAAACGAGCAAACTCGCAACTGTTGAGCGTGTCGACAAACTGTTGCGTCAATTCGTCCGGCACTTTCTTTTCCCTCATGGTCTCGCTTACCGTGTCCATCGAAAGCTTTGATCGTTCGATGCCCAACTTGTCGGCGATGTAGCCCCACAAGGCCTGCGACATCTCCACATAGAATTTGTCCTGATTCTTATCCTTCAAGTATTGTGCAGCACGCTTCAGACGACCTTTGGCCACTTTGTCGGCTTTACGGTTGCGTGTAGCGGCCGTGTCTTTCGCCATCTCCTCCCGCTTCTTCAAAACGATGAGCATGATGATGAAGACGACCAACAAGGCAATCAAAGCCACGTAATAAGCTGCCGAGCCAAAGAAAACCGTATTCATGGGTCTCAATTTGGCATTGTCGGACATGATGTGACGCACGTCGCTGCCTAAATACTTGATGCCCTCCTGGTTGGAAGCAAAGACACCACCACCTTGATCATCTTTTCCTTTCTCCACATGGATTTCATATTGTTCTGATTGGATTGTCTGATACGTGCCTGTGGCTGGATTGAAATAGGAGAACTCCACGGCAGGCACGGTGAAATTGCCCGCCCTGCGAGGGATGACCAGATATTCGGCTTTCTTCGTGCCCGAAAGTCCCTGGGAACTCACGTCGGGCGTAGTAATGATTTTGGGGTCATACACTTCAAAGTCAGGAGGGAAGACGGGCTCGGGCATCTGCAACAGCTCGACATTGCCCGTGCCTCTGACCGTATAGGTCAAAGTGAAGGCTTCGTTGGTCTTCAACTCCGTCATGTCGATATCCGACTTGAAGTTATAGTTGCCCACAGCACCGGCAAACGAAGCGGGCTTATCGGCTTCGGGCAAACTTTTCACCTCCAAAGCGAAAGACTGCGAGCTTAATTCTTTCTTCACATTGGCGATATTGCGATTAAAGAATGGGTCATTGAAGAAAGCCTCAAACGGATCCATGCTACGTTGACGGTTGCTCTCCGTTCTGATTTGAGCGATGCACTCTATCGTCATCGGGTCGATCGTATGCTTGCCTGCACGCTGGGGAACAATCACGATTTTCTGAATCTCAGCTACTGTATATTCAATACCATTGACATACTCGCTGCTCTGACGCAAGCTGCCACCGTTATTGTCGGTGATATCCTTGGTCCAAAAGCCAGCATAAGAAGGCATGTTTTCGACCGATAGCGAGCTGACTGGAACCTTTGTGTATAGCTTGTAGGTCAACACGACTTGCTCGCCAAGATATACAGATTTCTTAGATGGGATGACTCTCAAAAACAAGTCCTTTCCGCTGACTTGAGGATCGCTGGTGTTTTGCTGTCCCTGACTTTGACCCGAGTAACCCCCACTGCTTGAAGGAGCAGCATGGCTACCGTCGTCGGGCAACACCTTGATGTCGAAAGGCTCGCTGGTGACTTTTTTCCCTTTGACATTCAACGAGGCTGAACCCACATGGAATGTTCCTTCCTTAATCGCCTGCAAGGCAAAAGTATAGGTGCACTTCACGCTGTGAGACATGGAGCCGTTGACCATCTGAAAACTCGAACTCGTCGAGGTGAACGGTCCTCCCACCACGGTGAATCCGTCAAACGAAGGCGCCGAGAAGTTCTTTCCCTCGGCATTGGCTTCAAACACCACCTGGAAACGCTCACCCACGACGACCTGCTTTTTGGCCGAGACGGTCAGCGTGGGGTCGTCCTGAGCCCAGAGCCACAAGGGGGCTAACATCAAAAACAAAATGATTCTTTTATTCATAATTACCAATCTTTATCGCTCTTTTTCTTGGGTTGTTGTCTGACTTTTTGTTCGTTGACCTTTTCCATGGTCTTCTTTTCTTGGTTTTCAAGGGCATCGAGCATGCGCTGTGCATCTTCCTTCGACATCTGCTGATTTTGCTGCTGTTGTTGCTGCTGCTGTTGCTGTTGGTCCTGATTCTGTTGCTGGTCTTGCTGTTGCTCCTGATCTTGCTGGTCCTGCTGCTGTTCTTGGTTTTGCTGCTGTTGCTGCTGATCCTGACCTTCGCTCTTCTCGAAGACAGCAGAGACCTCCACATCAAAGTCAGGCATGGTGAAGAAATTGCCCAAAGGCTGTACCTTCACTGCGGTGTCACCCACCTGATGGATGACATATTCCTTGAACTGATATCCTGGCTCAGGTGCATTGCGCAAGGCAACCGTCTCGCGGCGCGTGGCTTCAGCTTGTTCAAGCAACACATGACCACCCATCAGCGTAGTGTCGGCGTTCACTTGATAATAATCTGTTGCCTCAACAAAACTGGCTTTCACCGTCACATCGGAGTCAATCATCTGGAAGACGTTATTGTCAGAAACAGGTGCCGATTCGGTGGCATCTTTTTGACTCACCACCCGCAAATCACCCAACTGATAGCCTTTGTCGGGTTTCACTATCACAGCCACGTTTTGTCCTGGTTTCACCAAACTATCAGTCACTTTTATAGTTCCGTAATCGACACTATCTACACTGACTCTCAAAGCGGTCCGGAAAGTAGCCGTCACAGTCACATCAAAATCTGGCATCTGGAACACTGTATCATTGACAGGGACCGTATCGTTGCGGCTTCCCGTCTTATACACTATGAACTTATCCACCATGTAGCCATCCTCGCCTTGACCCGAAAGTACGACCTGCTGACCTTCAATAGCTTTTGTCTTGTCAGCCCGGACGGTACCATGTTTGATATTCTTCTCAATGTCAATTCTATGCGCCTTCTTAAACTCTGCTGTCACCAACACATTAAACTTCGGCATAATGAAACTACTACCATTGACCTGAACTTGTACTTCCTGATTATCAGCTCGAACCACAATGTATTGCGATAACGCATAATCCTCGTCAGGTTGGGCAGTCAGTGTAACGCGCTGTCCGTTGAAAGCCTCTTTCTCCTTGGCCTCTACCCTACCGTGTTCGGGCTGCACCACCCAAATCTTGCTCTTGACCAGATGCATACGGCAATATTCGAGGTTGTACAAGGCGTTTTCGTTTTCGGGGTTCAGTTTCAGCGACACCTTATATATCTTAAAGGCATCGTAGTACTTGTTCTGCGCCAAAAGGCAGTTACCCATATTGAACACGGCATCCGATTTCAATTTGGCATCAGGTGACATCTCGACCACTTTCTGAAACTCGTTGTAAGCGGTGTCATAAGACTGTTTGGCATAATATGCATCACCAAGGTTGAACTGTGCTTTGGCGTTGTTTGGTCTAATATCCAAGGCTTTCCGATAATGTGAAATGGCTTGTTCGTAATTGCCACTCTTGTAATTCCGGTTACCCTTACGGATGGCTTTCTCATCGCTCTGCGCCGAAACCGTAAACGCAGAAGACAGAAAAACTATGATTGTCAGATATTTAATAAGTCTATTCATCTTTCTTATCAAAAATGTTAAACTTTTTCTCCCATCCCCTCTTCCCTGAAGAAATGAAGATTTCTATCAACAAAAGAATGATGGCAGCTGCCACAAACCATTGGAACTGATCCTCATAATCGGTGAAAACCTTGGCGTCGATTTCTGTTTTGTCGAGTTTATTGATGTCATCATAAATCTTCTCCAAACCCACATTGGAATTGCTTGCGCGTACATAAATGCCATTGCCCGCCGCCGCAATCTTTTGCAGCATCTGCTCATCAAGACGTGTAATGATGGTGTTGCCATTACGGTCCTTCCTGTAGCCTGTCTGATGACCATACTTGTTATATTCCGGAATCGGGGCACCATCGGCAAGACCCATACCTATGGTATAGATATGCACACCTTGTTTAGCCGCTTCTTGTGCAGCTTTCACCGCGGCATCATTCTCGTGGTCCTCACCGTCGGAGATGATGACGATAGCACGGCTGTGAGCTTCGTCAGGGAACGATTTCAACGCCAAATTGATGGCTTCGGCAATGGCCGTACCCTGTGAGGCGACAAGACTCGTGTTGATAGTCGAGAGGAACATCTTCGCCGCCGAATAGTCAGTGGTGATGGGCAGTTGCACAAAAGCTTTGTCAGCAAAGACAATGACGCCGATACGGTCGCCTTTCATCTCACTAATAAGCTTGTTGATAGCCTGCTTTGAGCGTTCCAAACGACTCGGAACAATATCCTCAGCATTCATGGAGTTGGAAACATCGACTGCCAAATAAAGGTCAATGCCTTCGCGTTTTACCTCTTCCATCTTGCTGCCGCTCTGTAAGTTAGCCAAAGCCAAGATGGCGCAGGCAATAATAAGCAGAAAGATGACGAACTTGAAATTGGCACGACGGTTGGAAAAACCCGGCACCAACTGCTCACGCATCTCGATATGGGCAAAACGCTCGAAACGGCGCTTTTGACCGAGGCGGAAAAGGATATAAATGATGACCACTACTGGGATGACAATCAACCAGTAGAGGTACTCGGGGTGTTCAAATCGCAATACACTTTCCATGGCTTTAATCGGTTAAAGTTCTGAAAATGGTTTTACGCAAAAGGAATTCGAGCAAGAGCAGTGCCAAAGCACAAGCTACCAAAGGATAGAACTCCTCGTGAAGACGGCGAAACTCCGTCACTTCAATCTTGGAACGCTCCAAGCTGTCGATTTCCTGATAGATTTCATCCAACTTCTGGTTGTTGTTGGCACGGAAGTATTTGCCTCCTGTCGAGTTGGCGATAGTAGTCAACAATTTCTCGTCAATTTCAACCTTGATTTGTTGATAGACCGTACCGCCAAAGGGGTTCTGCATTGGGTAGGGCGCTGTACCGTAGGTGCCCACACCGATGGTGTAGACGCGAATACCATACAATTTGGCAATCTCGGCTGCCGTGTATGGATCGACAGATCCAGCGTTGTTCATGCCATCAGTAAGAAGGATGACAACCTTTGAGATGGCTTCGCTGTCCTTAAGCCGGCTGATGGCCGTCGCCAGACCGTCACCAATGGCGGTGCCGTCGTCAATAAGGCCGTTTTTCATCTCGGCCAGCATGTTGAGCATCACTCCATGGTCGGTGGTCAGCGGCACTTGGGTGAAAGTCTCGCCCGAGAAAATGACCAAGCCCATACGGTCGCCAGGGCGACCTTTCACGAAGTCGGAAGCCACATTCTTAGCTGCCGTCAAACGGTCGGGCTTGAGGTCACGGGCCAACATGGAACCTGAGACGTCCATGGCCATCACGATGTCAATGCCTTCTATGTTCGAAGTCGAATTAGTCGACGAACTCTGAGGACGCGCCAAGGCTACGATGAGCAAGGCCAAGGCCGCCATTTTCAAAGCAAAGAGTAGATGACGCAGCCATGCTTTCCATGTCTTTGGCAGTTTAACCATTCCCTTCAGGTCAGAGAAAGTCACCGAGGCTTCCTGCTTCTTGTGGCGCAGTACGTACCAAATGATGGCCAAAGGCACCAAGAGCAAGAACCAAAGCAGCTTAGGATTCGCAAATTCAATGTTTTCAAACATCTTTCACCTCCTCCTTAACTGCGGGTTCTTCTTGTTTCAGTTTCTTCATCTCGGCAAGCCTCGCCTCTTCTTCGGCTTTGCGCTGCTTGAATTGCGCATAGCTTTCGTTGACGAAGTCCGTCATGCTGTTCATGGCATTCTCGCTTTCCAGGTTGGCCGCTGAATACTTAGCGAATTTCACCAAGTCAGCAACTTCCATGGTCTCTTTCAACTTATTGTAAGTCTCTTGCGAGAAATGCAACGGCTTGACCTCCTCCAAGATGTCATCGGTAGTCATCTCGACGGCATTCACGCCAAACTGACCTTCGATGTATTCGCGAGCGATATCGGTGAGCGAAGAAAAATACTCCTTCACTTTTCCCGACTGCCAAAGCTTCTGCTGACGTAGGTTCTCCAAGTCGCCCACTGCCTTGTCGTAAGGCGGAATGACAGGCCCACGTATGATGTTACCATCGGCATCCACTTTTGGTTTGCGGTGTTTACGCCAATACCAAATGCCGAACACGGCCAATGCCAACAGCAGCACGGCAAGAATCCATGGAAACACCTCTTTCATTTGAACGGGTGCAGCAATGGGTTCTACGATGGGTTTGTAAGCCATGGTGGTGTCAACGGTAATGGTGGTCGAATAAAGATTGATGGGATCTGTATAGGCTTTCAGGCGGTCCGGGTCGTCGAACGATTTGGCATAGGTCAAAGCGACGGGCGGCACTTGGATTTGCCCTGTGTCGAAAGTCATCAAAGTCAGCTGCTGCTTCACAATGACATTGCTATCCGCGTCGGCGATGCGTTCCACCTCGCTACGCTTGATAATGTCGAGTTGCTCCGACAGCGTGTCGATGGCGAAGTCGTTCCATTCCACGAACCAGCCATAGGGTACCTTGAGGCTCAAATCGAGGGTAAAAGGCTTGCCCACCTGCACTTTCGTGTCGTTGACCTTGCCTTCAACCTCCACGTTTTGCGCCGTCAGGGCACCCATCAGGGCGAACGTCGCCATCAATATCAAAACATATTTCTTCATCTTCTTGCCTCCCTTTTCTTAAAGAGTTGCATCAAAGGTCTAACATAGTCTTCATCGGTGTAAATCAGCGAGTTGTCGATGCCGTGTTTGGTAAACTCACGGTTCAGCTCTGCCGATTTGTACTGTATCATCTGCTGGTAGGCGTCATGCCAGGCACGGCTCGACGTGTCCACCCAGCGTTCCTTGCCTGTCTCCGAGTCGCGGAACTTCACCAAGCCCACCTTGGGGATGTCCATCTCGCGGCGGTCGGTGATACGCAACGCCACCAGGTCGTGCTTGTTGGCGGCAATCTGCATCTCCTTCTCGAAACTCTTGTCCGTCATGAAGTCGGAGATGAGGAAGGCGGTGGTGCGGCGCTTGATAGCCGAGGTCAGGAAACGCAAGCCCTCGCCGATGTCGGTGCCGCGCTCCGTCGGCTTGAAGTCGACGATCTCGCGGATGATGCGGAGGATATGCGAGCTGCCTTTCTTCGGCGGGATGAACTTCTCAATCTTGCTACTGAAGAAAATCACGCCCACCTTATCGTTGTTCTGGATAGCAGAGAATGCCAAAACGGCAGCCAACTCAGCGGTCAGGTCACGTTTCGACTGCGTCTGCGAGCCGAAATCGTTGGAACCCGACACGTCGATGAGCAACATTACCGTCATCTCACGCTCTTCCTCGAAGATCTTGACGAAAGGCTTGTTGAAACGGGCGGTGACGTTCCAGTCGATGTTGCGGATGTCGTCGCCGTACTCATACTCACGCACCTCGCTGAAGGTCATACCACGCCCCTTGAAGGCGCTGTGGTACTGCCCCGAGAAAATATGGTTCGAGAGGCCTCGCGTCTTGATCTCGATTTTTCTAACCTTTTTGAATATTTCTGTTGATTCCATTTCTTTGAATGGGCAGAAACGCAGGTCTGCCCCTACTCTAAACTCTCAACTCTCAACTCTAAACTCTCAACTAATTACGGCACCTCGATGGTATTCAGGATTTCGTTGATGATTTCTTCGGTGGTGATATTCTCGGCTTCAGCCTCGTAGGTCAATCCAATACGGTGGCGCAGCACGTCGGGGGCCACGGCACGGATGTCTTCGGGGATGACGTAGCCACGGTGCTTGATGAAGGCATAGGCCTTGGCAGCAAGTGCCAGGTTGATGGTGGCACGCGGCGAACCGCCGTAGCTGATCATGTTGGCGAACTTCTTCAGCTTGTAATCCGAAGGATAACGTGAGGCGAAGACGATGTCGGTGATGTAGTTCTCAATCTTCTCGTCGAGGTAAATCTCGCGGCACACCTCGCGGGCGCGAATGATGTCCTCAGGCTTCACCACAGCGTTAATCTTGGCACCAGCGCTGGCAATCTGCTGACGCAGAATCAGCTTCTCCTCCTCTTTCTTGGGGTAGTTGATGACCACCTTCAGCATGAAACGGTCCACCTGGGCCTCAGGCAGCGGATAGGTGCCTTCCTGCTCGATGGGGTTCTGCGTGGCCATAACGAGGAAGGGATCCGGCAGTTGGAAGGTCTCGTCGCCAATGGTCACCTGATGCTCCTGCATGGCTTCGAGCAAGGCGCTCTGTACCTTAGCGGGCGAACGGTTGATTTCATCTGCCAGGACGAAATTGGCGAAGATGGGGCCGCGGCGCACCACAAACTCCTCTTTCTTCTGGCTGTAAATCAGCGTGCCGATGAGGTCGGCGGGCAGCAGGTCGGGAGTGAATTGGATACGGGCGAAGTTGGCATCGATGGCGCTTGCCATGGACTTGATGGCCAAGGTCTTGGCCAGACCCGGCACACCTTCAAGGAGGATGTGGCCATTGGCCAGCAGGCCGATCAGCAGGCGTTCGGTCATCTGTTTTTGTCCAACGATGACCTTGTTCATTTCAAGGTTGATGAGGTCGAGGAATTGACTTTCTCTTTGGATTTTTTCGTTCAGTTCACGAATGTCAGTTTCTATCATTTTGTCAGTTGTTTAGTTGTTCTCTGCTTGGTTTGGCGCAGGGAATGAATTCCCTGCATGTAATCGGGGCGTCCTTTCGGGACTTTTCCCCTCCGTCAAAAAGCGTGCAAATTTAGCCGTTTCGGAGTAAATAACTCCTATTTAATAAATTTATTGCGGCTTTTTCATATTTTTGCATTCTCAAATTGGAGCGAGAATGATCAAAAAAATATACAAATTTGGTGGTGCCTCGGTGAAAGATGCCGATGCCGTGCGCAACCTGGCCGACATCGTGAGTCAGCATAAGGACGAGGACATCCTTTTGGTGGTCTCAGCCATGGGCAAGACGACCAACGCCCTCGAAAAAGCATTGGCCAATTTCCGCGAACATAACGGACAACTTGGCATGGATGCCCTACATGAGGTCATCGCCTACCATGATGGTATCATCCAAGGTTTGTTCGACGGCAACACCGACCCGAGATTTGACGAGAATATCGCCGGCCTTTTCATCGAGCTTTGGGAGAAGCTGCAAAAGACCGGAGACCCCTACGACTACCAATACGACCAAACTGTGTGCTATGGCGAGCTCATCTCGACCAGCATCATCCACGAATACCTCAGCAAACGCGACATTCCCACGCGCTGGCTTGATGCCCGACAATATGTCATCGCTGAGGACGAGACCCACTACCGCGCCGCCAACCCCGACTGGGACGAAACGCGACTCAGAATCAGCAAGTTGAACGATGAGCACATTCGGGGTATCGTATGCCTGACACAGGGCTTCATCGGCGGCACTGTCGATGGCAAACACAGCGTCACCCTTGGTCGCGAAGGCTCCGATTTCACCGCGGCCATTTTCGCCAACTGCCTCGATGCCGAGGAGGTAACCATCTGGAAGGACGTGGATGGCTTGCTCAATGCTGACCCGAAACGTTTTGCCGACACAGTTCAGTTACCGCACATCCCCTACTCCGAAGCCATTGAGTTGGCCTTCTATGGTGCCACCATCATCCACCCCAAAACCATCAAGCCATTGCAGAACAAGGGGATAACATTGAAGGTACAATCGTTCCTCCATCCTGACCATGAACCCACCCTCATCGACAGCGCACACAAAAAAGCCGACGAAAGCATCCCTTCCTATATCGTCAAGGACAACCAGACGCTGGTCTCTATCTCGCCGCGCGACTACTCCTTCATGGACGAGCGCAACCTGAAGACTATCTTCACTGCTTGCGTCGACTTGCGCATCCATGCCAACATGATCCAAACCTCCGCGCTGATGCTCTCTTTCTGTTTCGACAGCGACAAGGCCAAACTGAAGCAATTGATGGCTTGCCTAAAAGACAGTTTCAGCATCAAATACAATGAAGGCTTGCAGTTGTTTACCATTAGGCACTATCAAGATGGCTTGGAGAATGACTTCATCAAGGGCAAGAAGATCCTGGTGAAACAAGGGAGCCGAAGCACGATGCAGTTTGTTCTCAGTTAGTAGTTGGATTTTTTTCGCGAAAAAAATCCAACTACTAACTGCTTTTTCCTAAATTTGCGCCCGCATTTTAAGACTCAAAACATCATCCTATATGTACAAAATCGAGAAACATCCCATCTTGGACATTCCGCAGGAAGACCTTGTGGAATTCCAATATGAAGGCAAGACCGTTAAAGGTCAGCGCGGCAAGACCATCGCCGCTGCCCTTCACCAAGCCGGCTATCCCGTCCACAGCCACAGCCTCGACGGTCGCAACCGAAGCTTCAACTGCGGCATCGGCAAGTGCGGCGCCTGCGAAA
>JAEEGJ010020343.1_pt1 | contig 14458 bp, 13 predicted proteins | sample 8958761 | NCBI WGS metagenome assembly JAEEGJ01 (sample SAMN16246546, study PRJNA631951) | gut metagenome | biome: gut microbiome; feature: rumen; material: RS-attached | host: Bos | place: Iran: Karaj | collected 2018-10 | reverse complement strand
GAATACTATGAATCTGTGAAAGACCTTTCCGATGATGCTCTCCGGTGGAAGTTTGAGATCGAATGGAATGGCAGACATATTGGCTGGGTCAGCTCCTACCGTATTGACGAAAACTACGAATGGGTTGGAAAAATTAATGACGGACAGACTGTTTATCGTGCCATCGGCATTGACATTTGTGAGCCGGATCTATGGGGCAGCGGCATCGGAAAAAACACTCTCCACGCCTTTATGAACGATTACTTTGAGAGAGGTGTAGACGAGCTTTACATACAAACCTGGTCGGGAAATGTCCGTATGATTCGCTGTGCCGAAAAGCTTGGTTTTACAGAATGTGACAGAGACGTGGACGAACGAGAGGTTGACGGACAGAAATATGATGGGTTGACGTTCAGGATCAAAAGATGATCTCGCGCAGATCATTTCCGGTTTATACGAAACATACAAATACAGACCTTCCGGAAAACCGTTTCTTTCCGGAAGGTTTCTTTTTGTCCATAAGCGCACGTTCTGCCGCCGCACGGCGGTGAGTAAGTGCGCTCTTCGGAAAAAGCGCAAGCTATCTTGCCTCCCCTGTGTAAGGGGAGGTGGCAGCCGAAGGCTGACGAAAGGGTTGTTGTGTGCGGTTACGCAAACTATACAACCCCTCAGTCTCGGCAAGCCTCGACAGCTCCCCTTACACAGGGGAGCCAAGATATTAAAAGACGGAGGATCGATGCATCTCCTCCGCCCGTTCATTTTGTTTGAAACTACCCTTTCGGGAACCGCTCTTCGCCGTCCCGAAACGTGTTCCGATATAGAAAAAAGCCGGAGCGTCGCTCCGGCCTGCTGCCGTCGTTATCCCTTGTCCGGCACGTACTCCCCGAAGGTCACCCGGATCTCGGTGCGGCTGTTGTCGCGGCGGACGGTCAGCGTCGCCGTGTCGCCCGCGTTGTAGCCCGCGATGAGATCGGAAAGGTCGTCGTTCGAGGAAACGGTCTTGCCGTCGATCGCAAGGATCAGATCGCCCGCCTGAAGCCCCGCGGCGTCCGCGGCGCTGCCCGAAACGACCTCCGTGATCTGCACGCAGCGCGTTCCGCCGTAGGAGAAGAAGCCGTAGCCGTTCGTCAGCGTTACGTTCTGCGTGTGCACGCCGAGCGACGCGCGTCCGGTCACGTAGCCGTAATTCAGGAGGTCATTGATCTCCTTGACCACGCTGTTGACGGGGATCGCAAAACCGAGTCCTTCGGCGCTCGAATCGGAGACCTTGGCGTTGACGATGCCGATGAGCCGTCCCGACGCGTTAAAGAGCCCGCCGCCCGAATTGCCCGGGCTGATGGCGGCGTCCGTCTGCACAAGCTCCATTTCCGTGCCTTCGACCGTGATGTTGCGCTTGACCGCCGAGATCATGCCGCCGGTCGCCGTGCCGCGCAGCTCGCCCAGCGGATTGCCGATCGCGATCACGTCCTCGCCGACGGTCAGCATATCGCTGTCGCCGAGGGCGGCGGGGGTCAGCCCGGTCGCGTCGATCTTGATGATCGCAAGGTCGTTGCGCTTGTCCGTGCCGATCAGCGTCGCTTCATAGGAGGTGTCGTCGTTCAGCGTGACGGTCAGCTTTTTCGCACCGTCCACGACGTGCGCGCAGGTGGCGATATAGCCGTCCGCGGTGATGATCACGCCGCTGCCGCTGCCCGGCTGCTCATAGGTCTGCGTCCGTCCCCAGTAGGAAACGGTCGTTTCAAAGATGCCGTCGATGCCGACGACGCTCGGCGCGCAAAGCTCCACGACCTGCGCGCGGGTGTACGGTCCTTCGTTGACGAAGCTCGTCGAGGGGGAAACCGTGTAGGTCTGCTCCGGCTCCGCCGTCTGGGCGGGCGCCTCGGTCTGCTGCACTTCGACCGCCTGCGGGACCGCCGTCGCCGCGGGAAGCTCCGCCGCCTGCGAGCGGTTGTTCTGCATCGTGCTGTTCATCAGGATCACGCCCGCAAACAGTCCGATCACCACCGCCATCGCCGTACAGGCGATCAGTACCGACACGCCGACGCCGCGTTTTGCGCGTTTCGGTTGTTCATATTCCATAAAAAAACCTCCGATTTTTCTTTTCACAGCACAGTATATCCGCCGATTGTGAAACCGGTTTGTCAAAAATACGGCAATTTCAAAAACAAATCGTGACGGTTGCGCGCCGCCGTTTGTGAAAAAGATGTAAGAAATCGCGGCACGCGGTTGACGAAACGCGCGTCCCGCCGTACAATGGGAACATGAATACGACAAAGAAAATCATCAACTGGATCGTCGCCGTGCTCAAGGGCACGCTGGTCGGTCTCGCCATCGTCATCCCCGGCGTGTCCGGCGGTTCGATGCTTCTCACCATCGGTGTCTATGAGGATGCCGTTTCCATCACCTCGAAGGACAAAACCCGCCGCCGCGCCGCGATCAAAAAGCTGATCCCGTACGCGATCGGCATCGTGCTGGGCGTCGTCGTGCTGTCGTTCGTCGTCACATGGCTCCTCTCAAACTTTGAGTTCTTTACGATCCTGCTGTTCTCGGGGCTGATCCTGGGGTCGCTTCCGATGCTGTTCAAAAAGATCAGGGGACACAAGGTCAGGTTCGGCTACATCCTCGTCGCGCTCGTCATGATCGCGCTGATGGTGCTGCTGCCGTACCTGAACGACAACACGAGCGAAACGTTCCGCATCCTGAACGAGACCGACACCCTGTCCGTCGGCGAACGCATCGTTCTGCAGGACGAACAGCAGTTCGAGCTCGTCGTGCAGAACGGCGATCCGGATTACAGCGTCTGGGAGATCAAGAGCGCGGGCGGCACATTCGGCAAGCCGGAGGACGGCTATAAGCTCCGCAGCAGTCTCGACAAGAAGGTCTTTTATACGCTCGACGGCGAGGACGTTTTCGACCTCGCGATCGAAAGCGACGGTCGTCTGACGCTGACCGCAAGAAACAGCGGCGAAACGCTGCATACGTCCGTCTACCGCGCCGTCGACGCGCTGAACAACGGCGTCTGGAGCGCGCTTCTTGCGCTGCTGCTCGGCTTTATCGCCGCGGGCACGATGATCGTGCCCGGCATCTCCGGCTCGATGGTGCTGCTCGTGCTCGGCTACTACAACAGCGTCATGATGCACCTCAAGAGCTTTATCGTCTGCGCGCTGACGCTGAACTTCGCGCAGATGGGACCGCACCTTTTGGTGCTGATCCCGTTTGGCATCGGCGTCATTCTGGGACTGCTGATCGTGTCCAAGGCGATCCGCTGGCTGCTCGACAGGCATCCGACGCCCACCTATTACGGCATCCTTGCGCTGATGCTCGCCTCGCCCTACGCGATCTTCCTGAAGGCGAAGTGCTTCGGCTCGGAGCTTGCGGGCTTTATGGGCAGTCTGACGAACTGGTGGTTCATCCCCGTCGCCGTTCTGTGCCTTGCGCTCGGCTTCTTCGTCGCCTACTCGATGTCGAAGAAAGAACAGTAACCGCAAAATCAAAAGCGCTTCCCGCGGGAAGCGCTTTTTGCATTTATTTGCGGTAGAACAGGATGCCGATGCAGTTCGGTCCGCAGTGGGAGCTGATCGTGCAGCCCGCGCGGGTGTGGATGATCTCGGCGAACGGCGCGTTCTTTCTGACCGCTTCCTCGGCGGCGGCGCGCACCTCGTCCGTGCAGCCGGAGTCCGTGATGAAGATGCGGCGCAGGTCGAGGGAATCCTTGTCCGCCAGCTTGTCGTTGACGTAGCGCACGACCGCGCGCTCGAACGAGCAGCGGTATTTCCTGTCGACGCCCATCCTGCCGTCCTTGACCTGGATCGACGGCTTGATGTTCAGAAGGTTTGCGCCGAACGCAAGCAGCGCGTTGCAGCGGCCGCCGAGCGCGAGATAGCGCAGCGTGTCGAGCACGAAGCTGACGTCGAGCTTCTGCTTGCGCTCCTCCAGAATGTCGAAGATCTCCTTCGCCGTTTTGCCCTCGTCGCGCATGATGCACGCGTCGAGCACGAGGTGTCCGATGCCGGTCGAAAGATTTCTCGAATCGATGATGTAGACGTTTTCGAAGCCCTCCGCCGCAAGGCAGGCGTTCTGATAGCAGGAGGACATGTCCGCCGAGATCGTGAAGTGCACGACGCCGTCGTAGCCCTCTTCCCGGACCTTGGTGAAGAACTCCGCGTAGTCGCCCACGTTGACCGCCGCGGTCTTCGGAATCTGCTTGGTTTCTTCGACGTATTTGTAGATATCGGGCGGCGTGACCTCGATCGAATCTTTGAGGTCCTTCTCGCCGAGACGGACGTACAGCGGCGTGATCGCCACGTCGTACTGCTCGATCAGTTCCGGACTCAGGTCGCAGGTGCTGTCAGCGGAAATACGAATGCGCATGGAACAATCTCCTTTTCCTATACTTCATCAGGTTAATCGTAACACGGTTTTCTGTCAAATGCACTCTACCGTTTGTGCATAAATATCCACCGAAAGGAGAATCGCGCTCTACTCTCGGTAGAATCCGCCGTGTGTTGTCGTTCGCTCAAACGGTAAAGCGATCCTTGGTCAGTTTTCGGACCGCGATCGCAAGCCCGGCGCCGACGGTCGCCTGCAGCAGATTCGGCAGAAAATCCGCCGCCGCATACGCGCGGAAAAAGAGCCACTCGAAAATCCCGTAGCCGACCGGGATCAGCAGCGCGGAAAGCAGTGCGAGATACCGGAGCTTTTGCGGCAGCCGCCGCCAGAGCAGCGAGCAGAGCAGCGCCGCAAGCCCCTTGATCAGCAGCGTCGCAGGCGCGTAGACCGGAAACGAATAGAGGTCCGCGAGCATCGAGCCGAGCCCCGCGACGCAGACGGCATAGCCCGTCGGCAGCGTCAGCGCGGCAAAGAACACCCCGAAATCGCCGAGGTTCAGATACCCCGCGGGCAGCGGGATCCGCATAAATGCGGTCAGCACAAATGTGACGGCGCACAGCACGCCTGCCGCCGCAAGACGGCGGATGGCACGGTCATTCATAGATTCCTCCTACAGCGAATAGCAGACGGTCGAGAACGCGGCGTCCGACACGGCGGGCAGCGCGGCTTTTGCGGCTTCCTCGGTCCCGAACAGACCGAACACCGCCGAACCGCTGCCGGTCATCTGCGCGGCGATCGCGCCCGCGTCCAGAAGCTTTTGCTTCAGCGCGCCGATCTCGGGCACCAGCTCGATCGCGGCGGGCTCCAGAACGTTTTTCAGCAGCGGCGCAAGCGCATTTAGATCGCCCTTTCCGAGCGCCGCCATGCACGAAAGCGTCTGCACCCGCGGCCGCGGGAGCGGAAGCCTCTGAAAGAGCTCGCGCGTGGAAACGCCCTTTTCGGGCTTTGCGATCACAAACCAGAGCCGCCTGCCCAGACGGAACGGCGTCAGAATTTCGCCCACGCCCTCGCAGCGGCAGGTGCCGCCGACAAGGCAGAACGGAACGTCCGCGCCGACCGACAGCGCGATCTGCCTCAAGGTGCGGTCGTCCGCCATCCGGTGCAGCCGCTGCAGGCCGCGCAAAACCGCAGCCGCATCCGCGCTGCCGCCGCCCATTCCGGCTTCCGCGGGGATCCGCTTTTCGCACCGGATCTTTGCGCCGCAGCCGGTCGCTTCGCGGTAGAGCGTCGCCGCCTTGACCATCGTGTTTTCGACGGGCAGCGTCATGCCGGTGACGTGCACCTCGACGGTGCGCGATTTTTCGATCAGGATGCGGTCGAACAGGGACACCGTCTGCATCACGGTGTCGAGCGCGTGATAGCCGTCCTCGCGCTTATACAGCACGCCGAGCGTCAGATTCAGTTTGGCAAGCGCCAGCTCCTCAATAATCATGCGATGAGTATACCACGGCTTTATCGGGAACGCAATAAAAAGCTTTCCGCACGTCGGAAAATGTGCTATACTGTTTATTCAGGAGGCATTATGCGATTCTGTCCTTTATGCAGCGGTTCCTCCGGGAACGCGACCTATATCGAAGCGGGCAGCGCGCGGATTTTGATCGACGCGGGTCTGTCCTGTAAGCGCATCACCGAGCTTCTTGAGAAGATCGGCGTCGATCCGCGTACGCTTTCCGCGATCCTTATTACGCACGAGCACATCGACCATGTGCGCGGCGTCAACGTACTGTCCAAAAAATACGACCTGCCGGTCTACGCGAACGCGGATACCTGGTCGGTGCTCAAAACGCCCCTCCGGGACGTCGCGGCAAAGAACGTCTGCGTGTTCGAATCCGACCGCGATTTTTACCTTGCGGGCGTTCGCATCCTGCCGTTTACCGTCCCGCACGACGCGATCCACTGCGTCGGCTACACGCTCTCCGCAAACGGCAAAAAGGTCGGCGTCTGTACCGACCTCGGACACGTCGACGCGCGCATCCTTTCGATCCTCTCCGGCTGCGATCTGCTGCTGTTCGAGGCGAACCACGACGTCGATATGCTGATGGCGGGCAGCTACCCTTATCTGCTCAAAAAGCGTATCCTCTCCGGCAGCGGTCACATGAACAACGACGACTGCGGCAAAGCACTTGTCAAACTGCACGAAACCGGCGTGAAAAACGTGATCCTCGGGCATCTCAGCCGGGAGAACAACTATCCCGCGCTGGCGATGATCGCCGTGCGCTCCGTGCTGGAGTCAGCGGGCGTCGCCGACGATATGCAGATCGCGATCGCCTCGCGCGAGGAGCCGACGGGGGTGTTTGAGATCGTATGACCGTGCGCATCGTCTGTGTCGGAAAACTGAAGGAGCGGTACTTCGAGGACGCCTGCGCCGAGTTTCAGAAGCGGCTTTCCAGGTTCTGCGCGCTCGAAATCATCGAGGTCCCGGACGAAAAAGCGCCGGAATCCCTGCATCCCGCCGACGAGGACCTCGTCCGTGAAAAGGAAGGCAAGCGCATTCTGAAGGCGATCGGCGCAAAGGACTTCGTCGTCGCCATGGCGATCGACGGCAAACAGATGACGTCCGAGGAGTTTGCCGGCTACCTTGCGGTGCGCGAAGCCGAAGCGCGTCCGCTGACGTTTGTGATCGGAGGCTCACTCGGGCTTTCGCCGGAGGTGTACGCCCGCGCAAACGCACGGATCTCGTTTTCAAAGATGACCTTCCCCCATCGCATCGCGCGGCTGCTGCTCCTTGAACAGCTCTATCGCGGCTTTAAGATCCGCGCGCACGAGGCGTACCACAAATGAACGAAAAGATCATCATCGTCGCCGGGATCGAAGCGACGATCCTCCGGAAAAAGGTCAAAAATCTGCGCGTCACGATCGTGCCGCCGGACGGAACCGTGCGCGTTTCCGCGCCGAAGTTGATGCCGGAGGCGATCATCCGCGCGTTTCTTGCGGAAAAAGCGGACTGGATCCGTACGCACGCCGCAAAGGTCCGCGAAAGCCACCGGGACGAGCCGAAGGCGTTTGCCGACGGCGAGACGGTGCGGCTGTTCGGACAGGCATATCCGCTTGCCGTACGGAGCGGTCAAAAGAAGAACGGCGCCGCATTGGACGGCGGCCGCATCGTGCTGTCGCTTCGCGGCGACGTCCCGCCCGAAAAGCGCGAGGCGATCCTGAACGCATGGCTCAGGGATCGGCTGAAAGCGGAGATCGAATACCTTCTGCCGCTGTGGTCGGACTATACGGGGCTTTTGCCCGCGGAATGGACGGTGCGCGACATGACCTCGCGCTGGGGCAGCTGCAACACGAAGACGAAGAAGATCACGCTGAACCTGCAGCTTGTCCATTATCCGCTGATCTGTCTCGAATATGTGATTTTACACGAGCTTTGCCACCTCAAGGTCCGCGGACACGGACCGGACTTCAAGGCGCTGCTCGACCGCTTCATGCCGGACTGGAAGGCGCGGAAGAAGCTGCTGAACGGATAGGCTTACCGTTCTGCCGCGGACGGATGCGATCATTCCGCTTCATTACAGAGGTGCCGTCGCGCGAATGGATTGCTCCGCTTCGCTCCGGCGGTGTTTCGCGTGTCGCCATTGCCCCTGCGGTCTGTCTTTATCAAATCCATGCCAATGCGTAATCAAGCATAATATATTATCGTTCCGTTGATACAGCCGCGGCATTGGGTATTGTAAAATTGAATGGCATCGTTTATAATACGATGCAGGGCTGGATGAGCCTGCTGCGCCGCGCACCTTTGGAAGCGCGGAAAAATCAGAAAGGGAGTCGACCCATGATCTTTACCGCATAATGATCTGTACGTCAAACCGAACGGTGTTGACGGCGTGCAGCCGGAATTTCAGACAAAGGAACCTGAGCCGTGAAAACGAATCGTCCGCAGGGCGTATTTTGTGATCGACGCGTGGTTTCCCTACCCGAAAAAGCTGCACGCAGAACATTTTGCGACAAAGAGCATCGCCGAACCCGAAGGGTGTTTTGCTTCCGAATTGCGGAAGCGGAATACGCCGTCGTCTGATTGTGTGCAGGAGCATTCTGCTTTTTCATACAAATCGACCGCGGACCGGCAGCGCTTTGCCCGGTCCGCTTTTTATATGAATATTTACGTGGATAAAAGAGAATGAACATGAAGAGATATGAATTAAAGAATAAAAACCTGCATCTCGAAAAGATCAATGCAGATAACTTTCTCGCTCTGTACGATCTCGAGGTGAGCGAGGAACAGAAACAGTTCGTGGCGTCGAACCGCTTCAGCATGGCGGAGGCGTATGCGCGTCTGAGTAACGGTCAGTTCGTGCAGTGCTTCGGCATCATCGACGGAGATACGCCGGTCGGTTTTGCGATGATCGGACATGACGTCGAAGAGGAGGGGAGCCCGGAGTCCGTCAACAAATGCTATCTTTTGTGGCGGTTCATGATCGGACAGCAGTATCAGAGACGCGGTTACGGCAGGGACGCTCTGCATCTGCTGCTGGATTGGGTGCTGACGTTCCCGGACGGACCGTCCGAACGGTTTTCCACGACCTACGAACCGAACAACGAAGCCGCAAAGCATCTGTATACGTCGTTCGGCTTTATTCCGACTGGGGAGAAGGACTGCGACGACGAGGAGGACGCCGAGGACGTCGCGGTGCTGCCCCTGACCGACAGAATGGCAAAAGAAATAAAAGAACAAAAGGAGAAGCTTATGAAACATACAATCTTTGAAAACGCAACCAAAGAACTGACCGCGCAGAACGGCGCGGCAGCGCTCGGCTATGCCGATGAAAACATGTGGTTTTCCGAAAAGCCGGACTATGCGGCGTGTGTCAGGGAGCTTATCGAAACCGTGCGGGAGCAGGAGATCCGCGCAAGCATCCTGATCGCGACGGACGAGGACGTGGTCTTTGCCTGCGGCGCGCGGTCGAAGGATCGGAACGGCGAGACGGTCACGCCGCTTTCGACGTTCGAGATCGGCTCGATCACCAAGATGCACACCGCGGTGCTGATCTTCAAGCTGATCGAGGAGGGCAGGCTGGCGCTTGCCGACAAGGTCACAAAGTTCTTCCCGGACTATGCAAAAGCGGGCGAAATGACGGTTTTCGACCTCCTGCACATGCGCTCGGGCATCGTCGATTTTGCCAACGACGCCGAAATCTTTTTCGGAGACGAAGAAACGGTTGAAGCGCTGGACCGCGGCGAGATCACCGACGAGATCTTCCTCGGGCGGCTGAAAGCGTGCGATCTCACGTTCGAGCCGGGCTCGAAGATGGAATACAGCAACACGAACTACGTACTGCTTGCCATGATCGTCGAACAACTCACCGGAAAGTCCTACAGGGAGAACGCGGAGGAGCGGATCTTCCGCCCGCTCGGCATGGAATGGTCCTCCGCGACGACGTTCGGTGACGTTACGAGCGTGCCGGAGGGCGAGGAAGGCTACATGATGGAATACAAGATCGCGCGCGGCGCGGGCGACGTCCATGAAAACGCCGTCGATCTTTTGAAATTCGACCGTGCGTTCTTCAACGGACGGCTCGTAAATCGCGCGTCGATGGACGGCATTCTGGATTTCGTCGACGGCTATGGCTGCGGCTGGGAGAATTCTGAGAAGTACGATCTTGTCTGCCACGGCGGCGAGACCAATTCCTACTACTGCCTGAACTATGTGCTGCATCCCGCGGGCAAGCGGACGTATTTCCTTATGCTGACCTGCTGCAATTCGGACGACGAGGAAGATGAGGACCGGGACGAGACCGCCGAAGCCGCAGATAACGAAGCGAACGACGAAGCGGAATTCAACCAGTATCAGACGATCTTCGATATCGTCAAGAAACATCTGCTGTAATCAAAATCAAAGATTATAAAGGAGAAAAACAGTATGGATCAGAAAACAACAATGGAAAACCTTGCCCGCGCGGCATACGAAAAGGGCGGCTTCAACGGCGCGTGGCTGTATGCGGAAAAGGGCAAGATTATCAGCAAAGGCGCATTCGGCTGGGTCGATGCAGAAAACACCCTGCCCATGCGGGAGGACAGCATCTTTGAAATGGCGTCCGTCACCAAGATGTTCACCGCAACGGCGATCATGCTGCTGGTTCGGGAAGGCAAGCTGGGGCTCGACGACGCATACACGAAGTATTTCCCGGAGTACCCGTACGAGGGCGTTACGATCCGGCATCTTCTGACGCACACGAGCGGTATGCCCGATTTTGACGTGGAAGAACTGGTCGGTCCGGTGCTTGACGAAGAAAACAGGATCCCGGAAAATTGCGAGATCATCGACCTGATCCGTAAGACCGAAGAGGACGCCGTCTGTGCGCCGGGCGAAACGTACGAGTATTCCGACGTCGGCTACATGCTGCTTGCCAACGCGGTGGAAAAGGTCTCCGGCATGCCGTTCGAGGACTTTATGAAAAAGAACGTATTCGAGCCCGCCGGCATGAAGGATTCCGGAATCTACCATACCCGCCGGGACGGCAGACCCAATGACCGCTTTACCCGCAATATGATTCTGGAAGACGGAAAATACGTTCCCTCGGATCTCTCGGAACACACGAGGAGCTATGTGGTCGGTTCGGACGGCATGAACGGCTGCGACTATCTGTACACCACCGTATTCGATATGCTCGCCTGGGACCGGGCGCTGCGCGAAGAAACGGTGCTGACACGCGAGGAGCAGAACATCATGTACGCCCCGATGCCGCTCAACAACGGCGACATTGCCGGAGCAGATGAGGACAGCGACGGCTATGGCTTCGGATGGGGTTTCAAAACCGAACCGGAATCAGGGCTTATCGTTCGCCACTCGGGCGGCATGCCCGGGCTCGAAACGTGGTTCGAGCGCTTCGTTGACGCGGACAAAGTGCTCGTCATTATGAACTGCCACGATGTTGAAGACGCCAGAGCGTTCGAGAGCTTCTGGGATGGCATGGAAGCGGTCGTAAGGGGTGAGGAGCCCGAGCCCGTCGTCTGCATTGAGGATCTGGTGATCAAGGACCCCGACAAGTCGAAGTGGGAGAGCTACTGCGGAAAGTACGAGCATCCGGAGGACGAGGGGTTCGTGATCGACGAGGTGTTTGAAAAGGACGGAGAACTGTGGGCGAAAGCGATCATTGACGACGATGACTACTACGAGCAGGGAGAATTTTCGTTCCGTCTCTATCCGCTCGGCGAAAACGAATTCGGCAGAAAAGGCGGCTTCCTGAAAGTGACATTCGGCGACGGCTGTCTCGTAATGGACGATATCACCTGCAAAAAGCTGTAAGCGTACGACAACCGGGCGGCGGGACGTCCCGCCGCCCGGAAAAGAGAAAACAGAATGACGGAATACAAACTTGTCGCTCTGACAGAGGAAGACGCCGCGTATATCGGCGAAGGAATCGACGCGATCGTGCCGCACGAAACGGACATGGACGAGGAGGAATTCGTTCTCAGGGTCGAAGACGAAGCCGGCGAGATCATCGGCGGATGTGTCATCGAGGCATACGAATACCGCTGGCGCAGGATGTATCTGGACACCCTTTGGGTGGACGAACGCTATCGCCATCACGGGATCGGCTCCATGATCCTCCGCGAGATCGAGCGGATTGCCAAGGAAAAGGGCTGCCGCGTCGTGACGCTCGGCACCGCGAGCTTCATGGCAAGACCGTTCTATGAAAAACACGGCTATACGGTGTTTACGACGCTGAAAAAGGCAAACGGCTACATCAGCTATTCCCTGGTCAAGTATCTGGACCGGGACACGCCGGAGCCGGTCAACACGCCGGGATCCACCGAAACGCCGGAGCCGATCGAGACGCCGGAGCCCAACGCGGGCGACTGGAACGTCGATTTCTTCAAAAAGAACGGCTATCTGCTCAGAGGCGAGCTCAAGGACGTGCCGAAAGGCCACAATTGCTACGAGCTTTACAAAAATCTTTGAAACAACAAAAGCCGGATGGATCAAAAGACAAATGTACGAAAAATCGGAGAAAGCCAAAACGGCATTCTCCGATTTTTTCCTTACCGTGAAACCCGATAAAGCTGTTTCGATGCTTCCTCCTGCTCGGGTCGTTTGTTATTATGCAAGGCGGTTGAAGAGCTTCAGAGAGAGGACCGGCGCGGCGCGGCGGATGAGAAGCTTCAGGCGTTCGGAAAGAAGGATGTCGCGCGCCGAGAGAAGCGGCTTGAGGCGTTCGTCGATGCGGCGCCGCATCGCGTCGGCAAGCGGCTTGTTTTTTGTTTCCTTTGCGACCGCAAGGGTATTCAGCGCGGACTTCACATGCGAAAGCTCGGCGGCGTGCAGAACGTCTTCGCCAAGTTCGGCAGCGAGCGCTTCGATCCGTTCGCGCGCGGCAAACTCGCTCATGCGTTTCTCGTCGAACGTGCGCAGCGCCCCGCTTTCGCGGTAGCCATAGTGATAGAGCGGCGTCGGGTCAAAGTATGCGACATATCCTGCCGCAAAGATTTCGATGCACAAAAGCAGATCCTCGCAGATCGCAAGCGACGGATCGAGCAAAAACCGCGGCTTGCCGTCCTGCGTTTCCCGGAAGATCGAAGCGCGAAACAGCTTGTTCCAAAGATAGCCCTCGAAGCTCTTGCCGATCGAGAGCGCATAAAATGCTGCGTCATGCGCGGAAAGCACGCGGTTCGCGCCTGCCGCGGCGCCGAGCTCGCGTCCGTTCGGATGCCCGTGGATATAGCGATTGCAGATACTGACGCCGATCTCCGGATGCGCGGAAAACGCGCGAAGCAGCGATTCGCAGTAGGTTGGCTCGACCGTGTCGTCCGAATCGACAAAGCCGATACAGTCGCCGGTCGCCGCCTCGATCCCGGCGTTTCGCGCCGAGCTGACGCCGCCGTTTTCCTTGCGGATCACGCGGATGCGCGGATCCCGCTTAGCATATGCGTCAAGGACCGCAAAGCTCCCGTCCGTCGAGCCGTCGTCCACAAAAATCAGCTCCAGATCCCGATGCGTCTGTGCAAGCAGGCTTTCGACGCACGCGGGCAGATACGCCTCCGTGTTGTACACGGGGACGATGATGCTAATCCGGATTTCTGTCGTTTGATGCTCCACGCGGTTCTCCTTTCGCGGTCGGATACGATCCGCCCCTGCGAATGCATGGAAGCGGCGGGGCGTCTGGGAAGTCCGCCCCCTACGGGTGCTGCGGGCGTCCGAAAGCCCTCTGGGTTCCGTCCCTGCGGGATCGTTTTGTTCAGTATATCAGCGTTTGCCCGGATTTGCAAGGCAAGGCGCGATTGTCGCGCAAGATGCGCGTTATTCTGTTCATTCTTTTCGTATTGTGATGATTATTTATCAATTCTACCCGCAGTAGAGCGCTTTTCGGCAGTTCTATTCGTCCGATCCCGTTTCGTAGGGCGTGTTTGGAGGACGGGTAGATTGACCCTGCGGACGAAACGCGTATATAATGTGGCTGCGGCGGGAAAAATCCTGCCGACCATGTTTTTTACGGAGGTAATACACATGCAGTTTGTTGCAGTTACGGATACATCCGGCAATCTCCCGACCCGCACGGCGAAGGAGCGCGACCTGAAGATGATCCCCTTTGCGTACTATATTGACGGGGAGCGCTTCACCTGTCTCGACACCGAATCGTTCGACGGCGATGCGTTCTATGCGATGCTGAAGACCACGGAGGTCAAAACGACGCAAATCAATCCGCAGGAATACGCAGACTTCTTCGAACCGTTTTTGAAGGACGGCAAGGACGTAGTCTATGTCGCGATGTCCTCGGGCATCTCGGGCTCCTGCCAGTCGGCGTCGATCGGCGCGGAGATGCTCCGCGAAACCTATCCGGACCGCTGCATCGAGGTCGTCGACACGCGCGGCGCGTCCCTGGGCGAAGGGCTTGTAGCGGTCGCGGCGGCGAAGATGCGCGACGAGGGGCTTTCCGCTTCCGAGGCGGCAAAGCGGCTTCGGATGCTTTCGGAGCGGATGTTCAACGTGTTTACGGTCAACGATCTGATGTTCCTGCGCCGCGGCGGAAGGCTTTCTAACCTTTCCGCGATCGTCGGCACCGTGCTCGGGATCAAGCCGATCCTGAAGGGCGGCGAGGACGGACAGATCTCGGCGTTCGATACGGTCAGAAGCCGCAAGCGTTCGATCAAGGCG
>JAEEGJ010020341.1_pt1 | contig 14459 bp, 10 predicted proteins | sample 8958761 | NCBI WGS metagenome assembly JAEEGJ01 (sample SAMN16246546, study PRJNA631951) | gut metagenome | biome: gut microbiome; feature: rumen; material: RS-attached | host: Bos | place: Iran: Karaj | collected 2018-10 | reverse complement strand
AGCAGGCTGTTCCAAGACAAACACTGATCTGATTCTTTCCAGGCTTTTCGGTCTTAAAGAAATGATAGAACGAAACAACTCCAAAAACGCGTGCTGCAGGAATACCTGTGCGTTCTGCAACTTCCATAGCTGCTTCGTTAGAAATATAACCCTGTTCTTCCTGAACACGGTGCAAAATCATGATGAGATTTCCCGGTTTTTCCTTCCATTCTTCTATAAACTTAAGAAGATCAGCAGAAAAAACGGACTTTCCGTCGTGTGCCATAATTGCTCCTATTTGTATGTCATTGCGAGCCCGAAGGGCGTGGCAATCTACGATTTTAATATTAAATAGCCTTTCTATTATAGAGTATTTTTGTTGAAAAGTATATAGCAATGTATTGAGAGGTTACTAAAGCTCAGACCGTCCGCGGAAGCTAAGAGAAAGTGTGCGTTTGTCTATGTATTCAAGGTCGCCGCCTACAGGAATGCCGGTGGCAAGACGGGTTACTTTGGGAGCCGGGTCCAGTCCAAGCTCGCCAATAACTTTGTTTATATAAAGGGCTGTTGTATCGCCTTCTACAGTAGGATTTGTTGCAATAATTACTTCTTTTATGCAGGCAGCAGGGGCCGTTGCCGCAGTTTTAATCCTTGCAGTAAGTTGGTTAATCGTAAGTTGGGCTGGTCCAATACCTTCCAGAGGCTTAATAAGGCCTCCAAGTACGTGAAAAAGCCCCCGGTATTCGCCGTAAGAAAGGATTGTGCTTACATCCTGGCTCTGTTCTACAACACAAAGCTGGGTTTTATCGCGCAGAGAGTCGCTGCAGATAGGACAAGGGTCTGTTTCTGTCCACATACCGCATACAGAACACGGCTTTATGCGCTGTTTTATACTTCCAAGGTTCTGTGAAAAACGATGAACATACGAATCTTCCTGTGTCAAAAGCCAGTTTACCATGCGCACTGCACTTTTTTTGCCAATTCCTGGCAGACGAGAAAAATCGGATGTTAATTCGTCAAATGCATTCATGCGTTTATAATCCAAATTGGCTTAGATCCATACCACCAAGAAGTGATGCAGATTTTTCTTTTATTTTTTCCTGAATATTGTCGCAGGCAGCCTTGTGAGCCGCTACAATCAGGTCTTCAAGCATTTTTACATCGCGGTTATCTACACAAATAGGGTCCAGCTTTATATCCATCATCTGGAACTTACCGTTTAGAGTTACGGTTACCATGCGTCCGCCGCTTGAACCTTCTGCACGCAAATCTTCAAGTTCACGCTGTAATTTTTCACTCTGTTCTTTAATTGCCTGTGTATTCTTTAATAAATCAAAAGGATTCATATTTACCCCTGTTATACAATTGTTCCCTTAAAAGCATTAACCAGAATCTGAACCTGAGACGGGATATCAGCAGGTTCTTTTGAAGCATCCTGGTCGGTTTCCTGCAGCAAAGAAACATTAAAAGCCATTTTTTTGCCGCAGATATTTGAAATTTGGGTTGTTACAGCGTTCATATTCTTTTGAAGCAGCTGTAAATCCAGATTAGACTGAATTGTAGTTTCTACACTATCCTGCCCTACTGTCCATTTTCCTGTGCGTTCAAGTGTTGTAGCAATAAAACCTTCGTTTACAGCAAGCTCTGCAATTACAGAACCACGCAGCTGTGCAATGGAGATTTTTCTTCCGTCGGCAGTTTCAAAAAACTCATCAAGCTGAACCGGAGCTGTAGATTCTGTTTTCTGCTCCTCCTGCATAGCCTCTTCGTAAGAAGCTTCTGCTTCCTCTGCCTGAATCTGTTCTTCCTCGTATTCATCTGGAGGAGGTTCTGTATTGGCCCATTCGCCGGTCATGCCCTCTGAATAATCAGCTTCATAAGAAGCAGTCACTGATTGTTCAGGCGGCAGTGAACCGCCATTATAAAAAGGGTCCTGATTAGGCTCCTGTTCCTGTTCCAGATTCTGCAGGGCAGAAAAACGCGGTAATCCTTCCGGAAGCGGCTTTTCCTGTGCAGGTGTTTCAGTAGCTGATGGCTCAGGCATTGCTTCAGGCGCTGGTTCAATCTCTGTAGCCGGTGCAGCTGTTGCTGTCGGAGCAGCACCTGTTGCTGGTGCAGCCGGTGCTCCCGCAAGAAGTCTTTGTGCTGCATCAACAGCCTTTTTAACTTCCATATTGGAAACATAATCCTTGAGCCAGCACATACGCGCAAAGGTCAGTTCAATTTCGTAGCGTGGCGAAAGTGAATAACGTATATCGCGGTAAAGCTGCAGGAAAATTGAAAGCCCGCGTTCAATCTGAATAGGGTTCCAGGCCTGCAAAACTGCTTTACTATAGCGTTCAACAGAATTTCCAAGCAAGGCTTCTTTGGTTACGCCGCTTTTAATAAGAAGCAGGCTCCTAAGATAGTCCGCACTGTTAGAAATAAGCTGGTCATTTGAAACACCGTTCTGAAGGAATTCGTCCAGACAGGCAAGAACATCGGTTGTTTTACCGGCGGCACAGGCTTCAAAAACAGTATTAAGACGGTCAATTCCAACAAGACCAAGCTTATCGCGTATTTTTTCGTAAGTAATGTGTCCGTCGCTAAAGGCTACAACCTGGTCAAAAAGTGTGTAGGCGTCGCGCATAGAACCGGTAGACTCGCGTGCAATCCAGAAAAGTGCCTCATCATCAGCCTGAATATTAAGCTCACGTGCAGCATCTGCAAGACATTCCTTTACCTTATCAATTGCAACCAGGCGGAAGTTATACTGCTGGCAGCGCGATTTAATTGTAGCAGGCACCTTCTGAAGCTCTGTTGTAGCAAAAATAAATACAACATACTCCGGCGGCTCTTCGATTGTCTTAAGCAGAGCATTAAAAGCCGAGCCCGAAAGCATATGAACTTCGTCTATGATATAAACCTTGTATTTGCTTGAAGTTGGCGGAAACTGAATCTCGTCCTTAATCTGGCGGACATTTTCTACAGAGTTGTTGGAAGCTCCGTCTATTTCAATTACATCCAGGGAAGAGCCCTTAATTATTTCCTGACAGTTAGAACAGGTTCCGCACGGAGTTTCCGTAGGTCCGTTCTGACAGTTGAGCGCCTTTGCTAAAATACGCGCAGTAGATGTTTTTCCACATCCGCGTGGACCCGAAAAAAGATAAGCGTGTGCAATTTTCCCAGATTTTATAGAGTTTTTAAGCGTAGCCGCAACAAATTCCTGACCAACAAGATCATCAAACTGCTGCGGACGACGCCTTGTAGCTGTTACTTCGTATGACATAAATTAAGTATACACGAAATACCGGCAGTTAGCAATTAGCTTTTCTTGTGGCCCAGCATTCTCAAACTGTTAAGCACCGCAAGAATTGTAACTCCAACATCGCCAAAGACTGCAATCCACATGTTGGAAATGCCAAGCGCGCTAAGAAGGAGAATGGCAATTTTAATTCCTACTGCACCGTAGAGGTTTTCGTAGACTATGCGCAGGGTGCGGCGGCTTATTTTGATACCGTCTACGATCTTGCTTGGCTTGTCTTCCATAATAATGATGTCGGCGGCTTCTATTGCGGCGTCGCTGCCCATAGAACCCATGGCAATTCCGGCGTCGGCACGGGCAAGAACCGGAGCATCGTTTATTCCGTCGCCTGCAAAAATGAGGGAGCCGCGTTTTTTACCGCCCTTAGAAAGATCTGCCATAAGCTCTTCTACCTTGGCAAGCTTGTCGGCACTAAGCAGCTGACTGTAGGCCTTTTTTAGTCCAAGCTTGGCGGCTACTGTATGAGCGGCACGTTCGTTGTCGCCGGTAAGCATTACTACATTTTCTACGCCGATTTTGTGCAGGCCTTCTACAGTCTGGGCAGAGTCATCCTTAATTTCATCACTGATAACAATGTGGCCGCTGTATTTTCCTTCGCTTGCTACATGGATAACAGTGCCGTCCTGGTGCTCGCTGCATTCATTGTAGGCAATGCCAAACTGCTCCATAAGCTTTGTGTTTCCGGCCAGAACTTCCTTGCCGTTTACAAGAGCCTTAATTCCCTTGCCTGCAATTTCTTCTACATTTTCAAGCTTTACGTTGTCGCAGCATTTGTCGTGATGGGCTGCTTTGAGGGATGCAGAAATAGGGTGTGTTGAAAACATCTCGGTATGAGTTGCAAGGGCTAAGAGCTCTGTTTCTGTAATAGAAGGGTCTGTTGCGTGAATGTGAGATACAACAAAGTTTCCTTTTGTAAGGGTTCCGGTTTTGTCAAATACAGCAGTTTTTGTGCGGTCAAGAGCTTCCAGGTATACACTACCCTTTATCAAGATTCCCTGACGAGCAGCAGCTGTAATACCACCGCAGAATGAAAGTGGGATTGAAATTACAATTGCACAAGGACAGCTTACTACCAAGAACATAAGAGCGCGGTAGAACCAGGTTGTCCAGGTTTGCTGCCAGCCCCAGTTTCCGGTTTTAAATCCTATGATGAGGCTTGGAATGATTGCGAGTGCAAGAGCTGAATAAACTACGATTGGTGTATAAACTCTGGCAAAGCGTGTTACAAACTGTTCTGATTTTGTCTTGTTTTCTGTTGCGTTTTCTACAAGCTCCAGGATGCGCGAAAGTGCAGAATCTCCTGCATGGCGGGTTGTACGGATTTCCAGAACTCCCTGCATGTTGATTGAACCGGAAAGAACTTCGCTGCCAACTGCAACATGACGCGGAATGCTTTCTCCGGTAAGAGCAGAGGTATCTACAAAACTGTCGCCGTCTACTACAACCCCATCAATAGGAATGCGGTCGCCGGGCTTTACTATGATTACAGAATCTGTTTCTACATCGTCAGGGGCAACCTCGCGGGTTTCGGTTCCTACTTTGAGGGTTGCGTGATCCGGGCGCAGCTTTGCAATTTCTTCTATTGAATCGTGTGATTTATCAAGTGCGTAATCTTCAAACTTTTCGCCTATCTGATACAGGACCATGATGGCAGCAGCTTCGGGGAATTCTCCAAGGCACATGGCACCGATTGAAGAAACACCCATAAGAAAATTTTCATCCATAAGCTCGCCGTGGAAAAGGCCTTTGATTGCATTTATGAGAACGCTTTTTCCACAAATTATGTAGGCTACAAAGCAGCAGATCATAAGAACCAGTTCAAATATGTCTACGCGGATGCCGGGAATATGAAGCCCCGCAAGATCTGGGAGCCAGGTGGCAAGAGGCAGGTGCTCCATCAATTCTGCAATTACAAAAAATACAGCCGCTATGATGATGGCTTTTACGCTAAGTTCGTGTTCTTCTTCGCCATGGTCGTGTCCATGCTCATGCCCGTGATGGTGGTGTCCATGCTCGTGTCCGCAGCAGCAGCCGTGTTCGTGCTCATGCTCGTGGTGGTGGTCATGTTCATGCTCGTGGTCGTGATGATGGTCGTGCTCGTGCTCATGCTCGTGTTTATCTTCTTCCATTATTCTTCCTCCAGTATATGCTCAATTCCGCATTCAATAATCTGTTCTACATGCTCGTCGGCAAGAGAATAGTATATTTCTTTACCGTCGCGCCTGGTTTTTACAAAGTTGGAAACGCGCAGCACCTTAAGCTGGTGCGAAACCGCCGAGGCACTCATTTTTACACGCTCCGCAATGTCACCCGCACAAAGCTCGCTTTCTTTCAGGGCATACAAAATCTTAAAGCGTGTTGAGTCTCCAAACACCTTGAAAAAATCGGCACAGGCAAAGATTGTATCTTCGCTTAAAGCTTCATTTTCGTTGGTATGGTTGTTGTCGTTGTTGTTCATACATTTGAGTATATATTCAATTGAACCATTATTCAAGTGTTTTTTACTAAAAATATCGGGGAAAGTGACTTTTTTTGCTGCCCGCTGTATAATAAAAGCATGGATGACAAAGAATACTACAGTTTAATGAACCGTTCTTCCACCTGGCAGCTGCAGCAGGCACTAAAAAAGAAATCTAAAGCCCCCGCCGGCGCCCAGACAAAAAATGCAACCTCCTTGCCAGGAGATGCCTCTACCTACACCAGCCTTGAACTCCGCCAGGGTTCCGCCGATGCACAGATGTTGATGGAAAAGAAATAAAAGGATACGAGTGCAACCCAGAAAAAAAGATTAGTCCAGCATATGGTGACGCCTTGGCATGTTTAAAGCCAATTTTTCAGTTTAAACATGCCTAAACCCATAGTTCACAAACATAATAAGCATGTTTAAAACCTCTAGTCTGCTTTAAACATGCCCGGACACATACGATCCAAGCAAAACCAGCATGTTTAAAAACACCTTCGCAATTTAAACATGCCTGCAAACCTGAAATTCCATAAAAAAAGGCATGTTTAAACCCGCTTTTGCAGTTTAAACATGCCGGCAATTTACACTCACATATTCAAAAAGATTTCTAAAAAATTTGCGAGTGTACTCCTAGAATTTACAGTTTACATTCGCACTAATAAGAGACTTATCAAAAAAAAATACAAGTGTAATCTAGTATTTCACAATTTGCACTCGCATTTTTAACAAGATTTCCCTAAAATATGCGAGTGAAATCCTGAAAATTGCAATTTACACTCGCATTAAAAAGTCTCTTATCAAAAAAAATGCGAGTGTAATCCACCATTTCGTAAATTACACTCGCATCAAGGCCAGCTTTTCCCCAATAATATGCGAGTGCAATCCATCAAATTGCGGTTTCCACCTGCATTGTTTATGGAGAAATAATAAGCGTCGTTCTAAATGATCTTGTTAATATTCCAGATAACTAGATTCATAATTATAGCCTGAAATAATTAACAGACATTTTTCGTCTTTGTCACATTCGTAATAACATTGAAAACGATAATCATGGTTACCGTCTCCTAAAGTATGAGAAGCCAACACATCTGCAAATATAAATGGGCTTATAGAACCGCCATTAGTAACATGCTTTGGTCTTTCAGAACTATTTTCACTGGAGCTATTACTTAAAGGATGATAATAATAATCATGTCCATCTACATTACAATTTCCTACGTCTACATTGTCATAGTATTCAGATTGAAGACTAATATCATTGTCTAAAGTACTTCCACCTGGCAACGGACTCCAGCTCATTTTTCCATAAAGAGTAACAACCAGTTTGTCCCCGCTATGATGATCCTCATTACCTACAACATCATTAATTTTGACATTCATTTCATAGCGAATCTTATCTTCACGATATTCACTACGGAAAACATACACTTTTTCACTGGCATCAAATTTAATACAGTTAAAGTATGCGCCATATTCTAACTGAGAATCATCTATTCCCTGGTTTATGTCAACATCGAAATGAAGCTGAAGATATTTTTCTTTACCAGAAGCATAGTTTACAGGAATAATAAAACTATCAGAAAGATCCTGAACAGATAATGTAGCTATATCTGCATCCTTTTCTGCTGGAGACAAAGCTTCCCAACCGGACTTCTGAAATTTATAATTTAATTTATCAATACTAACATCGTTTGTATGAGAACCCTTTGGTGATAATCCATTCATAACAAATACAAGAGTATCTGCGTTTGCAAAAGTCTGATCTCCAAGCAAATCTTCAAGAGGAATAGTTGCACGATAACGATACATAAGTACCAGCTGTTCATCATTCAAAACTTCCTCTTTTATAAAATTCACATCTGTATAATTCTGCAAATATGAATAAGTCTGCTTTCCAATGTGCATGTGTACGGAATCGTCAAAGTCGATGTTGTTTAGGGAAACTTTTATACTTTTGGCAAAAACTTCGTAGTCGAGTTCTTTTAATTCGCTGGTCAGATCAATTGCGCCGTTCTGGGCTTTTACTTCTACAGGGCCTTTTGAAGTACCGTCAGCATTAAAGCCTTCGGAAATAAAGGAGAAGGTGCCGCCGTGCTTAAAATGCGAATTGTCGTCAAAAACAAACTTGATTGAGCTTACTTCTTTACCGTTACCGCCGGAAGCTCCAACGTAGAGCTTTCCATTTACATTAGAGATAAACGAAGCAGCGCCATCATATTTAACAAACTCCGACATGTTGCGTTTTTCAACAGTACTGTTAGGATAAGTTATTTCCAAAGCAAACGGGCTTAAGGCATCGCGGCCAAGCAAAAGATCTACAGAAACAGGGCTTGTTGCATTTGCACTTACAGCAACATCCTCTGTCTGGCCGGAAAGCAAAATATAACGGGAGTTATCAGCACCATGTCCGTTTGTTGCTTCAGAAACTTCTGTTAATTGCTGATGAATAATATCTACAAATAATTTGTATTTCTGGTTTACAGGAAGCTTTTCAAATTTAAAAGGAATATTTTGCAAGCCTGTAAAATCCATTATATCGTCAACTTTGCATGTTACTTTTTCGGTTTTATAATCATAATAGCCTTTGGAACCCTCTATCTGAACGATAAAGGTGTATTCATATTCCATTTCATTCGAACCGGTTCTTGCTGTGTAGTTTGCCAGTTGTGCTACCGGGATTGTAAAACTGATGTCTCCGCTTTTTGTGGAATATTCATTTGTCCCGCACGATGCCAGCACAAAGCCTGTTAATAACATAAAAGCCAAAAAAAGTTTTTTCATATAAAGCCTCTGAATATAAAAATGTTCACCGATTTTTAACTTTAGAAATGAGATACTATAATTTTATACCATAAATATGGATAATTCAAGAAAAAGTATTATATATATAACAACCACTAATTATTCAGCGAAATTGTCAAAGCCGGGACTATGCCGTCGTGAGGGTCGTAAGAATTACTAGAATAACTATTGGTAGATTCACCAGTCGGTAAAACATCAGCAATATTAGTTATACTATTTGAACTTGGAGAACGTAACCACCAATAAGCTGTTGATCTTGGATCCCTTACAATAACCGTAGAAGGTCTATTCCAATAGCTTGATTGAACACTGATTCCCCCGCTTACATATTGTACACAATATACATGATGTGCTTTTGCATAATCTGTTACCAAACGTCTACGAGTATTATCTTTTTTATTATACAAATCAAATCCATATTCAGATTGTGTCATTTCCAGCTCGCTCAATAAAAAGATTTTGTCATAAGTATTATCACAAATATATAAATCTGCAGGCTCAATTTTTCCTGTTTCATCAATAGTAGTTGCTGTACTATTATCTACCAGTGTATAAGCAATTAATTCCTGGTCTTCTTCTGTAAATGCCGATTGCAAAAAGCCAATACCCTCATATTTTTTCTCCTGAGTATCGTCCGGTTCATAAGCTCCGTTCAAGTAAGCTCTGACATTTGAATATTTATAATTATTTGGATACACAATTTCTGAACCAATTATTTTTTCTTCTTTTGTATCGGAGAACAAAACTCCACCCATAAGAACATCTTCTGCCAATAAGAGTGCGTTACCTGTACCATTATAATCTGTTGTAAGAACACGCCATTTAATAGGTTCAACTTTGAAATAATTTACTTTATGCGCAGTCGCTAATTGCACAGCTGTTTTATCAGAATAGTAAACATAGTTTATGGTACTTGAATCGTTTTCAGAATAAAATCTATCATCCACACACCTGGCATACATATACCCATCATCTCCTTGATAATAAGTATTACCACCAAAAATTATTTCATCCAATTCATATATACGAACATTTTTATCCTTTATCGTCCTTGGCCACACACCAAAAGTCGCATAAGTTGCATTTGGACCGGCACTTCCGTCAGTTCCAGGAGGAAGAATTTTCATTTTTGCATATAGATAATATATATAGTTAGCCCAAAAAACATTATATCCAAGATCAAAGTATTCTAGATTATTGTCTCCACTCCAAAAGTCAAAAGTATATGTAGGATCTTCACAATCAGGCTCTTGAGGTATAGGAACCGGGGCGCCGTACAATCCCCTTACGGCTATTTCGTAAGTATTTCCATCATCCCAACTACCCCAATCAGAAACAAAATAATAGGTTATTGGAATTCTGTCATAATAAATCTTTACCACACTGCTACCATCTGCAGCAATTACACACTGCTCAAATGGTTTTCTGGTAAAGCCATCATAATCGCATACCGGTGCATTAGTCTGTCCTTCTGTGGTTCCTGTCTTATGTTCAGTTTTGGAATCATCTCTTTCGTAGCCTTCACCGCTAACGTTCTGGAACCAGTATTCAACCGTATATGCAGTTCCGGAGCTTGGACGCCAGGAGCAGATAAAACTCAAATCCTGTGCTCCAAACGCTTCCGGTACGGCCTCGTCCCAATCATTAAAATCATAGCCTTGCTTTTGAGGAAGTGCTGGTAAGATTACAGGGGCTCCGTAGAGGCCGCTTACTGTAATATTGGCGGTGCTGCCGTTCCAGTTGCCGCCGGAAGGATTAAAGGTGTAGGTTATGGTGTTTCTGTTGTAGTAAACTTTTACAACGGTGCTGCCATCTGCGGCAATCAAAGACTGGGTAATGGTCTGGCCTGTAAAGCCGTCGCAGTATTTTGGCTGTGCATTTGTCTGGGTCTGGGTGGTTCCGACTTTGTTTTCACTCTGGGTATCGTCAAGGTCGTAGCCGTTGCCGCTTACATTCTGGAACCAGTGTTCTACCTTATAGCGGGTTCCTGTTCCTGCTGTCCACTGGCCTGTAAAGCTAAGGTTCTGGGCGCCAAAAACTTCCGGAATACGTTCGCTCCATTCGCAGAAGGTGTAGCCTGCTTTTGCAGGATCATCTGGGATAGGTACAGCAGCACCGTAAAGACCGCTTACTGTTATGTCGTCTGTGCTGCCGTTCCAGTTACCGCCGGCCGGACTAAAGGTATAGGTTATTGTTTTTCTATCATAATAAACACGAACTACAGTGCTGCCGTCGCGCTGAATTGTTTTCTGGTCAATTTTTTGTGCGGTAAAGCCTTCAAAATCTGCAGCTTTTGCCTTTGTTGTATCCATGGACATGCCTTTAAGGCTCTGTGTGGCGTTTTTATCAAGCTCGTAGGTTTTTCCGTCCACAGTCTGCTTCCAGTGTTCTACGCTAAAGGTAACTTCAATTTCGTTTACGCTTACACGTATGTCATTAACATAACTGCTGCACGCTACCATTGCAAACAGAATAAGAAGCAAACCTAACTTTTCAAAAATACGACACACTTTTTTCATTTTTTCCTCCATTTTACAAATCAAAGACATAAAATATTCCAAGCCTTGCACCTGCAAATACAAGGCCCTGTGATTTTTGCGGGATAATACTCCAAAGCGGAGACAATTCAAGTTCAATACAATTGCTCAACATTTTTGGGTGCTTAAAGCGGAAAGACGGACACAACTGAATGACGCAATCAAGATAGGCTCTTTTAGGAAGTGTTCCATAGCCATCCTGAATCTTGGCACCCTGGTACATAAGTCCAATTTCTACAGAAGGTTGGGCCGAAAATCCTGATTCCCCGATAGGAATTGAATACCACACCCCGAGCAACTGAGAAAGCTGCCATGCATTAATAATCTTGTCATTCTTTGGAATTACACTTTCCCATTGAAGTCGCAGAGACTGACCAAAATTATCGATAAACCCGAATTCTACAGCCAAACCAGGCCCTGCAGCATTTTTAAAATAATTAGAAGCCTCGCCAATTGGAAACTGGCTGGTACCATAAAAGCCTGTACGAAGATTAAAAGCAAAAAGCGAAGAAGACAAAAAGAAAAGGCCAAAAATGAGAATAACTTTTGTAAACCTAAAAGAATAATCTTTTATATTCATAATTTTTTATAAATAACTTAATTAAATTATAAGCGAGGATTTTAGAATTCGCAACTTTTTATTTACATATCGCACCTTTGGATTTATCATATAAATATGAAGAAAATTCTTTGTGTTTGTTTTAGTGCAACGTTCCAGAGAACGGTTATTTTTGATTCATTTTGTGAAGGGGCGGTAAACAGGTCAAGGCGATACAGTCTTTATGCGTCGGGAAAAGCAGTAAATGCTGCCCGTGTTCTTGCGCAGCTGGAAAAAAACTGTGTAAGTACAGTGTGTCCTCTTGGAATTGAAGATGCAGATGCCTTTATTAAGCTTGCCGAGCAGGATGGAATTGATCTTTCTTATGTAAGCGTGCCCGGAAAAATTCGTGAATGCTGGACTCTGCTTGATTATTCAAGACGCGTTACTACAGAACTTGTTGTAGGTGAACCACCGGTGCCCGCAGTTGATACTATGTCTCCGGAATTGTGGGATGTATCCATTACTTCTAATGCTGATATAAAAATGCTTCACCTTATTACCGAAAAGCTTGAAGAATGCGATGCCATGATTCTTGCAGGAAGCAGACAGGGAATCTGGCCGGAAGGATTTTATGCCGATATCTGCGGAATAGCACTGGACAAAGGCAAGCTGGTTCTGGCCGATTTTACCGGAAAAGATATGCTAGAGGCTACAAAAAAAGATGCTCCTTCTATAATTAAGATAAATGCTCAGGAATACGAACGTACCTTTGCCGAAGAAGCAAACCGCGAAAACCTTTGCAAGCGCAGTAAAAAGCTCAAGAACATCATTGTTGTAACACAGGGCGCAGAGCCTACCCTTGCAGCAGATAAGGGCACCTGGTATGAATGTCCGTCGCTTACAGTAAAACCGGTTAATACTACTGCCTGTGGCGACAGCTTTAATGCGGGATTTTTACACGAATACCTTGCAACCGGTGATATGCAAAAGGCTTTGGAAAAAGGCACCTGGTGTGCGGCACAAAATGCAATGAGCGAAGCACCCGGCAGTCTGTAATGCAATGCAAGCCCGTCATTGCAAGCGAAGCGCGGCAATCCACATTATAGGTGAAATTTCCGATTGTAAAAACCCAATAATATAGTACAATTTAACTCACAGGAGATAAACTTATGATCCAGAAAAGACCATTGGTAAATGATTTGTATACAGCAGACCCTTCTGCACATGTATTTAACGACAAGATTTATATCTATCCATCACATGATGAAGACATTGATGTAGAAAACAACGACAACGGCGACCAGTATGTAATGGTAGACTATCATGTTTACGAAATGAAGGATGAAAACACCCTGCCACGTGACTGCGGCTGCGTTTTTACTCTTGATGACGTAAAATGGGCCAGCAAGCAGCTCTGGGCACCGGACTGTGTTGAACGCAACGGCAAGTATTACTTCTTTTTCCCGGCCCGCGACAAAACAGGCATGTTCCGCGTAGGTGTTGCTCTTGGCGACAAACCGGAAGGACCTTTTAAGCCGGAAGATAACTACATTCAGGGAACCTACAGTATTGACCCATGCTGTTTCCCTGATACAGACGGAAAATACTATCTTACTTTTGGTGGACTCTGGGGCGGCCAGCTGGATCAGTACCGCAACAACACCTGGAGCGCCGACAACAAGGAACCACGCGAAGAAGAAGCCTGTACTCCAAAAATTGCCCTTATGAAGGAAAATATGACAGAGCTTGCAGAAGCTCCACGCGACCTTGTAATTCTTGACGAAAACGGAAAGCCGCTTGTTGGTAAAGACGAAGACCGCCGCTACTTTGAAGACCCATGGCTCTTTAAGAAGGGCGACACCTACTACTTTACCTACTCAACAGGAACAACCCACCTGCTCTGCTATGCAACCAGCAAAAATGTTTACGGCCCATACACCTACGGTGGAAAAATCCTTACTCCGGTTTTGGGCTGGACAACCCACCATTCCATTCTTGAATATCACGGAAAGTGGTACCTCTTTTACCACGACTGCGAACGCTCCAACGGCGTAAACCAGAAGCGCAACGTAAAGTTCCGCGAACTCACCTTTAATGCCGACGGTTCTATCCAGACAATGGATGGAATGGAGTGGAAGTAGCCATCATCCCCGAACTGTTTCGGGGATTTTTTATATTTAAAAATTGACAATAGGAAGAACTCATCATAAAATAGAATACAAGTAAAGAAAGAAATGTATGAACTGTTTTTCGAAGGAAACTAAACCCTGTAAAATCATAGCAGGTGTCGTATTATTTTTCTTTGTCTCCAATCTATTACCAGCCGAAAGTATTGAATATTCAATGAGGAATGGGAAAGTACGTTTAGAGCATTACCTTACAAAAGCAGATTTAGAACGCAGTGAAGAAAAATGGTCTATACTTTCTAAACAAGGAATGTTTCTTGCTCTTGAGGCATGGGAAAAGGATGCCATTAACTCATCAGAAAATTTAAACCGCGAACAGGCTGAACAGTATTTTCAGAAAGAAATTGATAAAAGATATATAGAATGGAAAACACAAAGATTTCTTGAAGAAAATGTAAAGATTGAAAGAAGTATTATCTCAAAGAAACTTAATGAAGCTGCATCTTCCTGGAATTTTACAAAGGAAGACAATACAGCAACAAGAATTCTTTCCGAAGCTGAAACTGCAGAAGCAAGAATGCAGTGGCAGAATCATGCAGAAAATCTTGTTAATGAATATGTTGTAGTATCTAATTTTACGGCAGAACAGATTTTAGGTTTAAAACTTACTGAATTTACTGACAGAAATGAAACTGCTCAAATCATA
>JAEEGJ010020339.1_pt1 | contig 14460 bp, 10 predicted proteins | sample 8958761 | NCBI WGS metagenome assembly JAEEGJ01 (sample SAMN16246546, study PRJNA631951) | gut metagenome | biome: gut microbiome; feature: rumen; material: RS-attached | host: Bos | place: Iran: Karaj | collected 2018-10 | reverse complement strand
GCCGTCTGCGACGGCACCTACACGCCCGAGCTCGCGGCCAGCCTGAAGGCGGAGCTCGCCGGCGTGTTCAACCGCGGCTTCTGGGACGGCTACTACCAGGGCGCCCGCCTGGGCGAATGGAGCGCCGTCTACGGCAGCCAGGCCACCCGGCGCCGCGAGTACATCGGCAAGGTCACCAACTGGTTCAACCGCATCGACGTGGCCGAGATCCGCGTCGAGACCGGCACCATCCGAGTCGGCGACGAAATCGCCTTCATCGGCAAGACCACCGGCTGCGTGGAGATCCAGGTCGATGACATGCGTGTGGACCTCAAACCCGTCTCCGAGGCCCCCAAGGGCGTTTTCTGCTCCGTCGCCGTCCCCGTGGCGGACCAGCCCGTGGACCACATCAACGACCACCCCGCGAAAGAGGCGGACGAACGCATCCACCCCCGTCGCGGGGACAAGGTGTTCAAGTGGGTCGAGGACTGACCCTTATTTCACCGCATCCAGGAAATACGCTTCCAGTTCCGGGTCGACGCTGCCGGGAACATGGGCCTTGTCCATCAGGAGATGGCCCTTCTCCAGCAGCAGAAGCCGGTCGCAGAGGTCGTTGATCGAAGTGAGGTTGTGGCTGGAGACGAGGACGGTGGCCCCGGTTTCCCGGTTCATCTCCCGGATGAGCTTGGCGACGACAATCTGCGAGCTCGGGTCCAGGTAGTTGAACGGTTCGTCCAGGATGAGAATGCGGGGGTTCACGAGCATCGCGCCGATGATGCCGATCTTCTGCCGGTTGCCGTTGGAATGGTCGTGGATGAGTTTTCCCTTGCCCAGGATCTCGCCGTTCATCAGCGTCTCATAGGTCCGGAGCCGGTTCGCCAGCTCTTCCTGGGAGAGCCCATAGGCCTCCGCGATGAAATCGAAGAACTCCTCCGGCGTATAGAAGTCGATCAGGAAAGAACCGTCCAGGAAGGACCCGGTGAAGGCTTTCCAGCCCGGATACAGGTCCACCCGCGTCCCGTCCAGGGTGACCGTTCCCCGGTCCGCCCGGATGAGGTCCAGGATCAGACGCATCATCGTGGTCTTGCCGGCGCCGTTGTTGCCGACGAGGCCCACCACCTGGCCCGCTTCGATGGTCAGTTCGGGAATGTCCAGGGCCGTGACGCCGCCGTATGTCTTTTTGAGCTGGGAAAGGGTAATCATCGGGATTGGTATTTTTCCATGTATGTATACTTGTTTCTCAAGAACTTCCGCTCCACCCAATCAAAAAAGGGCCGATGGAAGAGGATGCCGAGGAAGCCAAGGACGGATAGGATGAGGTAGGAGGGCCAGCCGGGAAGAAGGGCCGGGATACCCTGGCCCAGGACCAGAAGAAGCATGGTCCCCACAAAAGAACTGACCTTGAAGGTTCCTTTGGCCCCCTGAGTATTGAAGAAGGCCTTGCCGAAAAGGTCGAAGGGGGTGGCGTTGCAGGCGTCCATCAGCAGCATCGGGGAGCCGAATCCCGCGCCGAAAAGGGCATAGGAGACGGGCAGGAAGATGGATTGCTTGAACCAGAGGCAGAAAGGAAGGATGATCAGGAGCGTCATTCCGGACAGGAGGGAACACAACCGGAACTTGTCCCGCAGCAACCGCTTTACATCAACGGGACGGGTCCAGAGACCACCGAAGTATGTCGCCTCGATGCCGAATCCATATTGGGGGAGCGTGATGGCAGGAAAGGTGATGAAAAAGAAGAGCCATAAGTTCCCAAAACGGGTGTCGCCGGCGATCAAATAAAGGATTGTTTCCAGGAAGCTGAAGATGGAGAAGTACAGAATACTCCCTTTCAGCCGCTTGGAGCGGAGGAGACTCCTGGACTGCAAGCCGAAGATGGCGTGTCCGGACCGTCCGGACTTCACGGTACGGACAGCCGCCGTGGAAACCACCTTCTCCGGAGCATAAGTTCCCCGCCGTTTCAGCAGCATCACCAGGCATCCTCCCAGGACGGAGGCGACATAGAGCCCTATCCAGAGGGCAAGGCCCCGGAAAAACGGAAGGAACAGCAGGCATACCGGGAGCACCATGACTGGCATGGTCAGGTTGGACACGCTCCAGCACTGGGACAATGTCAGGAACCGGTTCCACTGCGCCTGCAGGACCGGACGGGTCTTGAGGAAGGCGTCCATCACCGTATGGTCCCGGACGAAGATCAGCTTGTAAACGAAATCAAAGATCAGCAGTCCCGCGCAGGCGATGAGGAGGACCAGGAGCGGGATTTCGAGGTTGCCGACCTCCTCCTTGACTAAGAAGAAGGTCAGGATTTCCAGGCCCCACATATAGACAAGCATGATGAGGGGCCCAATCAGGTCGCGCTTCGTCTTCCCGGCAAGAAACTGGCGCTTCTGCAGGCGGATGAGCGATTTCAACGAAAGGGAGAACGGCATGCTTTCCTCGCTTGCTCAGAACTTCACCACCACCTTCACCGGGAAATGGTCGGAGAAGGATTCCGTGCCGGTGGTGAGGACTTCCGAAGAAATCACTTCCACCGGGGCCGCCGCCTTGTAGGCGAAGACGTAGTCGATGCACTTGCGGGGGTTCTTGGTCGAGTAGGTGTGATCCACCCCGGAGAGCTGGGTCCAGCCCTGTCGCATCAGCTGGATCGCTTCGCTGTCCGGCTCGGCGTTGAAGTCGCCGCACAGGAAGACGGGCTTCTTGGCGCCCGCGTAAACCGCTTTGAACCAGTCGTTCAGCGCTTCCACCTGGTCGCGCTGGGAGTTATCCCCGACATAGTCCAGATGGGCCGATGCGAACACACACCGGTCCGTTTCCACGACCGCGATGCTCCGCGGTTCGGAGCCGTCGGACTTGGGGAGATGGACCTTGTACCGGGAAATCACCTTGTCACGGGAGACGACGCCGTTGCCGTAAGCGCCGTTCGCGTAGGGGAAGGCCGATGCGAACTGGAAGGACCAGTCGCCCAGCTGGGCGGCGAGCTCCTTGAGCTGGTACGTCGCGTGACGCCGGTTGCAGCTGTCGAGCTCATTGAGCGCCACCAGCGACGCGCCGGTCTTGCGAATCAAGTCGGCTACCTGGGGCGTGGTATCGTCCTCGTACTTGGAGAATACGCCCACGTTGTAGGTAAGCAGCGTCATCGTCACGGGTTCCTTCGACTTTCCACAGGAAAGGAGGAGCACCGGAAGGAGAAGGAATGCGTAGATCTTATTCATGGACAAGGACAAAGTGGGAGGCCACCGTGCGCTCACCTTTCGCGTCGGTGGGCCGGTTCACGACGTGGGTTTTCGGGTCACCTTCACCGGCGATGACGAGGGTGGAGGAACCGCCGCCGTCCATGTTCAGGGCGTAGCGGGGATTGAAATTCTTCTTCAGGAACCGGGTGAGCTCCCGGGCGGACATTCCTTCGCTCACTCCCGCCCGGCGGCCGTCCACGACCACCATCAGGAAATGGTTGTCCCCGGTCACGGCCACGGCGGTCCGGGGATGGCGGACGCCCTGGTGGCGGTGGAGATCCTCATACTCGTACTTGCTCACGTCCGTCTGGAAGCCCGCGAAGCTATCGCCCACGGGGTCGTAGTCGTCGATGAGCATCGGGGCGCTGGAGAAGATGTTGGGCGCCGTGCTGTTGGAATAGAAGGTGCGCTGCTGGTCGACCGTCTTCCCTTTTCCGTCCGAGGAAATCCATACCTTGCTTCCGTCGGTATAGACAGCCCCCTCGTTCTTCCAGTTGGGGACGCCGGTGGACATGATCGTGTTGTTGGGCATGCAGGTCACATATTCCCCGTCCACCTTCAGGACGATGGAAGTCGATTCGTAGCAGGCGTTCATCGCCACCACGGCCCCGTCATGGGCCTTGAACACGTCGGAGGTGCGCACATCCGGCACCGAGGAGGTGAACTTGAGGGCGTAGCCCGGGGTCGACATGTCCCAGTCGGCGATGAAGACCCGCTGCGCGGCGCCGTCCACGTTGCCTTCGAACCGGCGGTAGGTCAGGCCGGGGGCCACTTCCTTGACGGTCCATCCTTTGTCCTCCGAACGGAACACGAACTGGTCCGTCCGCGCCTTCAGATAGGCCTTCACGTCATCCCAGCGGTAGTACGGGAAACCTTCCAGGTCGCCCAAATGGGCCTCTTCCCCATTGAGGAGAACCTTCACGAGAGTGTCCCCGGACTTGCCTTTCTTAGGATTGAAGAAGATGAACTGGATGTTGGCGGCCATCGGGGAGCGGAAGGTCTGGAACCAGTACACCAGGTCGTCCTGATGGGCCGGGGCCCGGTCGAAGCCGTCCAGGTCCATGATCAGCTCGAGCGCCATCACCACATGGTCGTGGCCGTAGCGCAGATCGGCGCCGCGGCTGCCGGAGGCCAGGCGCTGGCTCGCCTTCTCCACCATGTCGTCCACGATGGACGAGCACGGGGTCCGGTAGGCGTGGTACTCGCGGAAACGCTCGTAGTTATCCGTCTCCCAGAGGGTGGCGAACTCCTCCACCGTGAAGAAGTCCTTCACGTCGATGCGCACGTCCTGCGGCAGGCTGTTCATGCCGGCCACGAACATGTACAGGTGGAAGAACACGTTGTACGGATTGCGCTGTCCCAGGGCCTTGTCCGGATTCTTGAAGAAGCGGGCCAGGACATCCTTGTAGTTCGGGAAATGACGGAGGAAGAACCGCTCGGAGCTCTCCGCATACGGGAAGACCTCCTCGGGGCCCTGGTACTTGAACGGGTTCGATCCCTGGTTGGGCCGCGTCGCCTGCACGTCCGTGATGCCCTGGTGCTCATAGACGGAAGTCTCCGGCGCCAGGCGCGAAAGGGCCGCGCAGCAGGAGGACATGCTCATGATGGCGCGGACCGACGGCGAGGAGCACGCATCGACGGAACTCCCCTTCCCGAACACGGTCGGATAGTTTTTCACCATCGTCCGGGCGATCTCCTGATGCTGGTTCCAGCCGATCTCGGTGAGGTCGCCCACCCGGTACTGCACATACTCCCAGAAAGGCTCCAGGTCGTTGAGCAGGCTTTCGCCGCGGGCGGTGAGGTTGCCCTCGCGCCGGCCTTCGGCGAGCATGTTCAGGAGGATGGAATAGGCGTCTCCGGTATAGGCGTACCGGGAGCCGTGACGGCCATAATGGCTGATATACACGGCCTCATACCCCTTTGGGACGGGGGTCAACGCTTTCGGGGACAGGTCCAGCAGGCAGTCCAGTCCGGAGGACTTGTTCCAGTCCGCGCGGACCTCCTCCCGGACGCCGAGGCGCTGGGCGCCGGCGGTCACGCACAGGAGGAGCGAAAAGGCCACAATCAGGTATTTTTTCATCATTTCAAAGGTCAAAAGGTTTCATACAGGTCGATGGCCTCGACGAAACGGCGCTCGAGGTCTTCCAGCAGGTACAGGCCGTCGGCATGGGGCGTCAGGCCTTTCAAATGCAGCTGGAGCGACATCGGAGGATTCTCCGGAGCGAGGAGGGTCACCTCCCGGAGCTGGTCGGCGGAGGCGCAGACGAGCCAGAGGTCGGCATACAGCTTCCCGTCCCGGCCGCGGAACTTCTCGAAGAGAATCTTCCCGCCGATCGGGGTTTTCGTCTCGATGGCCGCGGGGGCGTCATAGGGTTCGACGCCGAGCGCCGCCAGGACGCTGCCGATGTTGGAGTCGTGCCCGCAGAGGAAGGCGAACTTGCGCCCGGGCGTCCGCAGCTCCGCAAGGAGCTCCCGGAGCATCGGATGCGCCACGTTCGCGGCCACGCTGGGCGCGGCGAACAGCACGTCCTGGTACCAGTCTTTCACGGAGGAGACGGCCGCCCATTCCTGCCGGGTCAGCTTGTGCCCGAATCCGGCTTTCACCACGTCCGGTTCCTCATAATACTGGAGTGTCAAGGCGTCCGAGGCCGAGCAGGCCATCTTCAGGCCGCCGCGCATCATCGGCTCCTTGCCCACTTCGAAATGGACCGAAGACGGGAACTGTCCGAAGGCCGTCGTGTCGTGGCGGGCCGCCGGGCTGGATTTGATGTCCAGAACCTTCTCGAGGAGCGCGTACTTCGCCTTCAGCGGCGCGTCCGGCCCGCCCATCGCCTCGATTTCCGCATAGGCTTTCGCCAGGAAACCGTCGGAAAGGCGGGTGATCTGCGGGTTGAACACCGGATCCATCGTTCCCAGCGGGGTGTGCTGCTCCACGTCGATGTCGGCCATCGGGAACATCCCGGCGGCGAAAGCGCGGGCCGTGGCGCGGGTGCGCTGGATGGAATTGGCATAGAAGCGGACGCTCCCCGCCTCCGGAACCCCGTCCTTGGCGAAGAAACCTTCGCCCACGAGCCACTCCCGGAAGAACTGGCCCATCTCCATCTCCAGCGCGCCGCCGCGGAGCGACAGCTCGCCGGGGGCGGAGCTCCAGTCGAACCACTCGTGCGGCGTGATCCGCGACAGCACGGAACCCGGGCCGCTCAGCGGCGACCGGATGTTGTGCCGGCTCAGGATGACCATCTCTTCTCGCGCGTAGCGGTCGGCGAAGCCCTCCGGGCGCGGCATGAATGCCGTGCCTTCGGAGGACGCGCTCCCGGGCGCAAGCCGAGGGCTGCAGGAGGCGAGCAGCAGGAGGGCCGCCGCCAAGACAGACAACCGTTTACTCATCATTTGGCGTTCTCTTCAAGCACTTTTTTCAGAATCGGGGCGATCACCTTCTCCATCTGCGTGTAACCGGCCGCATTGGGATGGATGGTGTCGATCTGGTACTCTTTTTTCAATCCCTTCTCCCCGTCCACCAGGACGGAATAGTAATCGGCATACGCGATGCCGGCGCCATCGGCCCACTGCTTGATCAGGGCGTTCAACGGGGGGATGGCGTCCTGGGGCGCAAAGCCCGGAACCTTGGGGAAGCTGTTGGAAGGCGGCACCGACCCGACGATCACCGGAATGCCGGCATCCTGAGCCATCTTGGCCATCTTCTTGATCCGCTCGAGGATGGATTCGGCCGAGCTGGCGGCGATGTCGTTGGTCCCGCCCTCGATGACCACGCAGTGCGGGTCCAGGTCCACGACGTCCGCCTTGAAGCGGGCGAGCATGTCGCCGGTCTTGTTGCCGCTGATTCCCTTGTTCACGTAGTCGTTGGACGAGAAGAATTCGGGGTGCCCGACCCCTTCCCGGCCCCACTGCCACGTGATGCTGTCGCCGATGAATACGGCGACGGGACCCTTGTGGCGGGTGTCCATCGTCGGCGCTGCCGGATCCGGCGGCGGGGGCATGTCATAGGGCTGGTCCTTCCGGCAGGAAACTCCTGCCAGAAGGAGCGTAGCGAACAGAAGGATGCTGAAACGCTTCATCAGTTCTTCACGACATAAAAGAACGTCGGGACGGAACGCTCGCCGGCATGGTCCGGAACACCGTTTTCCTTCGGTGCACCATTCTTGTCCTCGTCCTTATTGTCCGTCGGGTAGTTCACCACGTGGGTGGACGGGTCGCCCTGTCCTTGCACGCACATGGTGGAGGAGCCGCCGCCGTCCAGGTTCAAGGCGTACTGCGGGTTGAAGTTCGTCACCAGGAACTGGGTCACCTCCTTCGCGGACATGCCCCGGCTCACCGAAGGCCGCCGGCCGTCGATGACGATGAGCAGCAGGTGGTTGAACTCATTCTTGGCAATGACCGTCCGGGGATGGGTGTTGGTGTTTTGGTGGGTATAGGCGTCCTCCGAGTGGTTGAACTTCTTGGGATAGCGGGTCGTGAAGGTCTCCCCCGCCGGCTCGTAATCATAGATGAGCATGGGGGCGCTGGACAGGAGGTTGGGCACCGTCGGGGCCAGCTTCATGTAGGCCCGCTGCTGGTCCTGATAGGCCAGGTCCCGCCCGGTATAGTCGAAACGGACGTCCCGGACGCCGTCCAGCATCACGCAGCCTTCGTTCTTCCAGTTGGTCACGCCTGTCGTCCCGATGGTGCTGTTGGGCATCATGAAAGCCGTCCGGCCATCCACCCGGATGACGATGGATTCCCGCTCATAGCCCGCATTCATGGTCACGATGGCCTTCTTGTCCTTCATCACCGCCGAGGCGGTGGAACGGTTGTCGTAGAGGGCCAGCTTGACGGAATAGTCGGTGTTGGACAGGTCCACATCCGTGACGAAGACCCGTTGCGGCGACTTGGTGACGGGATCGGTGCCGGAGAAAGCGTAATAGGTAATTCCGTCCTCGATCTTCGTGGTCGTCCAGCCGGTGCCTGAGGGATAAACCTCCTTGCCCCGGTTGGCGTCCCAGGGGTTCGTTTCCGTACCGCCTCCGCCGCCTTGTCCGCCTTGTCCGCCTTGTCCCCCCTGGCCTCCTTGCTCCCCGCCGGAAGGTGTGGGCGGCGGAATCAGGTCGGGAAGCGGATCCTTCCCCCCGCAAGACCAGACCAGCAGGGGGAGGAAAACCGCAATCAGATAGAGTTTGTTCTGTTTCATGCTACTTCAATTTGGGCGCATCGCCGCTGAAATCCCACACGTCGGTGGACCAGCCCAGCGTCGTGGCCTGGGTGGAAATCGTACCTTCGTTGCCGACGTAGTTGTTCGTGACACCCGTAGCTTCTTCCACCATAGTACCGGCGAAAGGCAGGGTCGCGTTCCAGCCGATACAGGCGGAGATGGAGGCGGTGTTCACGTCCACGCGGCCTGCGAAGGCGCCCGTGTTCTCGTGCGTGCCGCTCACCGCGCCGGCCGCATAGCAACGCTCGACGATGATCAGGCCCTTGGCAATGCCGATGAAGCCGCCGACCTCGGCCTGCTCTCCGCCGACGACTTCCATCGTGGCGTAGGAGTCCGAAATCTTGCTGTTCAAGGCGGCGGTGCCTTCGGGATAACCCGCGAAGCCGCCCACATGGGAGCTGTTCGCCGTGATCTTACCGCCGATGACCGCGCACTTTTCGATGGTGCCGAAGTAGTTCACGCCCACGAAGCCGCCGGAATTCTGGCCGCAGTCGATGGTCGCATTCTCCACCACGCAGCCCGTGATGACGCCGTCGTACTTGCCCGCCTGGCCGGCGAAACCGCCCACGCGCTTGGTGTTGGGAGCGTCGATGACGGCATCCTTCACCAGGCAGCGCGTGAAGTTGGTCACCTTGTTGATGTTGCCGACGAAACCGCCCGCATACTGGACCGCCGCGGTGGAAACGACGTTGACGCCCTCGGCGGAGCAGTCCTTGAACGCGGCGCCGGCCACGTCCGGAACGCCCACGAAGCCGCCGACGTTGTTGACGGAGGAGGTGACCGTGGAGTTGAGGATGTGGCAGTCGGTAACCGTGGTGACGATGGCCACCTGGCCGATGACGCCGCCCAGGTAAGCCGCGCCCTCGATGGCGGAATCCTTCACCGTGACACCGGTCAGCAGGCATTCCGTCAGGTTCTTGTTCGTGCCCAGATAACCGCACACGACGCCCGCCTTGTTGTTGCCGGCATTGATGCTGGCACCCACGAAGGTGACATCCTTGAGCGTTCCGTACAGGACGCCCGCGAAGCTGGCGTAAGCCACTGGCTCGGTGATGGTGAGGCCGGAGATGGTCTTCCCGTTACCGTCGAAGTTGATGAACTTGTCGAAGTTGCCTTCATTGTTGAGCGGAGCCCACTCGGCGCCGGAGATGTCCACGTCCTGGATCATCTTGAAGTACTTGGTCTCGCCCGAAACCAGGTCGCCGCGCACGGCGCGGAGCGAGGCCGCGTCGGCGATGAGCCAGGGCGATTCGGCCGTGCCTTCGCCGCCCGCGTAATGCCCGCTGCCGGTCCAGCCGGTGGCGTCGAGGGTGACGGTGTTCACCTTGCCGGGCAGGAGGGAAGCCTCCGCCGAGAGCGTGACGCTGCGCTGCCAATGGTTGCCGCCGTCGGCGACGACCGTCACGATGAGGACGGTGCCGGCCGGGACTTTGACTTCCTGCCAGGGCAGGGTCATCCAGGCGGTGAGCACATGGTCTTCACCCAGGGTGACTTCCTTCAGGTCCAGGCTGAGGGACGTGGCCTTGGTGCCTGAATTGTCGGCATAGAACACGGGCTCGTCGGCCCGGATGGCCACGCTTTCCGGTGCGGTGACGCCTTCCGGCAGGGTGATGGCAAACTTGAGCACGCCGCTCTGCTTGAAGACGCCTTTGTGCTCCGTGGCCCAGGCGTCACTGAATTCGAAGGTTTCGAACGCATCGACTCCGGAGAGTAGCGCGCAGTACGCAAGATGGTCCATCGACCCGTTTCCGGTCTGAACCTGGCCGGTCCAGGAAGCCGCCTCCAGCTCCACCACGGAACTATAGGAGCCGGGATACAGGATGGAGAAGGAAGTGCCGGCCACCGGCTTGCCGGTGAAGTCGGCCTGGTGGGCTGTGAAGCCGTCTTCGATGTCGAAGACGGACGAGTTCACGCCCACGACGGTGATCTGGTCCCTTTCCTCCCATTTCCAGGAGAGGCCGGTTTCCGCGGCGGCCGCGGCGACGCGGGTCGCCGGGCCGTCGGGAATGGACGCCGAAATGGTCACGAGGCCGTTTTCAGGGACGGGAATGGATTCCACGGCCTTGTTGCAGGAGAACAGGAGCGGAAGAAGGGCCGCTGCCAGGACTAGGATGGAAATGTTCTTTTTCATGATCGGTCCTCCTTTTTACTGAATGAACGGGTTCTCGCCAAAGTCGCCGAGCTGACCGTTGGAGCCGGCCTGGTCCACGACGAGCGGGGGCTGGCCCACGTGTACGGGATAATCTCCGCTGAAGTCCCAGACCTCGGAAGACCAGCCCAGTTCCTGGGCGACCTGCGAGAGGGTCTTGCCTGACGCGGCGGCCTTGCCGTGGTACGGGAAGTTGTAGTTCGCACCTTCCACCTCCACGACCACGAGCGGCGTCTCCTCGGTGGCGTTCTCCTGGTCGTACAGGCCGAAGAGGTCGGAGTAGTCGACAAAGTCGAATTCAGGCTTGCGGACGCAGTCGGTCAGGAAGTTATGCGTCGCCGTGAAGCCGATGACGGCGCCACCGCTGTAGTGGCTCATGTCGCCGGGCGTCATGGTGGTGGCGCGGACGAAGCTGTTCCAGGCGACGGTCTTCTCGACCACGTTCTTGGGCATGCGGGTGGTCGCGCCGTCGCCCTTGTCCTGGTTGCAGTGGCCGGCGATGCCGCCGATGGCGAAACTCGCCGTCACAGCGGAAGCGGAGAAGCAGTTGATGATGGCGCTCTCGTCCTTGATGAGGCCGCCGCAGATGCCGCCGACACGCTGGCCACCGACCACGGAACCGGCCGTCCAGCAGTCGCGGACGATGGTCTTGCCGCCGTCATAGCCGAACAGGCCGCCGACGTAGTTCTTGCCGGACGAGACCTTGCAGAAGGCCGAGGAAGCGGTGATGTTGCCGTTTCCGACGATGCCGACCATGCCGCCCACGCCGGTCTTGTTGCCGGTGAAGGTCACCGTGCCCTGGACGTGAACCCGCAGAATCTCCGCGTGCTTGTCGCCCGTTCCGGCATAGCCGCCGATGATGCCGCAGGCGCTGTTCGCCGTGCCCACGATCTTGGCCTTGGAGAAGGTCACGTCGTGGCAGGTGCCGAACAGGACGCCGAAGAAGCTCGGATAGGCCCCGCCGTAGTCGCAGGTGAAGTTGGAGATGGTGTGGCCGCCGCCGTCAAAGTCGATTTCCTTGTCGTACGGGGACGCGTAGTTGAGCGGTTCCCAGTCGGCGACTTCGGCCATGTCGATGTCGGCGACGAGCTTGAACCAGCGCTTTTCACCGCCCTTCAGGTCATCCCGCATGTACCCGAGCTGGGTCGCGTTGGAGATGAGCCAAGGCTCGGCCTCGGTGCCCTTGCCGCCGTCATAGCGGCCGGCGTCGAACCAGCCGGTCCCGTCCAGGGTGATGGTGTTCACGAATCCGCTCTTGAGGACCTTCTCCTCCGCAATGGTGATATCGCGGATCCAGGTCTTCTCACCGGCCGCCACCGTGAAGGAAAGGACGGTGCCGGCAGGAATGGCGACATCGTGCCAAGAGGTAGTCATCCAGGCGGTGAGCACGCAGTCCTCACCGAGAGCGACGTCCTCCAGGGACAGGTTCAGTTCGTTGACGGTCGCCTCGCCGTTGCTGGCATGGAAAAGGGGCGTATCCGTCGCCAGGGTGATCTTGCTCACCGTCGTCGTACCCTCAGGGAGGGTGAATATCAGCTTGAGCACGCCGCCCTGACGGAAGTTGCCGCCATGGGCCGCGGCCCAGTCGGCGCCGAACGTGAAGACGTCGAAGGCGTCCACGTCGGACAGGATGGCGAAGTACTTCAGATGGGCCTTGGAATCGTTGCCTTTCTGGACCTGGGCGTCCCAGGTCAGGGCTTCCAGGCCGGAGAGGGACGTCACCGTCCCTGGATAGATGATGGAGAACTTGTCGCCGGAAACGGGTTTTCCGGTGAAAGACGCCTGCTGGGGCGAGAAGCCCTCGTCGATGTCCAGCACGGACGGCATGCTGCCGACGACGGCGATCTTGTCCCCAGCCTCCCAGGACCAGGAAAGACCGGTTTCGGCGTCACCGGCGGCCACGCGGGTGCCCGGAAGCGCCGGGATGGTGGCCGTGACGGTCACGAGGCCGGGTCCGGGAACGGACGCCGGTTCCACCGCCTTGTTGCAGGAAAGCGCGAGCAGCGACAGCGAAGCTGCGCAAAGGAAGGATGCGATTCTTGTTTTCATGACGGTCATCGTTTAATAGAGTTCATTCTCACCGTAACCCGGGAGCTGGCCCTGTCCGTGGGCGTCTTCCTCGGGTTCCACCGAAGCATTGGCCTTGAGCGTCGGGACGGCACCGCTGAAGTCCCAGATATCGGTGCTCCAGCCCAGCGCCTTCGCTACCTGCGAGAGGGTCTTCCCCGTCTCGGCGGCGACGCCGTGGTACGGATAGTTGTAGTCGGCACCGTCCACCTTGACCACGACCAGCGGCGTGTCCGGAGAGGCGTTGCCCTGGTCATACACGGTGAAGACGTCGGAGTAGTCCTGGAAGTCCAGGTCGGGTTTGCGGACGCAGTCGATCAGGTAGTTGCGCACGGAGGTGAAGCCGATGACGGCGCCGCAGCTGTAGTGGCTCTTGTCCCCCGGCGTCATCGTCGTGGCATGGACGAAATCGTTCCAGGCAATGCACTTGGAGAACACGTTGTCCGGACGGGATTCCTCCGGCGTGCCGCTCTTCTGGTCCAGGTTGCAGTGGCCGGCGATGCCGCCGATGCCGAAGCCGGCCGTGACCTTGGACAGGGAATAGCAGTTCACGACGGAGCTCTCGGCCTTGATGATGCCGCCGCAGATGCCGCCGGCACGCTGGCCACCGGTCACGGAACCGGCGGTCCAGCAGTTGGACACCTCGCACTTGCCGCCGTCATAGCCGAACAGGCCGCCCACGTAGTTGTACCCGGAGGACACCTCGCAGTCCGCGGAGGACGCGGTGACCGTGGCGTTGCCCAGGATACCGGCCAGACCGCCGATACCCGTCTTGTTGCCCTTGAATTCCACCTTGCCCTGGACATGGACGCGGGTGATTTCCGCATGCTTGTCACCGGTGCCGGCATAGCCGCCGATGATGCCGCATGCGCTGTTCGCGGAGCTGGTCACATAGGCGTTGGTGAAGGTCACGTCGTGGCACTTGCCGTACAGCACGCCGAAGAAGCTGGCGTAATTGGTGAAGTCTACGCTGAAGTTGGAGATCGTATGGCCGTCGCCGTCGAAGTCGATCTCGAAGTCGTACGGACTGGCGTAGTTGAGCGGGATCCAGGCGGTCACGGAGGACATGTCGATGTCGTTCTTCATCTTGAAGTACACCTTGTTCTCGTGCTCGAGCTTCTCGGCCATCTTTTCCAGGTCTTCCGCCGTGGACAGGATGTACGGGTATTCGGCCGAGCCGTCACCGCCCTGAGGACCTGTGGAAATCTGAACGACGGTCACGAACGCGTACGGGGAGCCGGAAAGGGCCCAGTTGTCCGTGCCTTCAACCTTGTCGATGGTGACCGGAAGCACGTACACCTTGTCTTCCACCAGCCCGGATGCCGTGATCCGGAGCCGGGCGGAAGAGGAGGCCTTGTTGTAGCGCGGCAGCATCACCGTGTTGCCGAGGATTTCGAACGCGGAGGAAGGCAGGAGCTCGTAGTCGGTGCCGTGGGCCGCGTTGTAGGTGGCGACCGCGTCGGGATCCACCTTGAAGGAGATGGTCATGTAGACGTCGGAGACTGCCTCCGCCTTGGCGAGCAGGTTGAAGGTCTTGCTCTTGTTCGGGAGCAGTTCGACTGTCTCGTCCGCCCCGTCCAGAGCGGCGTATAGCACGCCTTTCATCGTGGACACGGTCGGCTGCTCCTTTTCGCGGCAGGCGGTGAAGGCCAGCGCGAAGGAAAGGAGAAGGAGATATGAAGTGATTCTTTTCATGTTACTGGTCCGTTTAGAATTTCAAGCCGTCCTCCCAGCCCGGATTCTGGGTGAGCGCGCCCCCGGTGAGGTTGCGGTCGTCCGTCGGGATGGGGTACAAGTAGTCTCTGTTTTCATTCCAGGAACGGGAGACG
>JAEEGJ010020337.1_pt1 | contig 14461 bp, 12 predicted proteins | sample 8958761 | NCBI WGS metagenome assembly JAEEGJ01 (sample SAMN16246546, study PRJNA631951) | gut metagenome | biome: gut microbiome; feature: rumen; material: RS-attached | host: Bos | place: Iran: Karaj | collected 2018-10 | reverse complement strand
CAAGCTCAAAGGTAACCTGCTCGTTTTCGTAGTCTTTCCCAGTGAACCGGCCGTCTTGCGTGTTGAAGCGCCTCAGTCGGAAGTTAAACCCGTACTTGGCGCCCGTCGAACTGATGGAGTAATAGCGGCCTGCGTTCTTGGTGAGCGACTTGGAATAGGAAAAGCCTGTACCGCGATAGCCCACCCAGAAACCGATGGAAGAAGCCACGGGTGGCTCAAAGCACAGATTCCAGTCTGAATGCGCGTTGGCTTCGGGAGATTCGATAATTTGGCTGTAGTCCACATCCACCGCGTTCTCCTTATAGCGGAGTATTACCCTCCAGGGCTTGTCGGGCACTTCGATGTATGCCGGATCCACCTTCTTCTTGGCCTTGGTATCTAAGTATTCCTGTAACTGATGAAGCCGTGTCATCAGGCTCGTTTTGGTTTCCTGTGTACTTAGGCTGTCAGTAGTTTCTTGTTCTTGTGCTGCGGCATTCAATGAGAATAGCAGGAAGCAGATAATCATCTTTCTTATCATGGTTTTTACTTATTTCTGCTGCAAAGATAGTGGATAATTTTGAATATACAAAAAATTTACATCGTTATTTAAAAAAAAGACCGACACCCTTTTGATGTCGGTCTTTTTATTAGAAGGGGCCGTAACCCATGCAGCTCGTGGTTGTGATGGCCGTCAGGAAGGCCGTGCGTCACACGGGGACAGGAGTGTTGTGAGGTTTAAGGAGAGGGATTACCTCCTTCTCCTTTATTTTTAACGTTGAATAATTTGGCGCTTTGAGAAATAATTACTATCTTTGCAGCGTGAAACCAATTAAGTTTAGTATTATGGCACGAAATCCAAGAATAGTAAGTGGGACGGGCATCTATCATGTAATGATGCGTGGTATTAACAGACAGAATATCTTCGAGGACACGGATGACTATATCCGATTCAGGGAAATTCTACTACAGATGGTCAATCCTACAGACGAGAATGGACAACTATTACCTGCACGATGTACATTCTATGCTTATTGTCTGATGACTAACCATGTTCATCTCCTTATCAGAGAGAATGCAGAAAGTATTGGTGATGTGATAAAGCGTATTGGCATTTCATACGCCAAGCATTTCAACAGGAAATACCAACACTATGGGCATCTGTTCCAAGATAGATATAAGAGTGAGCCTGTCAACGATGCTGCCTATTTCTTTACCTTGCTTCGATACATCCACCAGAATCCTGTAGCTGCAGGTATCACGAAAAGCGTCAACGATTATGAATGGAGCAGTTGGAACGAATATGAACGGGCTGGCTGTGATATTCCTTTAGTATGCGATGTTAGCCATGTTCTTGCCCGGATGCCATTGGCTGAATTAAGAGAACTGGTAAATGAACCATTGCCAAAGACTGCGACGATCTTGGACTTCGATAGTGGAGATATTAGCAGAAGTGATGAGGATGTGAAGGAATTCCTTTCTTCATCTTTCGGACTCAGACAGCCAACAGATATACAACTCTACAATCGTGAACGTAGGGATGATATTATCAGAGAAGCAAAACTGTTTGGGGCTAGTATCAGACAACTTGTTCGTCTGACAGGAATCAGCTTTTCCATTATCAGAACAGCTTAAATCTCACAGTACTCCTGTCCCCATGTGAGAAATGAGACAAAATCTGTCGATTATCGAAAAATTGCGGTCACCAACCGCAATTTCTGTGGTGACTGATGAAACCTGGCGGACTTCTGCCTTGTACGGACTATGGCGAGACAATGAATCAGAACAAGGCCAATAAATATGCTACCATTTGGGGGTTAGAATTACTCAGCACTTGGAAAAACTCAAAAAATTTTGGGATTTCACTCACTTATTCGTATCTTTGCACCAAAATTAAGATGATGAAGATAGGATACGACGCGAAGCGGATTGTGCGGAACGGCACGGGACTGGGCAATTACGGACGGACGTTGGTGAACGATATCGCCCAGTATGATGCCGAGTTGGACCTGCGCCTCTATGCCCCAGACAAGGGGCGCGACGAGTTGCGCGGACAGATTGTGGCGCAGGACAATGTATCGTTCTGCTATCCCCACGACTCTGCCCTGCCCTTTGCCAAAGCCTGGTGGCGAACCAAAGGCATCGTCAAAGACCTGCTTCACGATGGTGTACAGATCTATCACGGACTGAGCGGCGAACTGCCCTTCGGCATCAGCAAGACGAACATCCGAAGCGTGGTGACCATCCACGACCTGATCTTCCTGCGCCATCCGGAGTTTTATCACTGGCTCGACACGAAGATCTATACCTGGAAATTCCTGCAGACCATCAAGGAGGCCGACCATATCATCGCCATCAGCGAATGTACCAAGCGGGATATCATGGCGTTCGGCGAGGTGGACGGCAGTCAGATAAGCGTGATCTATCAGAGCTGCGCTCCGCGGTTTGATGGAGGGAGAGAAGGAGTAAGGAGAGAAGGAGGGAAGTATATCCTCAGTGTGGGGAGCATCGAGGAAAGGAAGAATATCCTCTTAGCCGTAAAGGCGCTGCCTTATCTGCCGGAGGACTTGCAACTGGTGATTGTGGGACGGCACACGAAATATACGGATGTGGTGCAGGCGTATGCAGAAAGGCACGGACTGATGCCTAGAGTGAAGATCATGCACGGGGTAAAAGACGAAGAACTGCCCGACCTCTATGCGGGCGCTGAGGCGTTTGTCTATCCGTCTGTTTACGAGGGTTTCGGCATTCCTATCATCGAAGCCATCAGCACGGGATTACCCGTTGTGGCCTGTACAGGATCCTGTCTGGAGGAAGCCGGAGGACCGGATAATCTCTATGTGGCGCCTGATGATGCCGAAGGTATGGCAGCTGCTATCCGACAGGTGCTCAGAGGGGCTGAGGGACGCGAAGCGCGCATCCAGCGCAGTCAGGCTTATATCCGCAGATTTGAGGGACAAAATGTCGCCCAGCAGGTCGTCGACCTCTATCACCAACTGCTATTTTAGAATTTCCACCGTACTTGCAAATCGATATCCGACTGCGAAGAGCCGTCGATCTGCTGGTAGCCGCTGCCTATCACAGAACGGTCGAAATAGTCGGTAGTGCCGAATTTCGCAGTAAGAATCAGATGTCGGCTTATCTCCGCCCGCGCCATCAGCCAATAGCGGATGCCTTCGCCGCTAAACTGGCTGAAGCCGTAGTTATAGAGCGGTCCTGACTCATAGAGATAGACACGACTGTCGTAACTGTCGGTATGATAATAGCCCAGACCACCGCTAAGCCTCAGCCAACGATGATTATAACCCAGCGACTGACTCACCATCCAGCCCCGATCCTGCCCACGGAAAGCAATCTGACAATAGTCTAACTGCGTGCGGCTGCTAAAGGGGCCGTCATAGGTGAGGCTCAGACGTCCACGATGCTCGGTTCTTGATTGCAGGGCAGACTTATCTTCATTGTCGCGCTGACGGAATTTCAGGCGATAGCGGGCATCTATGCTCCAATGGTTGCGAAGATAAGTCACCTGCAGCAGATTGTCGAACGAATGCGACGATTGCGATATCTGATACTTGGCCCATGGGAAATAGGCGTAGTCGCTATAGGCCATCACCTTCCAGCGAGGCGACGGTTGCCAGTTGATGCCCAGATAGACGCCGCTCTCATTCTGTACCGCACCGCCATCGCTGAAACTGTTGCTATAGAGCGAGGTATAGCGGAAAGAATAGAATCGGTAGAGGGCCATCAGCGACACCTGACCGCCACATTGCAGACTCAGGCTATTGATGGTGGCCAAGGCGCCGTTCTTATTCATGGCCGTCTCGCCATTGAAGGCGAAACGGGGATTGACATAGCCGTAGTCGGCACTGAAATTCAGGAAGCCCGACCCTTGGGCTGCATGCTGGCGATAGAGCACAGAGGTGTTGGGTTGCAGCTCTCGATTCAGATGGGTGGCAATCGCATTCAGGCCAGCATGGATGCCGTGCTGCTGATAGCGGATATTTCCTCCGAAGGTGGTGTTCTTCAGGTTGCCTTTCTTTTCCAGTTCTGTCTCTGTGCGATGATAGCCCGAGGTGACGATAGTGGTAGCTGTGCCGTCCTTATTGAGGGTGGCGTCCATCGCCCGATACGACAGGAAGCCCGTTACCGAGAGTCCTTTAGCAATCTGCACCGTAGCACCTGCACCTTGGAGATAGTCGGCTGCGCTACGGGAGGAATGGGCACGCAGGGTGCTGGCAGAGCGGCCTAAGTTCTGCAACGACGACAGTTTCCCCATCGCGAAACTATTATTGGCTATCAGGCCCATACCCATCGACACGCGGTATTTCCCCAACACAAGTGATTCCAGTCGTCCCAAATGTTTGATTTGCAGGTAGTAGGAATAATAGTCGTATCCCCAGCGGTTCTTATTCGCAAAGAACGGTTCGCCGGCATCCTGAGCCCCAACGAGTCCGGCCTTCACCTGATCACCATACGAGAACTGGTATTTCAGCCAGTGGCGGTAAGGCCAGCCTCTATAGACCTCGTTGTCGCCCTTCCGCTCATAGAACGGGACTTTTGCCGTCGCCATCAGTTCGTGTCGGCCATACTGCGTGATGGTCTTCAGACTGGGAAAGCGCTGTTTCTGTTCACCGTCATCAATCTTAGCAAAGAAGGCAAGTAACCGTCGTCGCTGATAATCCAGCGAACGGATCATCTGCAACTCTGCCGATGATTTCATGGGGCCGTATTGGTAGAGGTAGACCATGATATCCTCTACCTGCTGGGCAGAGAGGAACGGCAACTGCTCCAACTGCTCTCGCGAGGCTTGGTTCAGATTGATCGGATGCTGGTCCAGTTCGCACAACTGTTCATACATCTCCTCCCAAGCCGCAGTCCCAACATCCTCGACGGTGACCACATCTCGAAGATAAGTTTCCCACTCACGCTCCGACTGCGCTGTGGCAGCGAGCGACAACACCAGCAATACGCCTACGATTTGTGCTTTCATACGTCGTTAATATTTAAGATTCACGCTGCAAAGATAGTTATTTTTTCAGAGATAAGAACAAAAAACACAAAAAAAGTCTGTCCTTATGTCCTTCTGTCTAAAAAAAATAGTATTTTTGTAGCCGAAATGACAAAGACAAAACTATATTTCAGAGTGATAGCGATACTGTTCACTATTCACTATTCACTATTCACTGCCTCTGCGCAAGACGAGCGGATCACGGCAGAGCAGGCATTGGCGGAGATGGATTCCCCCTCGTTTGTGCCTACGGTGAAAGTGGGCAAGGTACTCGTCGACGGTGACAGCATCCAGTATATGGAGATGAACAACGTCTACGTCTATCCCGAGCTGACCTTTAAGAACAAGAAACAGGCGCAGGCCTATATGCGTCTGGTGACCAACGTGAAGAAGGTGCTCCCCATCGCCAAGGAAGCCAAGCAGATGCTCTACGAGACAACCGAGACATTGGAAATGCTTCCCACCCAAGAGGCGAAAGAGGCCCACATGAAGAAAGTAGAGAGCGAGATTTACCGTACCTATAAGCCCAGAATGAAAAAACTCACCTACTCCCAAGGTAAACTACTCATCAAACTCATCGACCGCGAGTGCCACTCGTCGAGCTACGAGATGATCCAGGCCTTTATGGGACCTTTCCGTGCCGGCTTCTGGCAGACCTTTGCCTGGGCCTTCGGTGCCAGTCTGAAGAAAGGATATGACGCAGAAGGCACCGACAGACTGACGGAAAGAGTGGTGCTGATGGTGGAAGCCGGGCAGATATAATTAGAGGTGAGAGGTAAGAGGTAAGAGGTGAGAGGTGAGAGGTAAGAAAAGTCAATAGTGAAATGGGAATAGTGAATAATGAAGATGAGGAAATGGGCCATCATGTTAGCCTTGGCTGTCACGCTGATAGCTGAGGCACAGACGGAAAGTAAAGATACAACCACACAAGCTATCCATGTGGGCTACGCCAGTGGTAACCTGACGACCATGTCAGGTGCCATCGACAAGGTGACGGAAGAGCGGATGAACAAGGGTCTGGTGATTTCATCACTCGACGCACTGAGCGGACAGGCAGCAGGTGTGCAGGTCTCATCAGGCGCCAATCAGGAGACAATGGTATCGGCTGTACGCGTCAGAGGAACCACTTCGCTGACAGGTGGCAACGACCCGCTAGTTATCATCGATGGTGTGACAGCCGATCTGGCTACCCTCTCTACCATTTACCCTTCCGACATCGAAAGCTTCACGATTCTGAAGGATGCCTCCGAAACAGCGCAATACGGCTCACGAGGAGCGGCAGGCGTCATTGAGGTTGCCACCAAGAAAGGACGCAGCCAGCAGTTTCAAATCTCCTATAACGGAACCTTGGGTTTCGAAGCCGTTTACAAACGGATCAACATGCTGAATGCAGCAGAGTTCCGCCAGACAGCATCCGCTATGGGTCTGAGCATTATCGACATGGGCGATGACACCAATTTCAACAAGAGCATTGAGCGTACGGGTTTTGTGCAGAACCATCATGTTTCCTTTGGTGGCGGTACAGAGACAGCCAACTACCGCGCTTCTGTAGGTGTGACAGACCACAAGACCGTGATACGGAACAATAACTACACCAATTACACGGCCAAACTCAACCTGCGTCAGAAAGCATTCGACAATCATCTGACCGTTGACCTCGGTGTCTTCGGCTCCATACAGAAAAATAATTTCATTCCCTTCAAACAGAAACTGCTCTACTCTGCTGCCACCTTCAATCCCACCTTCCCCGACGGTACCAATCCCGACGGCTCGTTCAACCAGGTGGCGGAAGCCCTTTGGATCAGCAACCCCAATGCACTGATACAGATGCAGCAGGATGAAGACAATGCCCATCTGAATGCCCACCTCAACGCAGTCTACGAACTTGCCAAAGGACTGGCGATCAAATTCTTCGGCTCTTATTCCTATAGCATGGATAACAATGCCCACTACTACCCCACCTACGTTTGGAGTTATGGCGAAGCATACAGAGGCAATGTGAAGCACGAGGAGCTGCTTAACAGACTGACCATCGACTACACCCTCAAACTGAAACAGTCGACCGTTAATCTCATGGCCCTCGCAGAAAGACAAGACGAGAAAACCAACGGTTTCTACACCACTGTTTCGAATTTCTATACCGATGCTTTCGGCTACGACAAGCTATCGGCTGGTTCTGCCCATCCCTGGGGTGGCACAGACTCCCATTACACCGATGCCCACATGCAATCGTTCCTCCTGCGTGCACAATATACCTTGGCCGACAAGTACACCATCACCGTTAATGCCCGTGCCGATGGCTCATCGAAAGTGGGAACCAACCACAGATGGGGTTTCTTCCCCTCCATCAGCGGTTCGTGGGTCATCAGCAAGGAGACATGGATGCACCTGCCGAAATTCGTGTCGAACGCCAAACTGCGTATCGGCTATGGCCACTCGGGTAACCTCGGGGGTATCGACTCCTATAACTCCATGCAGCTGATCCAGCCCAATGGTGTGGTACCCGTCTGGGGCACCAATGTCACGACACTGGGCATCATCCGCAATGCCAATCCCGACCTGAAATGGGAAATCAAGAAGTCGTTCAACGTAGGTCTCGACCTTTCCTTCTGGGACAAGCGTATTGCCCTGACCATCGATTATTACAGATCGAAGACTACCGATATGCTGTATCTTTACGATGTACCCGTGCCGCCTTATCCCTACGAGAGTCTTCTGGCCAACCTCGGTTCGATGAAAAACTCCGGTCTGGAGATTGGTTTCGGCATCACCCCGCTGCATACCAAAAACATGGATCTGAACATCAGCATGAACTGGAGCTTTGAGCGCAATAGACTTCTCTCGCTCGACGGAGATTTCAATGGTCAACACCTCACAGCGCCCTCTATGAAGTCGATCTCCGCCCTTTGGGGGGCAGGCTTCCATGGTGCCAGCGACGTGGTGATGCAGGTGGTGGGAGAGCCCATCGGCGTATTTGTCCTGCCCCATTGCAACGGCTTGATCGAGGATGTCGACGGCAATTCCTATTACGACATCACGCCCGATTCGTATATCTGTGGACAAGCCACGCCCAAGGCCCGAATGGGATCCAATATCGCCTTCCGTTACAAGCAATGGGATGTCACCATGCAGATGAACGGTGCTTTCGGTCATAAAATCTACAACGGCACCGCCCTCACCTATACAAATATGCTCTCGATGCCCAACTATAACGTAATGAAAGGGGCACCCGAGAAGCATATCTTCGACCAGACCATCAGCGACTACTGGCTGGAAAATGGCGACTATGTCAACATCGACTATCTGACCATCGGCTGGACGCTGCCCATACGCTCCAAATACGTGCAGCACCTCCGACTCTCTGCATCCGTCAACAACCTCGCCACCATTACGGGGTATAGCGGTCTGACGCCAATGATCAACTCCAGTGTCGTCGACGGCACATTGGGCATCGACGACAAGAACATCATGCCGGTGTATCGGAGTTATACCATCGGAGTGAGTGTGAATTTTTAATTAAGAATTAAGCGTTATGACTACCATACAAATTAACAGGTTGATGATGAAGGTATTCTCTTACCTCTTACTTCTTACCTCTTACCTCTTCCTTTCTTGTTCACTCGACGAGGATCCGCGCGATCAGATTGCCGAGGAGGAGGCTTACAAAACCGCCTCATCCCTTTATCTGAACACGGTGGCAACCTTATATAATTATATAGGGGGGCATGAAGAAGGTCAGGGCTTGCAAGGCACGGGCCGTGGAGTCTGGGACCTGCAGACCTTCGGCAGCGACGAGGCTATGATACCCACGCGAGGCGGCGACTGGTACGATGGTGAGATCTGGCAGGATATGTACCGCCACACATGGACAGCCGGTCATCAGCTGCCCGGCAATGCATGGGTCTATCTCTATAAAGTCATCACCCTCTGCAACCGCTCGCTGGAAATGCTCGATGCCCACAGCGATCTCCTTAGCGAGAAGACGCTGAAAGCCTATCAGGCAGAGGTGCGCAGCCTGCGTGCCATCTATTATTGGTATCTGCTCGACCTTTTCGGACGGGTGCCCATCATCACCACCACAGATGTCGTCAGAGACCAGGTGCGGCAGTCGGAGCGGAGTCAGGTCTTCGCCTTTGTGGTCAAGGAATTGCAGGAGGCCTGTCCGTATTTGTCCGAAGAATCGAGTGCCCATCAAGGCGAGTATTACGGACGTATCACCCGTCCTGTCAACTACTTCGTCCTGGCCAAACTGATGCTCAATGCCGAAGTGTATACCGATGACAACTGGACAGATGATGAGCAACCCGATGGCAGCCAGATGCAGTTCACAATCAACAACAGGACGATGAATGCCTGGGAAGCCACCATCTATTATTGTACCCGTATCGAAAGGCTGGGCTATTGCCTTGAAAAGAATTACGAAGACAATTTCACCGCTCATAACGACAACTCCAACGAGAACATCTGGACCATCGTCCTCGATAAGGATCTCTATACCAATGAAATGGAAAACCTCTACCGTTCCTGGCATTACCGACATGCCAACGCTTATGGTTTCGGAGGCGAGAACGGCCCCTGCGCCACTATCATGACATTGTGGGTCTTCGACTACGAGACCCCCGACCAAGATTCCCGTTTTGAGATGAACTACTGGGCAGGCACCGTCCTCGATCGTGACAGTAACATAGTCACCGACCGTATTGGCAAACCGCTTGAATATAAGCCTTGGGAAGTTCAATTGGATCTCAGCAATTCGCCCTACCTTGAAACGGCTGGTGCACGTATGAAAAAATACGACATCGACAAAAATGCCAAGGACGGCGGAAAACTGATGGACAACGATATCGTGCTCTTCCGCTATGCCGACGTCCTACTGATGCGTGCAGAGGCCAAGTTCCGCAACGATGGCAGTGGACAAGAGGATCTGGATGAAGTCCGCTCCCGTGTATTCATGCCATTTCGTGTCAACAATCTGGAAGTGCTCCTCGACGAACGCCTCCTCGAACTCTGCTGGGAGGGTTGGCGTCGTCAGGACCTCATCCGCTTCGGCCGTTATGAGAGTCTCTTCGAGGGAGATCTGTTCGACGACAAGGTTGACGAGAGCGACGGCCACACCATCGTCTTCCCCATTCCCTCGAAAGTCATCGAACTCAACCCCAACATCGAACAGAATCCCGGCTATTAATCAATGAAGAAGATTAATCCAAAATGGTGGTTTCTTGTGGGAGTGATACTCTTCACTTTTCACTCTTCACTCTTCACTTCTTGTTCCCGCAGGGAACCCAAGCATTTTACCCATGAAGTGCTTAACCGCATGACACCCATCAAGGATCAGGGCAACATTCCCACCTGCTGGATCTACGCCATGCTCGCCACTATCGAGACAGAACACCTCTCTTGGGGAGATTCCGTAAACCTCTCACCGTATTATATTGAGAAGATGATGCGGCAGGAACCGAAGCTGCCAAAAGACATACGGGGCATGGGAAAGACGGCCCTCAACCTGATACAGAAATACGGCATCGTGGGCTACGACGCTATGCGTTCTGTAGAGACACCTGCCCCCAGATACGTGTTTATGGCGGGTGCAGAATATACGGCACAGGAGTTTGCACGTAGCGTCTGTAAGCCTGATGAGTATATCGCGCTTACCGCCAACGATGAAGAGCCGTACTATCAGGAAGTGGATATCGTGCTGCCCGACAACTGGATGAACGACCGCTTTTATAATGTCCCCATCGATACGCTTTTAAAGAAAACGGAACATGCCGTACGCCAGCATCATGGCGTGTGCTGGGAGGATGAGGACCACGCGATGGCAATCGTCGGTATCGCCCACGACGATGCAGGACAGAAATACTTCATCATGAAAAACTCATGGGGTACCGACGGCCCATATGGTGGACTGGAATATATATCCTACAAGTTCTTCCGCAAGAAAACTGTCGCTGTGGAAATGACAAAAGAAGCCTACGGTCTCCCGTAGGCTCCATGATCACTTATTCAGTTTCCAGGTGACACCGTCTTTGGTATCCTTTATCTCAAAACCAGCAGCAGCGAGTTCATCGCGAATCTTGTCGCTGGTAGCCCAGTCCTTTTCAGCTTTGGCCTTTGCACGCAGTTCGAGCACCATATCCATCACCTTACCAAAGGCTTTCTCACGCTCCTGACTCCTGTCTCCTGACTCCTGACTCCTTAAACCTAGAATATCGAAGGCAAAGAGTTGCATCACCTCTTTCAGCTCCTTCAGACAATCGGCACAGATCGTAGCCTTATGGTCGACAAGTTTGTTGATCGTGGTGCAGGCCTCGAAAAGATAGCTGATCACCTGCGGCGTAGCGAAGTCGTCATTCATGGCATCATAGCACTTCTGACGCAGACCCGTCACAACATTCTTGGTCTCGGCATCACATTCTGCAGATGCCTGTACACGGTCGATATCACAAATCGCATTCATCAGCTTCTCCAAACCCTTCTCGGCAGCCTCAAGCGCCTCGTTGGAGAAGTCTACGGTACCGCGATAGTGCGCACTCAGCACGAAGAAACGAATGGTCATGGGTGAGTAGGCCTTCTTCAGCAGCGGATGATTGCCTGTGAAGAACTGCTCCAGCGTAATGAAGTTGTTATACGACTTACCCATCTTCTGACCGTTGATGGTCAGCATATTGTTGTGCATCCAGTATTTTACTGCGGGATGGCCCATCGATGCCTGTGCCTGTGCAATCTCACACTCATGATGCGGGAACACAAGGTCCATACCACCACCGTGAATGTCAAATTCCTCACCCAGATACTTTCTGCCCATCGCCGTACACTCACAATGCCAGCCGGGGAAGCCGTCACTCCAAGGACTGGGCCAGCGCATGATATGCTCGGGCTGTGCCTTCTTCCATAGGGCAAAATCTGCCTGATTACGCTTCTCGCCTACACCATCGAGTTCACGACTGGCATCCTTGATATTCTCCAGCGAACGACCGGAAAGGATACCATACTGGAACTTCTTATTGTAGGCCTCGATGTCGAAATAGATAGAGCCATTGCTCTCGTAGGCAAAGCCATTATCCAGAATCTGCTGCACCAACTGCTGCTGTTCGATGATATGTCCTGTGGCATGAGGCTCGATACTCGGACGCAACACATTCAGCGCATCCATCGCCTGATGGTAACGGTTGGTGTAATACTGCGCAATCTCCATCGGCTCCAACTGCTCCAGACGGGCTTTCTTGGCAATCTTATCCTCGCCCTCGTCGGCATCGTGCTCCAGATGACCTACATCCGTGATATTACGCACATATCTCACCTTATATCCAAGATGTTTCAGATAGCGGAACACCAGATCGAAGGTGATGGCTGGACGGGCATGTCCCAAATGGGGGTCACCATAGACCGTAGGACCACACACATACATACCCACATTGGGGGCATGAAGCGGCTCGAAGCGCTCCTTCTGCCGCGTCAGGGTATTATAAATAACTAATTTTGATTCCATCTGTAAACTCTAAACTATAAATTCTAAACTATAAACTCTAAAATTCCCCTTGTTGTAATGCTTCCTTGCGGAATTCAGTAGGCGACATGCCGAAATGCTGACGAAAACGGCTACTGAAATAAGTGCTACTGTTGAAACCGCATTCGACAGCTATCTTCGCCAATGCCATGCGACGGTCAATCAACTGCTCCAGCCACTTGGTCTGCTCGGCCTTGTGTCCCGCCAGTTCGCTGGTATTGCAGAGCGCGTTCAGCAAATCCAGTTTCTTCTCGCTGTCGGCCTCGGCCTCCTTGTTGTCCAGTAGCTGCAGGTACAGGTCGTAGGCATCGCGGAACTGCATGCAACTATATAACGAATCGGCCAAACTCTTGGTCTGGTCGAAGCTGGCATTGACCGGATGATTAGCCTGTGCCACATCCTGAGTGTCACCAGTGCCCGTGCACCCCATCATCAAAGCCACAAACATTATATATAATATAATATGCGACGCTCGCATCTTTTAATCTGATGATTTCTCTATTTTGGTTGCAAAGTTACTTATTTTCCTTAAATCAGCATACAAAAAACAGCCATTTTTTGCCTCTTTAGGTTGAAAAATCGTTAGAGATGGTATAAAAATCGTGATTTTGGCTTTAAATCATGTCTGAAGATAGCGAAAATTAACACCACATCTAAACTGGTGTTAAAAAGACGAGGCGATTCGGCGGTGGAGTTTTACAATGCCGCGAAACGTCTCTACGTGCTTCATTTTATCGAGGTGGCAGAGATTGGCGGTCATCGGGTGATGTACTTAATGACCAGGCTTGCTGACGGTAAGCGTGGGGGCGCTCCCGACAAGGAAGTGGGACGGATGATTGTGACGGTGATCCTCCAATATCTGGAGGAACATCCCGACGAGCTGGTTTGCTTCTCTCATGTCGACAACCGTCGGAGTAACGCAACCAACAGGATATACCATCTATGGGCGCGCTCCAACAGGGATTTGTTTGATGGCAAAGCGACTTTCTTCGAAGGCGCTGGACATAATGCCGAGGGGAAGGGCTTGCACTTTATGGTGATGCACCTTTTGAAATGTCAGGAGATTGCAGAACTGAAGGCCTTCATTCTGGAAAACTGTGATGAATTTGCCGTTGCCGTCAGGGAGCAGATCGTGCTACTTCATGATTTTGAGGACAAAATGCACGAATCAGACGATGAGAAATGATAAATTTTTCATGAGAACGTTTGGTAATAAAAAAATAATTTGTACTTTTGCAGCAGACAATCTATCCCTTTGAGGGAAAAGTGTATAACACAATTACGTGCTAAACTATTGATTTATTAACATTCAAAATTTTAAGATTATGAACAAAAATCCATTTTCAATCAGAAAGTCTCCAGCTGAGATTATTGCCACTCAGGCTGCAACCCTTGATGATTATCTGAAACTGAACCCTTTTGTGCCTATAGTGGCAATGGCGAGGAATCCATTCCTGACACCTGTTCTACAACTAAATAAGGATAAGTGAAGCCCCTTTTTCGCCCCCTGTACACTTGCGGTGCTTTCAACCGCAAGGCGCAGAGAGCCGTCATGTACAATACGGCCCGCGGCACATGCTACACATTTGAAGATGTATCGGCGCTGCTGGTCAATGAGGTACTGGCAGGTAAGAGGGAATGTCCTATTGACACGATGCATATCGCGACAGTAACCGGTGCGACCGAAGAACAGGTCATCGCGTTCTGTCGTGATACTTTGATGCCTATCGGACTCGTTCACGACCATGTGTTCACTGACGAAGAGTGGCAGCAGTACCGAAAAGACAATCCGCCCTGCATTGGCGCCATGGGCTATGAGCCTGTGGATGACTATAAGAAATCTTTACCTGAGGAACTTCGTGTCTCACTGACGTTTGAACTCACCTATGCCTGCAGTGAGCGCTGCCTGCACTGCTTCAACGAAGGTGCGGCCCGCAGTGACCTACACGAAGAGCACCGTCTGCGCC
>JAEEGJ010020336.1_pt1 | contig 14464 bp, 9 predicted proteins | sample 8958761 | NCBI WGS metagenome assembly JAEEGJ01 (sample SAMN16246546, study PRJNA631951) | gut metagenome | biome: gut microbiome; feature: rumen; material: RS-attached | host: Bos | place: Iran: Karaj | collected 2018-10 | reverse complement strand
CCGCTTGTAAACGAACGGTTTCAGGTTCTATTGCACTCCCCTGTTCGGGGTTCTTTTCACCTTTCCCTCACGGTACTGTCCTCTATCGGTCTTCTATGAGTATTTAGCCTTGCGGGATGGTCCCCGCGAATTCAGACAGGATTCTTCGTGTCCCGCCCTACTCAGGATTCCACTATTCCGCGACAATCTTACCGGTACGGGGCTGTCACCCTCTGCGGCGTACCTTTCCAGGTACTTTCCGTTCCTTGCCGTTTCATTGTTGTGGTCCTATGACCCCGCGATTGCCGTAACAATCACGGTTTGGGCTCTTCCCATTTCGCTCGCCACTACTTTGGGAATCGATCTTTCTTTCTCTTCCTCCAGGTACTAAGATGTTTCAGTTCCCTGGGTTTGCCCGCTTGCGCGTGGTAACTCTTCAAGTTACCGGGTTTCCCCATTCGGACATCCGCGGATCAATTCGTGTTTGCCGATCCCCGCGGCTTTTCGCAGCTTACCACGTCCTTCGTCGCCTATAGAAGCCAAGGCATCCTCCGTTCGCTCTTTCTTTCTTCGTCTTGAATCATGCTCCAGAAAATAATGACTTCTCACCTTTTCTTGCATGTCTTGTTTGAAATTGTAGTCCCTTAACTGATCCAGAAAAACTCTTTCTCAATTAACAAACTATCTATTGCTTACAGTTTTTTTACCTCGTTTTCTCTCTCCAATAAGTCAATGAACTTGTCGTTTCTTCCGAAACGGGCTGCAAAGGTAAGCAGTTTTTTTTGAAAACAAAATTTTTTTGAAATTTTTTTTATTCGGCGTACAGCGCAATCAGATTCTTGATGACTTCCGTGGCCTTTTCCATGCTTTCGACCGGGACGAATTCCAGCTTGCCGTGGAAATTGTGGCCACCGGCGAAGATGTTCGGGCAGGGCAGGCCCATGAACGAGAGGCGGGCGCCGTCGGTGCCGCCGCGGATGGGCTGGACCTTCGGCTGGATGCCGGCCATCTCCATGGCCTTGATGGCCCGCTCCACGATGAAGTAGTGCGGCTCCACTTTTTCGCGCATGTTGTAGTATTGGTCTTTCATCTCCAGCGTCACAATGTCGCCATACTTCTTGTTAATATAAGCGACGGCGGCTTCCATCAGCGCCTTTTTCTGCTCGAAGCGCTGCATGTCGTGGTCGCGGATGATGTAGCTCATCGTGGCGGCCTCCACCGTGCCGTTGAAACCGGTCAGATGGAAGAAACCCTCGTAGTCTTGCGTGAACTCAGGCCGCTGCTCCCGGGGCAGCATGCCGGCCAGCTCCATGCCCACCTGCATGGCATTTACCATCTTCCCCTTGGCATAGCCCGGGTGGATGTTGCAACCCTGGATGCGGAGCTTCACGCCGGCAGCGTTGAAGTTCTCGTACTCCAGCTCGCCGATGGCGCCGCCGTCCATCGTGTAGGCATAGTCGGCGCCGAATTTGGCCACATCGAAGAAGTCCACGCCGCAACCGATCTCCTCGTCGGGCGTGAAGCCGATCTTGATGGTGCCGTGCTTCACTTCCGGATGCGTGAGCAGATACTCGGCCACCGTCATGATCTCGGCCACGCCGGCCTTGTCGTCGGCGCCCAGCAGCGTCGTGCCGTCTGTTGTAATAAGCGTCTGGCCCTTGTAATCCAGCATTTCGGGGAAGTCGGCCACCCGCAGGGCCAGCCCCGGCACGCCCTTCAACGGGATGTCGCTGCCGTCGTAGTTGCGGATGAACTGCGGCTTGACGTCCTTGCCTGAGGCGTCGGGCGCGGTGTCGACATGGGCGATGAAGCCCAGTACGGGGACCTTCTTGTCGATGTTGGCGGGGATGGTGCCCATCACGTAGCCATTCTCGTCGAGCGAGGCGTCCGCGATGCCCATCTTTTTCATTTCTTCCACCAGCATGCGGGACAGGTCGAGTTCCTTGAGGCTGGAGGGATGTGTCGTGCCGTTCTCGTCGGACGTAGTCTCGACCGAGATGTAGCGCAGGAATTTATCGGTTACGGTTTCCATTCGAACAATCTATTCTGTTTTGTTGTTGTCAACTTTCATCGAAGAGCGGATCATGTAGAAGATGATCAGCAGGAACGGAATGATGGCGATAGCCTCGCCGTATTTGGCATTCCAGTCGGTCAAGTACCAGTCGACGTTGGCGAACTTCAGGATGGCGCTCACCACGCCCATCAGGGCGCCGCCGGCGATGAAGCCGGAAGCAATGAGGGTGCCTTTCTCCTGGCGGGCCGCGTTGACGGCCTTATCCGTGCTGCGGGTGCTCACATACCACGAGATGGCACCGCCCACGAGCAGCGGGAGGTTCAGGTCGATGGGGATGAACATGCCCAGGCAGAAGGCCAGTGCCGGTACTTTGAAAATGGTCAGCACGATAGCGATGACGGCGCCCAGAATGTACATGAACCACGGGGCGCTGCCGCCTTCCATCATCGGCCGGATGACGGCGGCCATGGCGTTCGCCTGCGGGGCCACGAGGGCATCCGCGCCCACGAAACCATAGGTCTTGTTGAGCAGGATCACCACACCGGCAACGGTCGCGGCAGCCACCAGCACGCCCACGAATTTCCAGCTTTCCTGCTTGGCCGGGGTCGTGCCGATCCAGTAACCGATCTTCAGGTCGGTGATGAAACCGCCCGCGGTCGAGAGCGCTGTGCAGACCACGCCGCCGATCAACAGCGCAGCCACCATGCCGGCGTCGCCCTTGAGACCGCAGGCCACCAGCACGAGGGCCGTGATAATCAGCGTCATGATGGTCATGCCGCTCACCGGGTTCGTGCCCACGATGGCGATGGCGTTGGCCGCCACGGTCGTAAACAGGAAGGAGATGATGGCCACGACGAGCAGGCCCACGAGCGCCTGCCACACATTGTCTACGATGCCGCCGAAGGCGAAGAAAGCAAACACGGCCAGCAACGTAAGGACGATACCGAAGACGACAGTCTTCATCGGGATGTCGCGCTGCGTGCGTTCCACTTTCTCTTCGGCCGCTCCCGCGCCCTTCTTGCTGAACTCGCGAACAGCCATTCCAACCGCATCCTTGATCACTTTCGACTGCTTGATGATGCCGATGATGCCCGCCGTAGCGATACCGCCGATACCGATCTGACGCGCATAGGTGCGGAAAATCTCATCTGCCGACATCTGGCCGATGGCATCGGAAAAACTCATGCCCAGGATGTCCACGCCGCCGCAGAAAGCCCCCATCAACGGAATGATCAGGAGCCATACCAGCAGCGAGCCGCAGCAGATGATGAAGGCGTATTTCAGGCCGATGATGTAACCCAGGCCGAGCACCGCCGCGCCCGTGTTGATCTTGAGCACGATCTTGGCCTTGTCGGCCACTACCTGGCCCCAGTGCATCACGGTCGTGGACAGCGTCTCCGCCCACGTGCCGAAGGTCGAGACCAGGAAGTCGTAGATACCACCGATCAGGCCGGCTGTCAGCAGCGTCTTGAAGCTCTTGCCGCCACTTTCGCCGCTCACCAGCACCTGCGTCGTGGCCGTCGCCTCAGGGAAAGGATACTCGCCGTGCTGCTCCTTGACGAAATACTTCCGGAACGGGATCAGGAACAGGATGCCCAGCACGCCGCCCAGCAGGGAGCTGAGGAACATGTGCGTGAAATTGACGTCCAGCCCGAGAATGTAGATGGCCGGCAGCGTGAACACGGCGCCCGCCACGATCACGCCCGAGCAGGCGCCGATCGACTGGATGATGACGTTCTGGCCGAGGGCGCCTTTTTTCTTGAAGGCGCTCGAGAAGCCGACGGCCAGGATGGCGATCGGGATGGCGGCCTCGAACACCTGGCCCACTTTCAAGCCCAGGTAGGCAGCGGCGGCCGAGAAGATGATGGTCATGACCAGACCCAGGCTCACGGACCAGGGCGTCACTTCAGGATACTCCTTGTCGGGCTTGAGCAGCGGTTCATACTGCTCGCCCGGCGCCAGCTTCCGGTACGCGTTTTCCGGCAGCGAAGCGGGTTTGTTCTCTTCTTCCATACGGTAAATCTATTTCTTTTCACCAAGATGCTTCTGCCAGTTCCAGGCGGACTGCAGGGTCTCGTCGAGCGACTTTTCGGCTTTCCAGCCCAGCTCCTCGTTGGCAAACGTGGGATCGGCCCACACGGCCTCGATGTCGCCGGCGCGGCGTCCCACGATCTTGTAATTGAGTTTCAAGTTATTGACTTTTTCAAAGGTGCGCACCACCTCGAGGGTCGAGACGCCCCGGCCAGTGCCGATGTTGAACACTTCGAACGGATGTTTCATCTTGTCTTCCGTCATCCGGCCGACGGCCACGACATGGGCCTTGGCCAGGTCGGTCACGTTGATGTAGTCGCGGATGCAGGAGCCGTCGGGCGTATTGTAGTCGTCGCCGAACACGCTCAGCACGGGGCGGATGCCCGCCGCAGTCTGCGTGACAAAGGGGATGAGGTTGTTGGGCACGCCGCGCGGCAGCTCGCCGATCTCGGCGCTGGGATGCGCTCCGATGGGATTGAAATAGCGCAGGGCGATGGCACGGATCTCAGGGTAGGCGGCCACGGAGTCGCGGATGATGTCTTCGCACATGTGCTTGGTGTTGCCGTAGGGCGAAGTGGCTTCGCGGCGCGGGGTCTGCTCGCTTACCGGCAGTTTCTCGGCCTGTCCGTAGACCGTGCAGGATGAGGAGAATACCAGATTCGGCACCTTGCACTCGCGCATCAGCTGCAGGATGTTCATCAGGGACACCAGATTGTTCTGGTAATAGAGCAGCGGCTGCTCCACGCTTTCGCCCACTGCCTTGCTGGCGGCGAAATGGATCACTGCGTCGAATTTGTAGCGATTGAAGATCCGACGCAGCGACGCCAGGCTGCGGCAGTCCACTTTATGGAAGGGAACCCGCTTGCCCGTGATCTTCCGGATGCCGTCCAATACGAAACGCTCGGAATTGGAGAGGTTGTCCACGATGACCACCTCATAGCCCGCCTCGAGCAGTTCCACCGTCGTGTGGGAGCCGATGTAACCCGTTCCTCCCGTTACCAATACTCGTTTAGCCATAGTCTTTTCTTTATTTATTTGAGGTAAAATTACAGAAAAAGTCGTGCTTCGGCAACATATTTGCTATCTTTGTTTCAAGTTCAACCTTAACACTTCAAAATTATGAAGAGATTCACAACTGTAGTACTGATGCTTTGCATCGCAATGATGTGTACTACTCCTTTCGAGGTACAAGGCCAGAACCGTCGCACTGGAGACAAGAACACCACTTCCCGGACCAAATCCACGGAGACTACGCTCCAGAGCCGGCCCGAACAAAGCCGTCCCACGCAGACCACGGCTGCTCCCCAGCGCAAAGAAACGCCGCAGCAGAAATCCACACCCGCTCCGCAGGTGCAGGACCGCCGGAAGACGACCACTACCACGAACTCCGGCAGCAACAGCCACAGCGCACAGATCAGCCGCAAGAACAGCGATGTCGGACGGCAGAACATCCCGTCGAACCGCGAGGTCAAACCCGCCGACAAGCCGAAAAACAATAACAACAAACCGGCCGTCAAGCCGAACAACAACAAGCCGAACAACAGCGGCAACAAGGCCCCGAAGCCTTCGAAGAACAACGATCCGATCTACGGCAACCGTCCTTCGAACCACAAGCCGGCCGCCGTGCAGTACCACAACGAGCCTCCGCGTCCGCGCGAACCGCACTACACCCGGCCTTACCTGGAGAAGAAACACGCTCCGATGCCTTCTCACCGCTATGGCGACCACTACTTCGGCTACCGGCTCAACACCCTGCCCCGTGGCTATCAGGTCATCCGCGTCGGCGGTCTCGACTACTACTATTACGACGGCATCTACTACCGTCCGTACGCCCTGGGCGGCTACTACGTAGTCCGGCCTCCGAAAGGCACCAGCATCGCCTCCACGCTCTTTAACGTAGCGCTCACCGCCATCGTGATCAACACTATCCGCAACGAAGTGGAACGCGCCCAGCGCGCTGCGACCCTCGCCAGGGTCTACTCCACCGGCAACACCGGATACGTGCTTCGCAACAGCGACGACTACGTGACCAACGTGGCGAACCAGATCAATCAGGAGTACTACTACCAGGACGGTGTCTTCTACATCCTCCAGAACGGTCAGTACTACGTGATCGAAGCTCCGATCGGCGCCCTGGTGACCCAGATCCCGAACGACTACGACGAGATCGAACTCGACGGCCGCACCTACTACCTGGTGGAGAACACGCTCTACAAGACCACGGTCATCGACGGCGCTCTCTACTTCGAAGTGGTCAGCAACCTGTAATAAAAGAGATGCCGGGTCAAGCCCGGCATGACGAAAAACTCCCGTCCTCAAATGGAATCTCCTATGAGGACGGGAGTCACTTTTTCAGTCAGCCATCCTCACTGAAGGGTTCTGGTGAGGACAGGGTCGCCAACGAACTCTTTATTTATACAGGTAGTACTTCTTCGAGAGTACCTTGAAGGCCTCGGCGTCTTTCATCCAGTAGTCGAGGATGTCGGAGACGAGGAAGTTCCTGGAAAAGGTATTGCGGATCCAGTCGGTGCCGCAGACGATGTCGTTGGTGCGGTTGACCTTGCCGTCGAAAGGATTGTGGTCGGGATAGAGCTTGTGGGCGGCCTGCATCACGTAGAAGTTGATCAGCGTGAGCGGGGCGGCTTCGTAGTCGGTGAAGAAATACTGCACACCGTGGAGCAGCTTGCCCTGGTCGCCGCCGAAGAACGGCTTGTAATGGATGGTGCGCCATGCCACGCCCGGGATCTGGTAGCTGTCAAGCTCGGCCTTGAAGGCTTCGGCATCGACCCATTCGGCCGCAAACACCAGGAACGGCAACGTGTAGCCCACGCCGATGTTCAGGAAGTGGCCCGAGAAATCGCCCACAATACCGGCGCAGGGATAGCCGATGGCATTCTGCGCCTGCGGCACCTGCGGTGAAGGCAGAATCCACGGCAGGCCGGTCTTCTCGTAAGTCATGTCACGCGTCCAGCCCTCCATCGGAATCACGGTAAGGTCGCACTTGAGCGCGGGCTCGTCGCCCTTCTCGCCGCAGTTCAGCCCTTCTTCGTTGAGCAGCTGCGCCAGCTCACCCACGGTCAGGCCGTACACATACGGGATCTTGAATTCGCCGATGTAGGAGAAGAAGCCCGGCTCCACATAGTTGCCCTCGACTTTGAGGCCGTTCAGCGGGTTGGGACGGTCGAGCACCATCACGGACACGCCGTTTTCGGCGCAGGCACGCATCATCAGGCCCAGGGCGCTGATGAAGGTGTAGGAACGTGTGCCCACGTCCTGGATGTCGTAGACCACCACATCGAGGCCTTCGAGCATCTCGGGCGTCGGCTTCCGGAATTTGCCGTAGATGGAATAGACCTTCAGGCCGGTCGCCTCGTCGAAGGTGTCGTCGGCATGGCCGCCGGCATAGATGTCGCCGCGCACGCCGTGCTCCGGCGCAAAGAGCCGCACCAGGTCCACATTCTCCGCCTTGTAGAGGATGTCGATGGTGGAACGCAGGTTGCGGTCGACGCCGCTGGGGTTGGTGAGCAGGCCCACCTTCTTGCCTTCGAGGCCGGCAAAGCCGCGGTCGCGAAGCACTTCGATTCCCGGTTTGACCACCGGAGCGGGACAGCAGGTCTGGGCCTGCGAGCGGCAGCAGGCGCAGAGCGCGATCGCCGCTATCGTGAGGATGAGGATTCTTTTCATGGAACTATTATTTAGCATTTTTGCGTCCATACTCAGGATCGACTTTGCGGCGGGCCAGGATGGTCACGAAGATCGTGGCGAAGCAGCAGACCATCACCATCCAGAAGAAGTTCACGTAACCGATGGACTCCTGGATGAAGCCGGCCACGAAGCCCGGCAGCATCATGCTGAGCGCCATGAAGGCGGTGCAGATGGCATAGTGCGAGGTCTTGAATTCGCCCTCGGAGAAGAACATCATGTAGAGCATGTAGGCCGTAAAGCCGAAACCGTAGCCGAATTGCTCGATGGCGACGGCGACACTGATGGCCACCAGGTTGCTCGGCTGCACGATGCTCAGGTAGACAAAGGTCAGGCAGGGCAGCGTCATGCACGCCGCCATCGGCCAGAGCGCCTTGCGCAGGCCGATCCGCGAAGCGACGATACCGCCCACGATGCCGCCGGCCAGAAGGGCGATGACGCCGATGGTTCCGTAAACCACGCCCACCATGTCGGTTCCCAGGCCGAGGCCGCCGCCCGTGTGGACCATGCGCTCGCCGACCATCTGCATCGTCTCATCGACCGGTGCCACCAGGAACGGCTGGCAGAGCTTGATCAGGAAGCCTTCGGGAAGACGGTACAGCAGCATGAACAGGATGGCCAGGCCGACACCGGGCTTGGTGAAAAAGGTCTTGAACGAATTGCCGAGCTCCCGGAACGTATCCTTGCTGGAACCGCTTTCGATACGGGGCTTGTCTGCTGCCGGCTTGGGCAGGATGAAAGTATGGTAAAGCGTGATGAGCAGGAACACGACGGCAGCCACGCCGATGGTGACCTGCCAGGAGAACGGAATATTCCCGGAGCTCCGCTCGATGCGCCCTGCAATGAACACCAGCACGCCCTGTCCGAAGACCGAAGCGATGCGGTAGAACGTGCTGCGGATGCCGATGAAAGCCGCCTGGCTGCTCGGATCATGCGCCAGCATATAATAGCCGTCCGCTGCGATGTCGTGGGTCGCCGAAGCGAAGGCCGAGATGATGAAGAGCACCAGCGTGAACCAGAACATCGACATCGGCACCTGGCCGCCGGCAATGGCTGCCGCGTCAGGCTTGGGCAAGGTCAGGGTGAGCAGGATCATCATCAAGGTCAGCAGGGCCTGCATCGTGACGATCCACCAGCGTTTGGTCCTGACCACATCCACGATCGGGCTCCAGATACCCTTGAGGAACCAGGGGAAATAGAGCAAGGTGGTGAAGAAGGCCATCTGGCCATTCGGAACACCCATCTTGGTAAACATCATCACGGAGATGTTGTTGACCAGGAAGTAGGGCACGCCTTCCGCAAAATAGAGCGTGGGCACCCACCACCAGGGAGATTTTTTCGTCTTTTCCATATCGTACGTCTTTAATATTTCTTTTCAACGATGCTGCCCGGGAAATAATGGGCCAGTATCTCGTCATATTTGTAACCCTGGGCGCCCATCACGGCCGCGCCGATCTGGCACAGGCCCACGCCATGGCCCCAGCCGGCACCGTGGAGGATGAACTTGCCTTCCTGCTTCTCCACCACGAAAGCAGAGCTGTAGAGGTGGCTGGGCGACAGGGTCTTGCGGATCTCAAGTTCCTTGCCGATAACCTTGGTTTTCTTGCTGCCCACGATCTTGAGTTTCCACAAGCGGCCCGAGGTGCCGCGGGCAATGGGAATCAGATCGATGATCTCGCCGTAGTCTTCGCCGCTGCGGCGCCGGACCAGTTCGGAGAGTTCCTCAACGGTATATTCGACTTTCCAGCGGTAGAAGTTCTTCGTCTCCTGGTCGAAATTGGTAAGTACCTGGGAGAGAATCTGCTGGTCTTTGGTATTGCAGAAGGCGTCGGGTTCGGAAAGAATCCACTTGCAGGCGTTCTCCTCGACGGTCAGGTCCGGGAAATCGGCCGGGGTCGCGGAGTCGCGGCGCCGCACCAGATACGGCACATCCTTGGGCTCCCAGCAGAATTTGAATTCCTCATACACGCCGCCGCAGCATTTGGAGAAGCGCGCGTCGCAGATCTTCCCTTCGGAAGTCAGCACGCGGCCCCAGGTCTGGTCCACGGCATCGCGCACGGCCTGTGTAGAGGCCCGGCTCAGGCCGTAGTAGCGCTGGCAGTGGTCGTCGGCACACACGTCGAAGTTTACGTGGTCCTCACGGTCGTACCATTTGATGCGCTCCGCGTCCGTATCGACACAGGCCGAATAGTCCACCCCCGCTGCCTTGAGCTCCTTGTTCTTCTGGATCTGCGCGAGGATCCAGGAGCGGGAAATGATGCAGTGGGCCTTGAGCAGTTCCATGGAATTGGTGGCCGACATCTCGCTCGAGATGACGCTCACCAGATAGTTTTCGATGCCGACGCAGTTGACGGCCGTGACTTTTCCGTTCTCGACGATGAGTTTCAGGTCGTCGGGAAAGAGCTGGGTCTCCTGGCGGTTCCAGTGGAAATCGACACCGATGGTGACGTTGTTCAGCTCGAAGGATCCTTCCGCGCCCGTGTGTTTGAAATAGACCTCATCGTAAAGATTTCCCTCGAAGAGGATTTTGCCGTATTTGGCCGTGGCCGTGTGGGGGCCGGTGTAATAATTGCCCAGGAAGGTGTAGGGCGTCTTGAAATTGAAGGAGAGTTCGGGCAGGGACACCACGCCGACGGTGAGGATCTCCTGCTTGCGGGTCAGTTTTTCTTCCATGATCGAGGTTTTTACGGGGTCAAAGGATACTTCGCGGATGATTTCGCCCAGCCGCGGGGCGTCGAGTTTGTCAAAGCTGTCGCGTGAAGAAACGACGGCCACGCCTGCCATCTCCACGGCACCGGGACTGATGAGGATCCGTTCCGCCGGATCTTCGCTGAAGAAGCAGGCCGGACGTGATTCGGCCCGGAAGAAGACGACGCTCGTCCAGCCGCCGGGACCATGCCAGGTAAGCAGGTTCATGCGCGGTTCCCACTCGGTGTCGGTCTGGATCTCGCCCAGCGACACCAGGCGGTAGAGGGCTTGCGTCAGGGCGTCCTGCCGGGTCGATGACAGGACGAAGGCGCCGCCGGCGTATTGTGTCAGGCGGCTGATGACCACGCCGTCGCGTTTCCCCACAAAGCGGAGGGCATCGCCGCGGCGAACGGCCTGTTCCAAGGGAAGGCTGCCGGCCGGGACGGCCTGGAAATGCATGTGGTCGGGGGCGGAGGCGCCGCAGCGCGGGCCGTTGTAGAAGAAGATGTATTCAGGGGCCTGCCGGGCCAGGGCCAGCATATCTGCGTAGTGGTCGGATATCTGCTGCCGCTCATGCCGGGCGATCGAAATCGTGAAATGGCGGTGGAAGATCGGGAAAGGATTGACGCGGATCCAGTAGGGATTGCCGTCCGTAGCCTGCCAGTCGAGGGTCAGCTGTTCGGGGCCGATCCCTTCGGGGCACAGGAAGCAGGGGCGGTTCCGCAGGCTCTCTTCATCGACTTTCGCCATCACCGAGCGTACCCGGGCGGGATTGAAAAAGAGCACCGCGTCGATCCCGTCCACGGGCATCACGCGGTGTTCCACTTGGTCGAGCGCTGCATAGTTGACGGACGCTCTCCCGCCGAGCGCCAGCTCGCGGGAGAACATCTCGTCCATTTGTTGTGATAATCTGTTCATCTCAGACCCCCGATCAGGTCGGGGGTGACGGTAAAAAAGATGACTAAAATCGTCATTCCGGGCTCGACCCGGAATCTATTTCTTCTTGTTCAAAGCAATGCGTGCCTTCAACTCCCAGGTGCGGATGCGGTCCTTGTAGGTGTTGTTGGCGTTCACCTTGTCGATGTCCAGCGAAGCGTCGGAGTTGTCGTCCCAGCGGCGGCAGTTGTAGACCGGTTCGTAAATGCGGCCGATCTGGTACTCACGGCTGACGCGCAAACCCACGGCATAGTCTTCACCGTATTTCGTGGTCGGGAAGTTGATGGTGCGCAGCATCGGGGTGTAGAATCCGCGCGGTGCACCGAGACCGTTGATGCGGAGGGCGTTGTTGCGGCCATTTTCGGGGGTCCATTCCTTGTGGTCGATGATTCCCGGAGGGATGGTCTCCATATGGAAGTTGGTCATACGGTAGGTGCCCACCACCATGGCGCAGTTCTGGGCATAGAAGGCGTCCACGAATTTCTGGACGGTGTTCTCGTCGGCATAGACGTCGTCGGAGTCGAGCTGGATGGCGAACTTGCCGCACTTGGGATGGTGCAGGGCGGAGTTCCAGTTGCCGCCGATGGCGTGCCAGCTCTTGTCCTGGGCGATGTACACGAGTTTCGGGTTGTCGACGAACTGTTTGATCACGTCGACCGTGCCGTCGTCGGAGTTATCGTCCACGACGATGACGTTGTATTTGAAGTTGGTTTTCTGGGCGAGGGCCGAGCGGATGGCGTCGCCGATGGTGCGGACGCGGTTCTTGCACGGGATCACCACGGACGCTTCATACTCGAAGGGCTCGTTGCTGAATTCGATGTGTTTGAATTTCGGTTCGAGATAGCCGCCTATGGCTTTCAGGTGGGCGGTGCAGGCCTGTTCCATTTCAATCTGGACGGCGCGGTTCTTCGGGTCCACGTAGTCGAAGAGTTTCTCGCCGCTCTTGCGGGTATCGGTCTCCACGTCGTAGTACAGGAACTCGTTGATGTGCTCCAGGTCGCCTTTCTGCGACACTTTCAGGCGCAGGTCGTACATGCCGGCGAACTTGTAGTCCACGTCCATGCGGCTGACGGCCTCGAGCAGGGCGCTGGTACGGTAGAACAGCAGGGAGCCGAAATCGAAGTCGTCGCGCAGGGCGCCGAACTGGCAGTCGATCACGGGCGCGTTGATCCGTTCATCGCCTTTCTGGTTGAAGTGGTCGGCATAGACCATGGCGGCGCCGGCGTCCTCCATGAGGTTTTCCATGCGCTCGAGGGCGAACCACACGAGGCTCAGGGTCGTGTACTTCGTGGTGATCAGCGTGTAGGGGGTCTTTGCATGGGCGGCGATGGCCTTGACGGCGGCTGTGCTGTTCAGGCCCGGCACTTCGAGCACTTTGCAGCCCAGCACTTCGGCGGGTGCCTTTTCGCCCACATGGAGCAGGAAAATCTCATTGACAAGCTCTTGCGCCTTCAGATTGGCCACAGTCTGTGCCACTTGCGCTTCGTCCTGAAAAGGAATGAAACAGTTGATGTTTTTCATATAGCTATAGATTTGTATATTATCCGATCGATTCAATTTCAAACCGAACTACAATATTACGAATTTTTCGTGAATTAGCTGTGCATTACGTATGAGATTCCGGGTCAAGCCCGGAATGACGATGGGATTGCCGGACACGATATCGCGGCAATACGTGTCGACACCGACGAATATCTCCCTCGTCGACACAAAAACCCCACAAAGTGAATCAAACAAAAAACGCGCTGAAAGCGCGAGGGGTCACAGGGGGCTGTGCCCCCTTAGAAAAAGGAGGAGGCCTTGGCCTCCGACGTCTCCACCAAACAAAAAAACCAGGCAGCGCCTGGTTTTGTTTGGTGGAGACAGTCGGAGTCGAACCGACGACCCCCTGCTTGCAGGGCAGGTGCTCTAGCCAACTGAGCTATGCCCCCGATTGCATATCTGATGCGATTGCAAAGATATGCATTTTTTCGGAATCACCAACTAATTCTCCAAGGCGGGTGAAAGAACGAAGGACACGGAGCCGGAGGTGGTGGAGTTGCGGATGCGGCCGTCGATGGAGAGCAGGCACTTGCCGTTCTCGTATTCGATGACGGCGCGGTCGGTCTCGAACGTGAAGCCCATCAGGCCGTTGCTGAACGTATAGGTCAGCACGTTGCCGTTGAGCGAAAACTCATTGAGGTCGGCGGAACCGTCGCTGTAGCCGAGAATCATCCGTTCGGTGCCCGTCAGCGTAATTGTCTTGACACTTCGGTTCGCAACGTCTTCCGGCGCCTTGTGGCTGTTGGCCCGCAGGAAATCGGCGATTTCCTTCAGGTTGCAGCCCGTGAACTCGGCACTTACGGTAACCCATCCCTGGGCGGTGATGCGTGTCTTTTCCACGTTCCAGGTGCGGAAAGCCGCGTTGGTCCCAACAGGCTTGTCCAATTTTGCCTTGACGACCTCAGCGGATTTTCCGTCCGGCTTGAGCGTCAGCGTCACCATGCCGGCCTGGCTGTTGTCAAACGACAGCGTTCCGTAGCCGGCGAGCTTATATTCGTTGCCGGAGACCGTGTAACGACCGGTCGTGTAGGAAACGCCCGACTCGCCTTCGCTCAGCCAGCCCAGGACATACATGCCGCTTTCCGTCAGCTCGACGCTCACGAGGATGCTGGCAACAGGCGCCTTTGTGGCGGCCGCCTTCGTGGACGGCTTCAATCCTTCTATCGAAAGATGGCAGGCATAGTTGACGTAAGCCGGCTCCGCGAAATGGGGCGTGGTATCGGGAACAGGGTCACAGGCAAACAGCAATGGCAGGAGCGCAGCCGCAAGCAGGATGTGGGTAAGTATCTTTTTCATATCAGAACAATTTTACAAAAATGTGGGCGGACAGCGTCGGCCAGACAACGATTTTTTGCAGGTATCGCTGGGTCACATTGCCGATGCCCGGAATCAGGTTCTCAAGCGTTTCGTTGGACAATTGCACCTTCCGGCTACGGCCTGTCAGGCTTTCGCCCGTGGCCCAGATACTCGACTTGCCGAGGTATTGGGCGCCGAGGTCGACGGAGAAGCCTACGCGGCCGTCGGCGACGGCACGGCCGAAGCCTACGCCCACATAGGGTTTGATGGCAAATC
>JAEEGJ010020333.1_pt1 | contig 14467 bp, 11 predicted proteins | sample 8958761 | NCBI WGS metagenome assembly JAEEGJ01 (sample SAMN16246546, study PRJNA631951) | gut metagenome | biome: gut microbiome; feature: rumen; material: RS-attached | host: Bos | place: Iran: Karaj | collected 2018-10 | reverse complement strand
GGAGCATGCCGTTGGCAAAGGCCACATTGGTGCCGGGGCGCAGCTTCAGGTGGATGTCCGCCTGCTTCGCAAGGCCGATGCTCCGGGGGTCCACCACGATGAGGCGCGTCCCATTCCGGACCGCCTCGCGCAGCTGCATCCCGACGACGGGGTGCGCCTCCTCCGGGTTGGAGCCCACCAGCAGGATGCAGTCCGCATCATGGGTGATGTCATAGATCGTGTTGGTCATCGCGCCGGAGCCGAGGGTCCTGGCGAGGCCGGCCACGGTGGCGCTGTGGCAGACGCGGGCGCAGTTGTCCGTGTTGTTGGTGCCGAAGCAGGTGCGAACCATCTTCTGCACCATGTAGATATCCTCATTGCAGCTCCGGGAGCAGGCGAAGCCGGCCAGGGAATCCGGGCCGTATTTCGCCTTGAGCTCCAGGAAGCGGCGGGCGGTGTAGGCGATGGCCTCGTCCCAGCTCGCCTCATGGAATTCGCCGGTGGCGCGGTCCTTGATGAGGGGCTTTGTCAGGCGGTCCGGGGCGTGGATGAAATCGAAGCTGCCGCTGCGGCCCTTGACGCAGAGCCGTCCGTGGTTGGCCGGGCCGTCCGCGGGCTCGACACCAACGACCTTTCCTTCCTTGACCAGAAGCGAAAACTGGCAGCCCGTGGCGCAGTGCGGGCAGGTGGTGCGCGTCCGGGTGATCTCCCACTCCCGATAGGCGCGGGCGCTCTTCAGCTTCAGCGCCCCGGTGGGGCAGGCGGCGGCGCAGTTGCCGCAGGCCTCGCAGCCCGTTTCCCGCCAGTCCGGCCCGAAGGGCGCGTCCACGATGTGGAAGACGCCGGTGCGGGCGTTTTTCAGCGCGCCGTTTCCGGCCCGCCGGTGGCAGGCGCTGATGCAGCGGAAGCAGTGGATGCACTTGCTGGGGTCATAGCGCAGATAGGGGTGGTCGGAGAGCACCGGCAGCTTTTCCTCGATCTCCATGCGCGCGCCGGTGATGCCGGCCTCCTCGATCCCGTAGCGGTTGCAGAGGGCCTGGAGCCGGCAGGCGCCGTTTTCCGGGCAGCTCATGCAGGCGGCCCGGTGGTTGGAGAGGATCAGCCGCAGCATGGTCCTGCGGTGCTCCGCCAGCTTCGGCGTCTCGGTCTCGATGACCATGCCCTCCGCTGCCTTCGTGCGGCAGGCGGGCAGGAGCCGGGCGCAGCCCTCGACCTCCACCAGACACAGGCGGCAGGAGCCGAGGTCGTTCACGTCCTTGAGATAGCACAGCGAGGGGATGTCGATCCCGCCGGTGCGCGCGGCCTCCAGGATCGTCGTCCCTTCGGGCACAGTGATCGTTTTTCCGTTGATGGTGAGCCGCAGCATCAGAACCGCCCCCCTTCCATGGCGCCGCAGCCGTAGAAATCGCAGCGCAGGCAGCGCCCGGCCTCCCGGACCGCCTCCTCGTCCGTCATGGGACACTCCACATGCAAAAAGTCGTGGTATCGGTCAAAGGGGTCGCGCTCCTCGATCTCCGCCCGGCCGATGCGGGTGAAGTCCGACGGCCGCGCCTCCGGCGTTTTCACCGGGCGCGGCAGATGATGGTGGTAGCCGAGATATTCGTCGATGTTGTATGCCGCCACCTGGCCCGCCGCGATGGCGCGGATGGCCGTTGAAGGGCCGGTGACGCAGTCGCCGCCGGAGAAGACGCCCTCCGTCTCCCGGACCCGGCAGGCCTCGTCCGCGTCGATCCTTCCCCGGACCGTGGGAAGCCCCGCCCCGGCGAAGTGGTCCGTATCGCTGCGCTGGCCCACGGCCATGATGAGCAGGTCGCACTTGAAGCGGTAGGGATAGTTGCTGGAATGCTCCGTGTTGACGAAGCCGAACTCGTCATACGTGCTGACGATCTCCGGCTGGAGCCAGACGGCGCGGACCGCGCCCGTTTCCCTGTCGGTCTCGATGTTCAGGAAGCTCAACAGCGTCCGGAAGCACACGCCCTCCTGCATGGCGCTCTGGATCTCGCTCTCCAGCGCCGTATAGTCGTCGCGCTTGCGGGTGAAGACGTGGACGGTCTCGGCCCCCAGGCGCACCGCCGTGCGGGCGGCGTCCATGGCCACGTTGCCGCCGCCGATGAGCACCACGCGTTTCCCCGTCAGGTCGCCGCCGTGTTCCGTGACGTCCAGCAGGAATTCCGCCGCCGAGGTGACGCCCTCGGCGTCCTTTCCGTCGATGGGCAGGCGGTTGCCGAGCTGGGCGCCCAGCGCCAGATACACCGCGTCGTGGCCTTTGCGCAGGGCGGCGAAGTCCCCGTCGCGGCCCACCTTGAAGCCGGTATGTACCCGGATGTCGCCGGTGCGGAGGATGGCGCGGATATCCTCGTCCAGCCGGGCTTTGGGCAGGCGGTATTCCGGGATGCCGTAGCGCAGCATGCCGCCGAGCTTTTCATGCTCGTCATAGAGGTCCACGCTGTGGCCCATGCGCGCGAGGAAATAAGCCGCGGTGAGGCCGGACGGCCCGCCGCCCACGATGGCGACGCGTTTGCCCGTGGGCGCGTTGGCCGGCGGGTCGGGCACGGCGTCGGCGGGGATCTGATCCACGGCGTACTTCTTCAGGCCGCGGATGTTGATGGGCGCGTCGATGATGCTGCGGCGGCACTTGCGCTCGCAGGGGTGCTCGCAGACCATGGCGCAGGCCGTCGGGAAGGGGTTGCGGTCCCGGATCACCTGCACGGCGCCGGCGCAGTCCCCCTCACGGATCAGCGCGACATAGGCAGGCACGTCCACGTGCGCGGGGCACAGTGTCATGCAGGGCACCGTCTGTACGGCGGGCTCCACGCAGCGCCGGGCGTGGATGTGGCTTTCATACTCGTCGGCAAACTCCGCCATGCTGTCCAGCACCGTCGTGGCCGCCACGACGCCCACGGCGCAGTCCGCCGTCGCCGCGATGGTCTCGCAGAGGCTGCGCAGCTCCGTCAGCGTCTCCTCCGTCGCGTCGCCGCTGAGGATGCTGCCCAGCAGCCGGTCCGCCTCCTGCAGGCCGTCCCGGCAGGGGACGCACTTGCCGCAGGACTGGTTCATGGACATCTGGAGGATGGAACGGTAGAGCGCCAGCGGGCAGAGCCCCGGCGGAAAGGAATTGACGCGGGAGCGGAACTTGTTCAGCACGACGTCGATCCGGTCGTTCATGCAGCCGCGCTTTTCCAGGTATCTCACTTGTAGATCGCCTCCTTCTGTTTCTGTCGGGGATGCGAATTCCCCTGTCCGATGGTTTCCATGAAACAGTATATCATGCCGTGCTTTGATTGGAAAGAAAAAAAGCATGGGCCGGCAGGGTCATCGAACCATACCGCCCATGCCGTTTTGATTTTCAACTATGGTCTTTTCCGGTCGATCCGCCCCTGTTTTTTCCGCTCCTCCGCTTCATGTTTGTCCCCTCGCCTCAGCGACCAGCTCCAGCAGCGTTTCGTAGCTGAGCGCGCCGGAGCGGTTGTAGGTCACGATGCCGTCCGGGCCGACGATCACTGTCTGCGGCAGGACGGTCGAGGCGTTCAGCAGCTCGCTCAGGTGTCCGTCTTCATCCACCGCAAACGAAATGCCGTAGGAAAACGCGGAGAGATACGCCGCCACATCCGTCGTGACGGGCGGTGAATGCAGGGCCAGGACCGCCACGTCCGCCGGGTGCTCCGATTGCAGGCGGTCATAATTCGGCAGCTCCTTCGCGCAGGGGGGTACACCAGGTCGCCCAGAGATTGAGGACGATGACTTTGCCGCGATGCGCGGAGAGCATGAACTCGGCGCCGTCCATGCACGAGACGGAGAAGTCCGCCATGCGCTCGCCGGGCGCCGCCCCGACCGGCGCGGGGCTTTTTTCCGGCCGATTGACAACGATCAACACCGCCAGCAGCGCAGCGATGGCCGCTGCCCACAGCGCCTGTTTCCCTGTCATTTGTCCTTCTCCTTGAATATCCTTCCTTTGAGATCAAGCGATCCGGGCCGTTGAAAATGCTTCTCCGCTCCGTCCGCCGAAACGGGGAGACTGTATGACGCGCTCCCCCTCCCCCGGATTCGTCGAGATCATTATAACAGGCTTGAACGGTTTTCAAAAGAGCTTTGACGAATCCATCGACGGTTTTCTGGTTCTTTTTGGAACAGGCCGGGGCCCGCCGACGGCAAAGTGCCGGAAATCCATGGATTTCCGGCACTTTGCGCTGTATTCCGCTCTTATTTGGCTTTTTTCTTTCCGAGCTTCTCAAACAGGGGAAAGATTTTCGGATAAACGCCCAGGATCACAAAAATGATGACGGCATAGCGCGCGGAGCGCACGAGGAGCGCGCCGAAGCTGCCGCTTTTGAGGAATTCCGGGCTGAAGGGCATTTTCAGCAGCTTGTTCAGCACAAAATAAAGCGCGAAGGCGCAGACCGTGCGCGCGATCATGGCCCAGACGTTCCGGGTGTCCTCGTAATTGACGAATCTCCGTTCAAAGGGGAATGCCGCGATGACGCCGACGAGCAGGCCCAGAGACGTGAAATAGTCCTCCGTCCGCACAAACGCGAGCCCCGGCAAAGCCACGGCCAGCACGATCAGGTGGCGGAGCCATTCCCGGCGGATATAACGCTCCAGAAGCGTTATGATCCCCAGCACGGCGAAGCCCAGCGCCCAGCCGGCCAGCACGTCCGTGGGATAGTGCATCCCCACCGCGACGCGGAAGAAGCCCACCAGCACCGTCAGAACCGTCGCCAGGATCCAGAGCCATTTCTTTTTCGCCTCCTGCGCCAGCGTGAAGTAAGCCGCCGGGACGGAGGCGCTGTGCATGCTGGGGAAGGAGTAGCCCTGGGCGGCCACGTCGTTCGCCGCGGCGCCGGAATCCACCAGCGCCAGGGCCTTCACCCGGTCGGGATGCTCCATGTACGGGCGGATCCGCTTCACGGCGGACTTGATCATGGGGAGCCACACATTGACCGCGATCACGGTCACCGCCAGGCGCTTCCCCGCTTCCTTCTTCCAGCAGAACATCACCAGCAGCAGAAGAAGCAGCAGGCCCTTTTCCCCGCCGATAAACGAGAACAGCTTGCCGATCACCGCGCTGACGCCGCCCAGATTGCTTTGGATCCACTCAATGATCCGAACTTCCCATTCCATGTGTCAGTCCTCCTGATTTTCGGTTCCGAACCGGAAGGCGCAGTCAATGGACAAGCCGCGCTTTTCGTTTTATTCCGCTGCGTCCTGCTCCGTTTTGGCGGAAGAACCGTAATACTTTATGGCCAGCATGCCGAGGTCGTCCTGCTGGACCGTCTCGCCGGCGAAACGGTCGATCTCCGATTTCACGTTTTGCAGCAGCACGCTGGGTGTTGCCTCCGGGTCCCAGTTCAGCGCCTTGAGAATGCGGTCCGTGCCGAACATTTCGTATTCCTTGTCGATCGCTTCCCGAACGCCGTCGGAATAGATGAAAACCGTGTCTCCGGGATCGAGCTGGAAACCGTGGTCGTGGAAGCGCACGTCCGGCATCGCGCCCACCGGCGGAGAGTGCTGATAGACCTGGGTCTCGAATTTCTTTCCGCCGCGGCACAGGATCGGATGCTGGTAACCGGCATTGGCGGCGATCCCCTTGCCGGTGGACAGCTCCAGGATCGCAAGCCACACCGTCGCGAACAGCTCCATGTTCTGCTCCAGCATCTGCGTGCTGATGTTCTGCAGCACCTCCGCCGGGGAAAAGCCCTGCATCGCACGGTTTTTGATCAGCGTCTGGACCATGATCATATAGAGGGCCCCGCCGACGCCCCGCTCGCAGACGTCGCCCATCACCATCACCAGATGGTCGTCGTCGATGAGGAAGAAGTCGTAGAAATCGCCGCCGATCCCCTCGCAGGGCTTGATTTCCGCGTAGATGTCGAAATCGTTCCGCTCCGGGAACGCGGGATAATCGTGCGGGATGATGCTCTCCTGGATGTTCCGCGCGATGTCGAACTCCGCGTGGATCCGCTCCCGTTCCGTCGTCACGCTGGAGAGGCGGTCCAGATAATCCTGCAGATCGCTGTACATCTTCCGGAAGGAGTCGGCCAGCGTCTCCAGCTCGTCCCCGGTGTGGATCTCCAGCTCGAACTGCTTGCCGCTGTCCAACTCGCCCACCAGGTCCTGCGTCGCCTCGTTGAGCTGCTCGATGGGCTTGATCAGATGCCGCTTCACAAAGGTATAGGCAATGATCGCGGAGACCAGCGTCACGAACGCGATGCCGAGGACGATCAGGCCGAAGGAGTGCAGGAGAAAGCTCTGGAATCTCTCAACGGACAGGTCGGCGCCGACCATGGCGACCGGCTCTCCGTCGCTGTTGTAGATCGGCGTATAGGCGCTGGCCAGATTGCCCCAACTCGTCTTAAACTCGAGCAGGACGTTTTCTTTCTCATCTTCTTTCTCCGTGGTCTCCCGGTGATACGCGGCCATGATCGCTTTTTTTTCCGCTTCGCTGTTGTATTCTTCATACGTGCCGCAGGGACTGAAGTGCTCGTCGTCCGTATAGGCGTCCCAGATATAAACGATGCCGTCCTCCCCAGGGATGAAGACATAGTAATACAGCAGATAGGAGGCCTGCTCCCGCGTGCAGTCAAGGAAGCGTACGACGTATTCGGAATACTCGTCCGTATAGTAGATCGGTTTTCCGTTTTCGTCGGTCCCGACGACCTGCAGATAATCCGTCACGGTGTCGCCGTTGATGAATTCGGACGCTGCCCGCGTATGGCTGTAGGCGCGCTCCGTGATGTCCTTTTCCTCGCTGTAGGCGTAGTCGACTCCGACGATCAGCGAAACGATGATCAGATTCAGCACGGCATAGATGATGATCCCGATGATCAGCTTCGTGCTCAGCTTTCTTTCTTTCCGCTGTTTCCGTTCGGTTGTGCGTTTCTGTGCGTTCATGCGGCGCCCCCTTCGGCAGTCGTTTTCGCAGCGCTGCGGCAGTTTATCGTTATTCTTACCACTTTATGGTCGGGAGGAGCTTTGAGACCCCGATGGAGATCAGCGCGATCGCGACGCCAAGCGCCACCGACCCGCCGAAGCCCGGCTCGATATGCAGATAGCTCTGGAACGAGGTCAGCCAGCCGATGATCATCCACTGGATCACATAGATCGTTGTCAGATTGCTTCCGCAATACTTGAAAAAGCCGTAGACCTTCGTCCAGCTTTGCGTGACAAAGTGGATCACGGCCAAAAGCATCGCGATCACGGAGGTATTGTACAGGAAATTGAAATAGGTTTGCCTGTACAGGAGATTGTCATACAGAGAATAGAAAACGCGCAGGTCGATCCCGCTTACCCAGCAGGCGAAAAGCAGACCCACAAGCATGCAGAGGCTGCCCCAGAAGGCGCGGCGGTAAGCGATATCCATCTGGTCGGCATACTTCTGCATCAGGGTCCCGGCTGCCATGCCCACCGGCATGCAGAGATACCAGCTCAAAAGGGGGAAGCAGGACAGATCCCCGGTATAGAAGAAATAGGAGCAGAGCAGCTCCCAGACCCCGGTCGGCTCCGTGAGGACGGAAAGCCAGTTGCCGAGCGCCTGCATGACGACCGCAATGGGGACCAGCGCGAGGGTGGACACCTTGAGCTTTTTGAACAGCGCGGTCAGCATGAAGGCGAGGCCGGAAAAGTGGAGGATGTCGATGTTGAAGATCTGGTAGCGCAGGTCCTCCCACTCGGGGGCGGTCCCCGAGATCAGGCAGACGAGAAGTCGGGGGAGCACATCTCTGGCGAGATTGAGCGCGATGCCCGCCAGGAGCAGCTTCACGCCCCGCCGGAACATCCTGTCGGGGTCCTGGTTGCGGGAATAAACGCTCCCAACGCCCATGGCAAAGATGAACAGCGGCGCGGCAAGGGGGCCTGCTCCGAACTGGATGAGATTCTCCCAGAAGCCCGAGGGGAGGGTCTCTTCGATCCCGAAGCAGGAAAGCTCCTCCAGCACATGGATGATGACCATGAAAAAGATGGCCAGCGTCTTTGCGTAGTCCAGTTCTGTTTGGCGCTTCAGCTTGTTATCCATGCATGCGATCCCTTCATTTGCGGTCTTCGCGGGGCTTTGCGGCGTTTTGTCATCCCTGTTCGGATCGTTCTGATTGCTGCGAGAGCTCGGACACGATCTCCAGCAGGTCCCGGTCGATGCCCGCTTCAAACGCCGCGCGCAGCGTGTGGGTGCGGATATAGTTTGCCGCGGTCCCGCCCGCGTCGTCCTGGCCGGATTGCAGCGGGTCCTGCCCGCCCATGGGCGCGAGCATCCGCAGATGGAGCAGATTCTCCTCCGACTTGATCGCGCACTCCAGCTTGATGTCCGTCTCCTTCACGCAGGCGCGGCAGCACAGGACAAACATCTCGTCGGCCAAAAGGATCTGTCTCGCCCAATCCTTTTGCGGAACGCCGGCGACCTCCAGGATCTTCCGCATGAACTCCGTGACCTTGCTCGATTCCTCCGGCGTTCCGCGCACCAGCGTAAAGATGAAGTCCCGATTGCCCTTTTTATATTCCAGAGCGATCGCTGCCGCGTTCAGCATATCATCGCTGCTTTCGCAGAACGCCGCGACCTCATTTTTGACGAAGGGGATCAGCTCCTCCGTGCTGCCGGTCATGGTCCGGCTCCGGTTGAGGACCGTCAGTATGGCCTGGTCGTCAAATCTCTGCTCGTCCCGGTTTTTGATCTCGCCGAGCTCGGACGTGAACAGGAACATATGGTCGCCCTGATTGAGACGCAGCGCCTCCGCGCGATAGCTGACGCTCTCGTTCGCCCCGAGCGCGGCGTAGACCGGCGTATTCAGCCATTCATAGCGCCCCTCGCTTCGCATCAGCACCGGCGTGGTGCCGCCCGCGTTGACAAAGGTGAGGCGGCCGTTCATGATATTCAGCACGCATACGATGACGTGGGCCGTATGCTTCCCGGTAAGGTCGAACAGCTGTGAATTGACGTCGGACATGGTGTCTGTCAGAGACCGGCCCATGCGAAGGCGGCTGCGGATGGTGGTCTGCGCCACGACGGAGAACAGCGCCTCCGCGATCCCGCTGCCGGGCACCTCCCCCACCGCGAAGCAGAGGGTGTTTCCGTCCAGGAAGAAATGGTCGTAAAACGCGCAGGCACGCCGCTTTCCCTCCATGATCCCGCCGGTCAGGGCAAAGGACAGGCTGGCATTGCTGTTTTTCATCGCCTGCGGCAGCAGCGAGCTGCAGATCTCATTGACGACGCTTTTTTTATAGTCCGGCTCCTCCTCGGGCCGCTCCTCCTCGACGGAAGCGTTTTCGCCCGCCGCGGCCATGCAATCCAGCATATTGCGGGCGGCCTCCCCCGCCGTCCCGGGGATGCCCTCCGCCTCCCGGCGCAGCGCCTCGGCGTCAGACGAATCCAGCCGGGCGGTCAGGTCGCGGAGCTTCTTCATGGGAACGATCGTCCGGAAGTAAAGCGCTATGATGGCGGCCAGCGCGCAGATCAGCGCCGCAAATGCCACCCGAAACCACGTATCTGTCACCTTCGTCACTCTCCTTCCAGCAGATCGGCATATTCGCGCAGCTGCTCCCGCACCACGACGATCTCGTTTTTCTTCATCTCGGTCACCGCCGAGCGCAGCAGATGCCGCATGGAGATCGGCGCGTCCTCCCCCGCCGCCATGAACGCGGCGGAGAGGACGATGTTTTTGATATGGCCGCCGGACAGCTCGAATTTCTCCGCGAGGAAGCGCCAGTCGATGTCGTCCGATACCGGCGCGTCCGCCGGGATCATGCCCCGGTAGATGGCCTCCCGGGCGGGCGGCTCGGGGAAGGGGAAATGCACCACATAGGTGATGCGGCGCATAAAGGCCGCGTCGATGTTGCCCGACAGGTTGGTGGCCAGGATGCAGACGCCGTCGTATTCCTCGATCTGCTGCAGCAGGTAGGCCACCTCCACGTTGGCGTTGCGGTCGTGGGAGTCTTTCACCTCGCTGCGCTTGCCGAACAGTGCGTCGCACTCGTCGAAAAACAGGATGCAGCTGGCGTTCTTCGCCTCGGTAAACAGCGCGCGGAGGTTTTTCTCCGTCTCGCCGATGTATTTGCTCACAATCTGGGACAGATTGATCTTGTAAAGCTCCATGTTCAGCTCCCGGGCGATCACCTGGGCGCACATCGTTTTGCCCGTGCCCGGGGAGCCGACGAAGAGGATCGACAGGCCCCAGCCGTAATTCAGCCGGTCCTGGAAGCCCCAGCGGGCGGAGACCTTGTGGCGGTAGCGGATGTGGCCGCAGGCCCGGCGCATGAGGTTTTTCTGCGTCTCCGGCAGCACCACGTCGTCCCAGGTATAGCCCGGCTTGACCTGTGAGGCCAGCTCGCCCAGCCGGTGGACCGACTGGCGGTAACAGCAGCGGTGGATCAGCTCGCCGGACACCTCGCCCGCGCCGTTTAAGCGCGCAAGGCCGGCGGCCTGCTCGCAGGCCGTGCGGATCTGCCGGGGGCTGAAGCGGAACTTGGCCGCCAGCTCCTCCGTGGTGCAGCCCGTGAGCCGGACCTCCCGCAGGAAGCTGTCAAACAGCGTGAGGCGCTCCGATTCGTTTGCCTGGGGCAGCTCCAGCTCCACCGTCAGCGTCTTCAGGCGCATGGGGGAAGCCAGCCGGGAGAGGAAAAAGCGCTTGTCCCCGTGCACCTCCACCCGCTCCAGCTCCTCCAGCAGATTCTGCGGCGGCGGGATGGGCTGTCCCGTCTCATCCTTCCGGTCCAGATGATAAAGGCAGAGGCAGGCGTCCGTCAGGTCCGCGGCGAGGGCGGCGCTTTCCGCCCGCTCCCGCCAGTCGTCCCCCTCCAGGTCGGAGAAGACGCAGCGCCGGCGCTGACGCGCCATCAGATGCTCCACCTGAAAGCGCTTCCCGCTGCCGGGAGGGCCGGAGAGGCGGATGCAGCAACGGCCCGGATAAATAAAAGCCGCGTCCAGCTGACGCGCGATGTCCTCCTGGATCGCGAGGGGGTCCAGGCCGCCTCTGACGCTGCCGTCAAACAGGCGGTAAGCGGCGCAGTCCCGGAGCGTCCCGTTCGCCAGGAACTCCACCACCTCCCGGCGGAGCACCAGCAGGCCCTTTTCCAGCTCCGCGCCGTCAAACAGCCGCACAAAGCCGCCGACGCCGCTAAAACGGGAGACGCAGGCGGAAAGCTCGCTCCCCTCCGGCAAAAACAGCTCGCTGCAGAGGGAAACGCCCGGCGCGCGGCGGGTCATGTCGTCCTGGAGATAGGCGAACAGCTTCGTATATTTCAGGTCGATCTCCGGCGCGTAGGCCAGAACGATGCAGCTTCGCTCAAAGGCGTCCAGGGAAAAGCGGCGGAACAGCTGCAGAAGCGGGAAGGCCGCGTCCGTCCGTTCCAGCCGCAGGTCGATGGCCGTCATCGCCAGCCGCAGCTGCTCGCGTTCCTCGTCGCTCAGCTCATCCGGAAGGCCGCGCTGGGCGGCCTTCGTCAGATTGTGCTCGAATTCCTCCCGCGTCACCACCAGGCCCAGCAGGTTCTTCATCTCGCTGGACGGGCCCAGCCACTGGTGATGGGAATAATAGTAATACAGATGCAGATCCAGCCACGCGCAGAGGTCGCGCACCAGCTCGTCCTGCCCGGCATAGGGGCTCTCCAGGCGGGACACGTCCACTGTGTTCAGCTCGTTTGTTTCCATGGTTCGTCCTCTTTACGGTGTTGTCACCATCATCGCCGGCGTCATCGTGATGGAGATCACGCCGCCGTAGGCGCACATCAGCTTCGAGGAATTGTTCAGCAGCGGTTTCCCGCAGACCATCACGGTCACGGCGCCCGGCGTCCAGGGCGCCACCGTCACCGGCGTGCAGGGCATGGGCGTCAAAACACCCATGGCGGCGGCTGTGGCGGACGCCACCGTCGGATTGGCCATACTGCTGCACATTCCGAAGGTGGGGACCTTGTTATCCATAATGGTCGCCTGCAGCATATTGGAGGTAGACACCGTCTGCTGGGACGACACCGTGACCACGCAGGGGGCCACGCCAAAGGAACAGGTGCACAGCGCCGTTTGAACCACCGGATTTGCCATCTCTTATCCCTCCGTTTTCCATTCCAGAGTCTGTTCGCCCGCTTGCACTTCCGCCGAGAAGACCGCTCCGCCGCAGAAGCCCAGCAGGGTGCCCGGCTCGCGCAGCAGCAAAACCACCGTTCCGCTTTCGTCCGGCTGATAGAGCTGCATGGGCACGAGCTCCGTGCCGCGGCTGTGGGCGAAGGCCAGCGGCGGGGAAAATTCCCCCGTTTCCTTGACCAGGGAACGGAGATAGACCATCTCCGGCGCCTTGGCGTCCTGCATCAGAAAATGCCCGGGGATGGGCAAAAGCGCCGCGCTGCCCTCGCAGAAAAGGCGCGCCTCGGTGTCGCCGGCCTCCGCTTTGTCCTGGGCCAGCTTCAGCCGCGTACGGGGCTGGACGCCGAGCCAGAGGGCCTCGCCGCCGCTTTTTTTGCCGCGCCGGACCGTCAGTGAGACCCGAACGGTCTCCCGCGGGAAGCGGTAACCCGCGCCGGGCTTGAGGGAGATCGTGTCCTCGATCGTCACGCCGTCCTCCACCAGGATCGTGAGCTCCTCGTCCCGGTAGCCGCGCCGGCTGAGACGCAGGACATGCTCTCCCGGCGCCAGGTCGGCCAGGATCAGATAGCCCTCCTTTTTCCAGATGGGCTGCCGCAGCGGTCTGCCGTCCAGCAGGCAGCGCGTCGCCGAGGGGCCGGTCAGCACCGCACCCGTGAAGCCGTCGCGCAGCAGGAACGCCGCGCTTGCCGTCCGCCGGATCATTGGGCTTCCCCTTTCTTCTCCCGGGTGCCGATGATGACCTCCTTGACGCGGGAGACACGGCGCGTGCGCTTGGAGTCGATGTTCACGCCGGTCAGGGTCACGGCGACGGAAGCCTTATAGTCCTTCGTGGTATTGTTCCAGATCTTCAAAAGCTGCTCCATATTCGTCTTCTCGATCTGAATGTGGATCTCGGCGTTTTCCGCCGCGATGGAGCCGCCGAGAAGACGCTGCGGGATCACCGGATTGTCCCGGAGCGTCTGGACCGCCGCGCCCAGGATCTTGTACTGGTCCGCCTCCCGCATCTGCTCCGGCGCCTTGGAATGGGGCGTCAGCAGGAAATGCAGGATATACTGGGCCCCGCGCATCCGCTCCGTCTCGTTGTCCACGCTGTAATAGCCGGCCACCACGCCCTGGGAATCTTCCTCGATCTGGTAAAGATACAGCGTCAGCTGATTGTTTCCGCTTTCATGCGGAGAGCAGAGGTTGATCAGTTCCCGGTTTCCGATGGGCTCCGGCGTCAGATTCTCGCGCAGCAGCTCCACCAGCGCCGACCCCGCCTCCGTCAATGCCGTATAATCTGCCATAGACTCGCTCCCCCGTTCTTCCGCCGCGGCGCAAGCCGCGGCATCGTCTTTTCTGTTTGTCTCAGCGGCCCCATCCGGGCGGAACGCTCCAGCCGCCGCCCTCGTCGGGCGTCTCCGCTCCGTCCTCGGTCGGCATTTCCGGGGGCGTCTCGGTCGGCGTTTCCGAGGGCGTCTCGGTGGGCGTCTCCGAGGGCGTCTCGGTGGGTTCCTCCGTCGGCGTCTCTGTCGGCGTCTCGGTGTGTTCCTCCGTCGGCGTTTCCGTCGGCGTCTCGGCGGGCGTCTCCGTCGGCGTCTCCGTCGGCGTCTCGGCGGGCGTTTCCGTGGGCGTCTCGGTGGCTTCCCCGGAGGTCTCTCCGATCTCCCCGGTCCCTTCGGTCTCTCCGGGCTCCTCCGGCGGATTCTCCGCCTCTTCCTCGAGGATGTCCTTGCGGAACAGCTCTGTGAGCACGTCCTTATGCCAGTCGAACTCGCGGGAGACCCAGCCGCCCGTCAGCTGATTGAATTCATTGGCCTTCTTGGAAAACTCCGCTATGGCCTCGTACAGCGAGATGCCGGACTCGGCCTGGTCCTTCATCGCCCCATACCAGTCGGATTTGGAGCCGAGCCCCTTCGCGTAGTCGTCCTTGGCGCTTTCCGTCCCCTCCTGGAGGGTCTCGAAGCGCGACAGGGCCAGCTTCGCCGCGCTGTACGCGTCGGAAAGGTCGAGCAGCCTGTTCTTCACCGTGCTGTCGATCTCGTTGGTGTCGATGTCGTCTCCCGTCGTCCCCTTGTAGTAGGTGGCGGCGAACAGCACCAGGCCGCTGATGTCCTGTTCGGCGGGATTGAAGACCACCAGCAGGTCCTCCAGCGAATAGCCGGTCAGATCCGTGACGCCCTTGCTCTCCGCATCCAGTTCGGCGCGCTTGATCGCCGTTTTCGTCGATTCGAGCTGCGTTTCCAGATCATACTGCTCCTGCTGCAGCGATTTGAGGGTGTCCGAAGAGCCGGTGCCCTTCGCGATCTTGTTTTCCTCGTCGGAGATCAGCGTCTCATTGAGCTTATACATCTCCTCCAGAGCGTCCTTGCGCTGCGTCTCCTCCCAGTATTCCAGCATGGAATCGATCAGCTTCACCGCATCCGTCGCGTTCTCCATGGTCGAGAGCGC
>JAEEGJ010020332.1_pt1 | contig 14468 bp, 13 predicted proteins | sample 8958761 | NCBI WGS metagenome assembly JAEEGJ01 (sample SAMN16246546, study PRJNA631951) | gut metagenome | biome: gut microbiome; feature: rumen; material: RS-attached | host: Bos | place: Iran: Karaj | collected 2018-10 | reverse complement strand
GGTCCACGATCCAGTCGGAGAGGGCGCTCTCCGGGGACTGGCGGACCATCGCCTCGGGCGCATGGCCGACAACCTCCTTGACGCGCGCCATCTGCGCCTGCACGCCGATCATGTCGGCGGCAGCGGCGTAGGTGGCACTCCCCTTCGCGAAGGTCCGGCCGTTGGGTGCCGTGTAGACGTCGCCCTCGATCACGCCCAGGGCCTGGGGCACGTTGTCGGCGCTGGGCACGGTCACGCCGGTGCGGTGCCCGTCCATCCGGTATTTCTGCCAGGACATCGAGTACTGGCACGAGCAGGCAAGCAGGGCAGCCGCTGCCAGCGCAACTACTTTTGCTTGAACCATTTCCAGAGGTCTTTCCAGGTGGATTTCTTGCCGAACATCAGGATGCCGACCTTGTAGATCTTGGCCGAGGCCCAGGCGCAGGCCAGGAAGGTCAGCACCAGCAGGACCAGGGACAGGATGATTTCCCACGCCGGGACGCCGAAAGGCAGGCGGGAGATCATCACGATCGGCGAGGTGAAGGGGATGATGGAGCCCCAGAACGCGATCTGGCTGTCCGGCGCGCGGAAGGCGTAGAGCGCGATGATATAGGCGAGCATCAGCGGGATGGTCAGCGGCAGCTGCAGCTGCTGCGTGTCGCCCTCGTTCTCCACGGCGGAGCCGATGGCGGCGAACAGCGAGGCGTAGAGCAGGTAGCCGAAGACGAAATAGACGAGGAACAGGCCGATCAGCTGGCCGAACGGCAGGTTGCGCAGGGTGCCGAGCACCGTGCCGAGTTCGCTCTGGTCGCCGAGCTGCGCCGTCGCGGCAGCCGCCAGCTCGTCGGCATCCATGCCCATCGTGCCCACCAGTTCGGTCGGATTGGAAGCCGCCAGCTTGTCGAAGCCGAACGCGGCGCCGGCGATGCTGATGATGGCCGCCGACAGCACGATCCACAGCAGGAACTGCGTCAGGGCCACGAGGGCGATGCCGATGATCTTGCCGAACATCAGTTCGGTGGCCTTGACGGAGCTGACGAGCACCTCCACCACGCGGCTGGACTTCTCCTCGATCACGGAGCTCATCACCATGCCTCCGAAGAGGGTGATGAACAGGAACAGGAAGATGCCCAGGACCATGGACAGGATGCTGTAAACGCCCGCTTCGGAGATCTTCTCCGAGCCGTCTTCGGCCAGGGTGTAGGAGCGAAGGTGCACGTTCGCCTTCACGTCCTTGAGGATCTGGTCCAGGCCCTCGATGTCATAGGATGAGATGCGGTAGTCCTCCACGGCCCGGTTGATGCGGCCGTTGATGTTGTCGGTCAGCTCCATGCCGAAGGGCTTCGGGGAGTAGATGTCGGCGGGGACCGACTTCTCGACGGTGTCCAGCGCGCCGACGGACAGCACGCCGTCCACGCCGAAGTCGGCCAGGTGCGCCTTGACCGAGTCCAGCTGCATCTGGCTCATGTCCAGGTAGTGGATGGTCTCGGTGTCGGTCAGGTACGGCAGCACGATGCCGGACTGGTCCACGACCGCGATGGTCTTGACCTTCTCCTTGGTGTTCATCATTACCAACATCAGGCCGACGGTCAGGCCGGCCACCAGGATGGGGACGAGGAGCGTCGTCCAGATGAAACTCTTTTTCTTGACCTTGTTCAGGTACTCGCGGCTGATGACGATGCCTATGGTTTTCAGGTTCATACGCTATTCCTCCCCTTCCGTTACAAGTTTGATGAAAATGTCGTTCATACGCGGCATCAGCTCCTTGTAGGAGTTGATCTGCACGCCTTCCTTCTCCAGGTAGGTGCGGAGCGTGGAGGTGCCGTCCGTCTCGCGCGGGAGCACTTCCGTGTGGCGGCCGTCGGCGTCGGTCCAGACCAGCTCGACGTTGTTGTTGCCGTAGTCGCGGCGGATCTGCTCCACGCCGCCCGTGATCACCAGGCGGGCCTTGTTGATGAGGGCGATGTTGTCGCAGAGCTCCTCCACCGACTCCATGTTGTGCGTGGAGAGGATGATGGTGGCGCCTTCGTCCCTGAGGCGCAGGATTTCCTGGCGGATGAGTTCGGCATTGACCGGATCGAAGCCGGAGAACGGCTCGTCCAGGATCATCAGCGAGGGCTTGTGCACCACCGTGGTGATGAACTGGAGCTTCTGCGCCATGCCCTTGGAGAGTTCCTCCACCTTCTTGTCCCACCAGCTCTGGATGCCGAAGCGGACGAACCACTCCTTGAGGGCCTGGCGGGCGGCTGCGGCGGACATGCCCTTCAGCTGGGCCAGGTACATGGCCTGGTCGCCGACCTTCATCTTGCGGTACAGGCCGCGCTCCTCGGGCATGTAGCCGATGCGCGCGACGTCCTCACGCGTGATGGGGCGGCCGTTGAAAAAGACCTCTCCGCCGGAGGGGATGGTGATGCGGTTGATGATGCGGATCAGGGTCGTCTTGCCGGCCCCGTTCGGGCCGAGCAAGCCGAAGATACCGCCTTCAGGAATATCGAGGCTGACGTGGTCCAGGGCCACTTTCTCCCCGAAATTCTTGCAAACGTTCTTACATTCTATAATTGCCATAATACACTATTGTAGATGGCCGGCCGCTGCCGGCCATGACTGTTTCAATACTATTTCACCGCCAGGGCCACCACGCTGCACGGAGGCAGGGTCAGCTCGATGCCGGCCTTGGTGACCTTGTAGTCCTTGAAGGCGACGGGCTTGACCACGTCGGCCTTGCCGAAATCGTTGTAGTCGTGGACGTCCTTGGAGGTCAGCACGCGGGCGGACAGGATCTTGGAGACGCCGTTGCCGTCGAAGGTCACCGTGACCTTCTTGGCGTTCTTGAGGTCGGTGTTGACCAGCGACAGGTGCATCTCGCCGTCCTTGCGGGACACGGTGGCGTCCACCTCCGGCACGGCGCACTGACGCTCGGTCTTGACGTGGCCGGTCAGGCACTCGGACTCGATGAACTCGGCATCCTGGTGGACGTTGTACATCTCGAACACGTGGTAGGTCGGCGTGAGGACCATCTCGGTCTCGTTGGTGAGGATCATCGACTGGAGAACGTTGACCACCTGGGCGATGTTCGCCATCTTCAGACGGCGGGTGTACTTGTGGAAGATGTCGAAGTTGAGCGCGGCGACGATGGCGTCGCGCATCGTGTTCTGCTGATACAGGTGGCCCGGGTTCGTGCCCGGCTCCACGTCATACCAGGTGCCCCATTCGTCGAGCAGCAGGGCCACGCGGCCGGAGCGGTCCAGCTCGTCCATAATCTCGATGTGCTTCTTGAGCACGTCCTCGATCTCGATGGTCTTGGACAGGAACCAGTAGTAGTCCTTGTCGGTGAACTTCGTAGCGGAACCCTTGCTTCCGTTCCAGCCCAGGACGGTATAATAATGCAGGGAGATGCCTGCCATACCCTTGCCGACGAGGTTCTTCATCAGGACGCGGGTCCAGTTGTAGTCGTAGTCGGAGGCGCCGCTGGCGATCTTGAACAGGCGGTTGCCCGCATAGTCGTGCAGATAGGTGCCGTAGCGGCGGAAGAGGTCGCTGTAGTACTCCGGCGTCATATTGCCGCCGCAGCCCCAGGCCTCGTTGCCGATGCCGAAGTACTTGACCTTCCAGGGCTTCTCGCGCCCGTTGGCGCGGCGCAGGTCGGCCATCGGCGTCTTCGCGTCGGAAGTCATATATTCAACCCACTGGGACATCTCCTGGACGCTGCCGCTGCCCACGTTGCCGCTGATGTACGGCTCGATGTCGAGCAGTTCGCAGAGGTTCAGGAACTCGTGCGTGCCGAAGCTGTTGTCCTCGAGCGTGCCGCCCCAGTTGGTGTTGGTCAGGTAGCCGCGCTTCTCCTGCGGGCCGATGCCGTCCATCCAGTGGTAGTCGTCGGCGAAGCAGCCGCCCGGCCAGCGCATCACGGGCACCTTGAGGGCCTTGAGCGCGTCGAACACGTCCTTGCGGTAACCTTCGACGTTGGGGACGGCGGAATCCTTGCCCACCCACAGGCCACCGTAGATGCAGCGTCCGAGGTGTTCGGAGAATTGGCCGTAGATCTCGGCGGGGATGGTGATGCCGGTGCCCTCGTCGTGGACACGGACGGTGGCGTCCTGCGCCAGCAGGGACGTGCTTGCGAGCAGGAAGGCGCCTGCGAGCAGGGAAATCATTTTTTTCATATAGATCAGGATTTGTGTTTGCATTAAGCAAAAGTAAGAAGATTTTGCGTATTTTTGTATGGATATGGCCAAGAGTTCTGTCAATATCGATGCACAATGTGCTAAAATCGTTTCAGAGGTCCGGGCGGGTCTTTTCAAGCCCGTCTATCTGCTGATGGGCGATGAGCCGTACTACCCTGAGATGGTCTGCGACGCCATCCTCCGGAGCTGCATCCCCGAAGAGGAGAAAGACTTCAACGAGACGGTCTGCTACGGCGGCGAAGTGACGGCAGACCAGGTCGTTACGGCCGCTCGCCGCTTCCCGATGATGGCCGAGCGCCAGCTCGTGGTCGTCAAGGAAGCCCAGCAGATGAAGGACATCGAGAACCTCTCCTTCTACTGCGCCGCCCCGCTGGACAGCACCGTGCTCGTGGTCCTGCTGCACAAGGCGGCCGTGGACAAGCGCAAGGCCTTCTACAAAGCCGCCCTGAAGATAGGCGAAGTGGTGGATTCCCCCGCTATGCGGGACTACCAGATCCCGGAGTGGATCCTGGGCTACTACGCCTCGCGCGGACTGCGCATCGATCCCCCGGCGGCGGCCCTGCTCGCCGAATCGGTCGGCACGGAGCTGACTACCCTCGTCGTGGAGACGGACAAGTTGACCAAGGCCCTGCCCGAAGGGACCACGCGCGTGACGGTCGAGGACATCGAGCGCAACGTGGGCATCTCCCGCCAGTTCAGCATCTTCGAACTCACCCGCGAGCTCTCCTACCGCAATTCCCCCAGGGCCCTGAAGGTGGCCGCCCACCTGGGCGACACCGCCCGTTTCGCCCTTCCGGCGGCCGTCAGCGCCCTCTTCACGCACTTCAGCAGGATCCTGCGCTACGGCGCGCTGCTCGCCCGCGGCGGCTATCCTTCCGCGGACGACAAGGCGCGCGCCCTCGCGGGTCTGAACCCCTATTTCTACAAGGAATACGACGCGGCCGTCCGCAACTATCCCCTCCCCAAGGCTATGGCCGCCATCTCGCTGCTCTGCGAGTACGACTACCTGGGCAAGGGCGGAGACGGCACGACGCTCGTCTCCGACGGCGAACTGCTCGTCGAATTGACGGCAAAATTGCTGAACTTATAAAAAGAAGCCCGAGGCCATACGCCCCGGGCTTCCTTTTCGTCATTCGCCGACATCGGTCGGCGGATAGCTAATTCAGGCCTTTGAAGGTGCCCTGGATCGCCTGGCACTGATAATAGCAGCCCGGGCAGGCGAAGACCTTATACAGCGAGGAGCCGCTGGCCTGGAAGATGTCCACGCCGCGCTGGGCGGAGCTCCAGCCACCGGAGGTCACAATGCACATATAAGTCACTTCTCCCCCTTCCAGGTTGTTGGGAATGACGCCATTCGAGGTCATAGTCATCTCGACGGTATAAGGCGAATCCGGTGCATAAGCCTTGGCGGGAGTGGCACCCTTCAGCAATGCGGCGGGAATATAGCGCTGGATATAGCCGTCCGACTCGCCGGAAAACTTCGAAGGGATGATCTTGCGCCTGAGTTCCGTAACAAAATCTCCGGCAGCACCCTTGGTGCACAGCAGATCGATGCACTTCTTGCCGGTGTCGGCATTGCGGGCATAGATCTCCATCGCCATCGGGATCATCGCCGCCGTGCCGGCAAGGCTCTTGCCCAGCAGGCCATTGTAGACCGCCTCGAACTCCGTGTAGCCGGAAGGAATGTTGGTAAAAGTCACGGATGCCGTGGCCCGGCTAAACTCCGTCGTCTCAGGATCAATTTCAGTGACAATCGTATACTTGTGATTGCCGTAAGTGAAAGTGGGGCCGTCTACCGAAGAAGGATAGGTCGTCTCGTTGACCAGACTGGCCCATTCGTCCACATACACGGTCTGCTCCTCACCGTTGTCCAGGATATTGTCCAGCAACTCGGCGAGGTAATCACAGCTCGTCAAGGAAAGTCCCGCCGCAACGGCGAGCATACACAGAAAAATACGTTTCATATCATTCAGTTTAATGGTTTTCTTTTATTTAAGTCCGGGCCAGGTGCCCCGGATGACCTTGCACTGCGTGTAGCAGGACGGACAGTTGAAGACCTTGTAATAGTCTGAATTGTACGGATGCATAATCTCTACGCCGCGCTGGTAGGTGTCCCATCCGTGAGCCAGGATGTAGATGTAGGTCACCTCGCCGCCGCTCATCGGGGCGTCCTTGACGCCATTGGGCGACATGGTCATCTCCACGGTATAGGGCGTATCAGGCGTGTATGCGTTGGTATCGACGGCGCCCTTGAGCAGGGCCGCGGCCATATATCGCTGGATGTACGGATCATTGTCGGGTGCATACTGCGAAGGCACGAGCTTGGTCTTGAGGATGCGGACGATCCCGTCCACGGTCGCCGGGCCGTTGCACAGCAGGGTGAAGCAGCGCTCACCGGCGTCGGCGTCGCGTGCATAAAGCTCGATGGCCATCGGGATCATCGCGGCCGTGCCGGCGATGCTCTTGCCCAGAAGGCCTTTGTAGACCGCCTCGAACTCCGCATAGCTGGCCGGGAAATTGGTAAACGACACGGAAGCCGTCGGCCGCTTGAACTCACGCGTATTGACGTCGATGTCGGACACGAGCGTGTAGGTGTGGGATCCGTAGGTCAGCGTGTTGCCGCTGACGACGGCGTCCTGGGCCTCTCCGCCTGGCAGCGAGCCCAGAAAACTGTTTTCAACTTTCATTTCTCCACCGGTAAGACTTGAGATAATGCCGGAAATGAACTCACATCCGGTCAACGAAGATGCCGCGGCAAAGAGCGCGGCACCTGTCAGGAACAATCTCAGTACGTTTTTCATGTCTAGTTTTCGAATTTCTTCTCCTTGACGCGCGTCAGTTTCTCCTTCATGGCGTCCACGGCTTCCGTGACGGCGTTCTCGAAGGTGTCGGCTTCGCGATCGATGATGAGTTCCTCACCGGGAACGTGGATCTGGATCTTGGCCTGCTTGCCTTGTTTGAGATGGTCTTCAAGCACCACCTCCACTTCATCCGACAGGCCTTCGCAGAAGCGGGCCAGACGGGAAACTTTCTTCTCGACGAAGGCAGTGAGCTGCTCACTGGCTTCGAACTTCAGGGCTTTGATTTTAATCTCCATGGTTATCATCGTTTTTTGCCCTTGGATGGGCGGATTCATACACATGCTGCAGCCGCTCGATGGAATTGTGCGTATAGACCTGGGTCGCCGCCAGGGAGCTGTGGCCCAGCAATTCCTTGATGGAATTGAGGTCCGCTCCCCCGTCCAGCAGCTCCGTGGCCAGCGTATGGCGCAGGACGTGCGGGGACTTCCTGCCGCTGATGCCTTCCACGGGCCCGAGGGCGGCCTTGACCGCCCGGTCCACATAGACCGGATAGAGCCGCCCGCCTCTCGGCGTCTGCAGGAGCGGCGCGTCCGGGGTCGTATCCGCGCATTTCAAAGAGTCAACCGCATGTAAATATAACAATAATTCCTCACAAAGCGAAGGAGGCAGGGGAATTTCCCGCATTTTGTCTCCTTTGCCCCGCACGCGCAGCACCCGCCGCGACAGATCCACGGAGCTCCGGTCGAGCGAAATCAGCTCGCTCCGACGCATCCCCGTCCCGAACAGCATTCCCAGGATCATCCGCTGCAGCTGGTCCTCGTACCGGCCATACTCCAGCACCCCCTTCGTCTGCTCGAAATACGCGCGCATCGACTCGTCCCGGTAAAACACCGGCAGCCGCTTCTCCTGTTTCGGCCGCGCCACCAGCCGCACCGGATTGCTCTCCAGCACCCCCTGGCGCATCAGATACTTGCAGAAGCCGCTCAGCACGCTCATATGCAGATTCACCGTCCGCGCCCCCTCCCCCTTTTCATCCATCAACCACACCTCATAGCTCCTGACCTGCTGCACCGTAAGGATTTCTTTCAGTGACGCGGCATCGGCAACTGCCTCAGGAAACCGTGCCACCCTCGGCATCGTAAGAGGGAGGGGCCCATCGTCAGATGGGAGGGGTCCTGCGGAGCAGGACGTTTCCAGAGGCAGTTCGCCGTGCCGCGTAGAGAATGAAAGGAATTCTTCGAGGACGCCGCGATAGATTTCGACGGTGCGGGGAGAATAGCGGCGGACGGAAGTGAGATATGTCAGATAGCGCTCGATCATACTTCATGCAGGCCGAGCTCCGGGGCCCGCTGCCGCATATAAGCATCCGCTTCCTCGAAATTATTGCCGATGACGCCGTCCAGGATGGCCTCCTTGACCATCTCTTTAAGCTGCCCGATCTCCGAACACGGCGGGATCCCGTACACCTCCATCACATAATTGCCGTCGATCGGATTCTTGAAATTCCGGATCGCATCCTTCTCCTCCACCTCCACCAGCTTCCGCTTCACCAGCTCGAAATTGGAGCGGATCCGCGCCACCTTCGCCTCGTTCTTGGAGGTGATGTCGGCGTTGCACAGCAGCATCAGGTCGTCGATATCGTCGCCGGCGTCGAAAAGGAGCCGGCGCACGGCCGAATCCGTGACCTCCTCGTCCACCAGCGCGATCGGCCGCAGATGCAGCCGGACCAGCTTCTGGACATACTTCATCTCATCGATGGGCAGCCGCAGGCGGTCGAAGATCTTCGGTACCATCCGGGCGCCCACGACCTCGTGGCCGTGGAAGGTCCAGCCCAGCGCCGCGTCGTAACGCTTGCTCGCGGGCTTGCCGATATCGTGCAACAGCGCCGCCCAGCGCAGCCAGAGCTTGTCGGAGACCTCCGCAACGTTGGTGAGCACCGCCAGAGAATGTTCGAAATTATCCTTGTGTCCGCGGCCGTCCACGGTCTCCACGCCCTTGAGGGCCAGCAGTTCGGGCAGCACGTACGGCAGCAGCCCGGCCTCGTCCATCAGGCGGAACGCCATAGCGGGACGCTCCGTCGAGAGCATCTTGTTGAGCTCCTCGGCGACCCGCTCGCAGGAGAGGATCTTCAGGCGGTCGGCCATCCGGCGCATCGATGCCATCGACTCGGGCACGATCGTGAAAACGTGCTCCGGCGTGGACAGCTTCGCGGCGAAGCGCACGGCGCGCAGCATCCGCAGCGGATCGTCGGAATAGGTCGTGTCGGGATCCAGCGGCGTGCGGATGATGCCGGCATCCAGGTCGCGGATGCCGCCGAAAGGATCCACCAGCGCCCCGAAATCCTCCTTCTGCAGGGAGAAAGCCATCGCGTTGATGGTGAAATCCCGGCGCTGCTGGTCGTCCTCGAGCGTGCCGTCCTCCACGATGGGCTTGCGGGACTCGCGTCGGTACGACTCCTTGCGCGCGCCGACGAACTCCAGCTCGTCGCCGCGGTAATGCAGCATCGCCGTCCCGAAATTCTTGAAATAGGAGACCTTCTGGTGCGTCCGCTCCCCCACCGCCCGGGCGAAATCGATCCCGCTGCCCTCCACGACGACGTCGATGTCGGTGCAGGAGCGGCCCAGGAAACAGTCGCGCACGAAACCGCCGATCACGAAGGCGCGCACGCCCTTTTCGGCGGCCACCTCCGAGAGCATACGGAAAACCGGTCTGTCCAGGAACTGCGGGGTTATTGTCGGCATATCATCTCTTCATAGGCGGGGATGCGCTCGCACGGGACGAACACGCCCCCTTCCAGCCTGTAAAGATACGTCAAATTTCCGTTTGTCACCACCAGAAAGCGCACATCCAGCACGGAATTGTAGCGCATGGCCTGCCGGAGCACCTTCTCGTCCAGCGCCACGTCGGGGCGCTTGCACTCCACGACCAGGAGCGGCGCGCCGGCGCGGTCGAAGACCACGACGTCGGCCCGCCAGGGCTTCTTGCCATACCGGAACCCGACCTCGCTGCGCATCATATGCTCCGGCACGCCGAACGTGTCCCGGAGCTGCAAGATAAACCACTGCCGCACCCGTTCCTCGGGTGTGGCAGTGACCATCTTTTTGCGGAGCGGGTCCCAGATCTGCTCCATCCTGTTTTATTTCTTGCAGCGCACCGCGGCCTCCTCGATGGGGAAAGCCGCCTGGTAGTTGGCCAGATAGGCCTCGAAACCGGCCACGTCGGCGGGATCGGGGGCTATTTCGGTGCCGGCGTTGCCGGCGAAGACCATCTTGTCCAGGAAGTCCGGGAGGCTCAGTCCGCCGCCGTTGTTCACGAGGTACGAGGCCAGCAGGGCGATGCCCCAGGCGCCGCCTTCACCCGCCGTCTCCATCACGGAGATGGGCGAATTCAGGGCCGCCGCCAGGAAACGCTGCCCGACCACCGGCGTCTTGAACAGGCCGCCGTGGCCCGTGATGCGGTCCACCTTCACCTGCTCGTCCCGGAACAGCACGTCGTTGCCAATCTTCAGCACCGCGATCGAGCCGTACAGCTGCGCGCGGAAGAAATTGGCCAGCGTGAAATTGTCGGACGCACCGCGGACGAACAGGGGACGCCCTTCGGCGAAGCCCGTGACAGGCTCGCCGGAGATGTAGTTGAACGCCACCAGGCCGCCGCAGTCGGGATCCCCTTCCAGGGCGTGCGTGTACAGGGTGCGGTAGATGTCGTGCTTGTCCTCCACGGGACCCAGCAGGTACTGGTACTCCCGGAGCATCTTCACCCAGGCGTTGAGCTCCGACGTGCAGTTGTTGCAATGGACCATCGCCACGAGGTTGCCGTCCGGCGTGGTGACGATGTCGATCATCTCGTTGGGCTTGGACAGTTCCTTCTCCAGGACGATCATGGAGAAGGAGGACGTGCCGGCGGAGACATTGCCCGTACGCGGCTTGACGGCGTTGGTCGCCACCATTCCGGTGCCGGCGTCGCCTTCCGGCGGACAGAGCGGCACGCCCGGCTGGAGGTGACCCGAGACGTCCAGGCGCTTCGCGCCGATCTCGCTCAGGCAGCCAGCCGGCTCGCCGGCGGACAGGACCCTGGGCAGGATGTCGCGCAGCTTCCAGCGGAACTTGCGCGGAGCGACGAGCGCGTCGAACTTCTCGATCATATCCGCCCGGTAGTTCCCCGTGACGGGGTCCACGGGCAGCATTCCGGAGGCGTCGCCCACGCCCAGCACCTTCTCCCCGGTGAGCTTCCAGTGGATGTAGCCGGCCAGGGTGGTCAGGTACCCGATGTCCCCCACGTGCGGCTCGTCGTTCAGGATGGCCTGATAGAGGTGGGAGATGCTCCAGCGGAGCGGGATGTTGTACACGAAGAGCTTGGACAGCTCCGCCGCGGCGGGACCGGTGTTGGTGTTGCGCCAGGTGCGGAACGGCACCAGCAGGTGGCCCTCCTTGTTGAAGGGCATATAGCCGTGCATCATCGCGCTGATGCCGATGGCGGCGAGGTGCACGATCTCCAGTCCGTAGCGCTTGCGCACATCGGCGCGCAGGTCGGCGTAGCACTGCTGCAGGCCGAACCAGATGACCTCCTTGCTATAGGTCCACAGGCCGTCCACGAGCTGGTTTTCCCACTCGTAGCTGCCCTGTGCGATGGGCACGTGGTCCTCGTCCACCAGCACCGCCTTGATGCGGGTGGAGCCGAACTCGATGCCCAGGACGGCTTTGCCGTTCTCGATGGTTTTCTGTGCGTCCATGGCTTACTTGAGCGCCTTGTTCAGCATATAATAGACTTCGTTCATCCGGAGTTCCTTCTTGAACTCGGGGATCGTCGTGCCCTTGTGGATGTGGACGAACTCGATGCCGGTCATCTCGGCGAAATCGTCCCAGTAGTCGGCCGTGATGTCATAGCTGAAGGCGGAGTGGTGCGTGCCGCCGGCCAGGATCCAGGCGCCGGCGCCGACTTCGAAGGTCGGCTGCGGCACCCAGAGGGCGGAGGCGACGGGGAGCTTGGGCATCGGCTTGGGCTCGATGCACTCCACGTCCTGCGCGATCAGGCGGAAACGGTTGCCCAGGTCCACGACCGTGGCCTTGATGCCGGGGCCGGTCTTGGAGGTGAACACCAGACGGGCGGTCTGCTGCTTGCGGATGCCGATGCCGAGGAAGTGCACCTCCAGCTTCGGCTTGTCGCTGGCGATCATCGGGCAGATCTCCAGCATATGGCTCTGCAGGCAGGAAGAGCGGTCGCCCGCGAAATTGAGGGTGTAGTCCTCGAGGAAGGAGCAGCCCGTCGGCAGGCCCTGGGACATCACCCAGAGCGTGCGGTACAGGCAGGCGGTCTTCCAGTCGCCCTCGGCGCCGAAGCCGTAGCCCTCCTCCATAAGACGCTGCGAGGCGAGGCCGGGGATCTGGTCGAAGCCGCAGAAGTCCGGGGCGTCCACGTCGGCGTCGCCGAGGTCGTCGAAGTTGGTCGTGAACGCCGTGGCGCCCTCGTCCTTCAGCACGCGGCGCAAGGCGATCTCCGCTTTCGCGGAATTGCGCACCTTCTCCCAATAGACCTTCTCGCCGGATTCGTCGATCTTGACGGTGTAGAGCTTCTTGTACTCCTCCACCAGGGCGTCGGTCTCGGCGTCGGTGACCTTCTTGTAGTATTCCATCAAGGAAGAGACCGGGTAGTAATCGACGTGATAGCCCAGCCGCTGCTCGAACTCCACGCGATCGCCGTCGGTGACGGCCACGTTGTTCATATTCATACCGAACATCAGGCAGCGGACGTTCTTGGCGTCGGCGACGCCGGCGGCCACGCGGGCCCACACGGCGATCTTCTTCTGGGCCTCGGGGCTCTTCCAATAGCCGACGACCACCTTGCGCGGAACGCGCATACGGGTGCAGATGTGGCCGAACTCGATGTCGCCGTGGGCGCTCTGGTTCAGGTTCATGAAGTCCATGTCGATGTCACCCCACGGAATCTCCGCGTTGTACTGGGTGTGGAAGTGGAGGAGGGGCTTCTCCAGGGCCTGGAGCCCCTTGATCCACATCTTCGCCGGAGAGAAGGTGTGCATCCAGGTGATGATTCCCACACACTTCTCGTCGTTGTTGGCGGCCTTCATCACGGCCTCGACCTCCTTACTGGAATTGGCCGTGCCCTTATAGACAATCTTCACGGGAATGATGCCGGAGGCGTTCAGGCCCTCGACCATTTCCTTGCTGTGGCCGTCCACCTGGACGACTGCGTCGCCACCGTACAGGAGCTGCGCTCCGGTGACCCACCATAATTCGCAATTTTCGTATGCCATAATCTTTTTGTGTTTTGTGTTTTTGCGGTTATTTCTTATCCTGGCCGTAATAGGCGTTGGGGCCATGCTTGCGGGAGTAATGCTTCTCGATGAGGTGCTTGTTCATCGAGGGGACATGCTCGACGAGGTCGAGCGTGTTGAGGTGCAGGGTCGAGGCGATGAAGGCCATCTTGGCGACCTCCTCGAGGACGACCGCGTTGTGGACGGCGTTGTCGGCGTCGGTGCCCCAGGCGAAGGGACCGTGGTTCTTGACCAGGACCGCGGGGGTGTCGTCGGGGTTCATCCCCTTGAAGCGCTCCACGATGACGTTGCCGGTCTCTTTTTCGTATTCCCCGAAGACCTCGGCTTTTTTCATGTCGCGGGTGCAGGGGATGTCGTCATGGAAGTAGTCGGCATGGGTGGTGCCGAGGCTCGGGATGTCGTGACCGGCCTGGGCCCAGGCGGTGGCGAAGGTGGAGTGCGTGTGCACGACGCCGCCGATGTTCGGAAAGGCCTTGTACAGGACCACGTGCGTGGGGGTGTCGGAGGAGGGCTTGTAATGGCCCTCCACGACATTCCCATCGAGGTCCACGACCACCATGTCCTCGGGCTTCATGTTGTCATACGACACGCCGGAGGGCTTGATGACCATCAGGCCGGTCTCCCGGTCGATGGCGGAAACATTGCCCCAGGTGAAGATGACGAGTCCGTGCTTCACGAGGTCCAGGTTGGCCTGGCAGACTTTCTTTTTGAGTTCTTCTAACATAGACTACCAGAAGTAGATATAGAAGGCCACGGTGAAGGCCAGGATGATGACGGAATGGATGACGTCCCACTTGTTCCAGGAGGCGCGGGTGACGGCCTTCTGCTCCTCGGTGGCGGTGCCGAAGCACAGGCCCTGTACCTGCTCGGGGGCGGGTTTCGGGGTGAGGAGGGTGATGACGATCGCGAGGGCGATGCAGAACAGGAACATCCAGACGCAGAACGCATAGACGTTCATCTCGTTGAAGATGTAGGTGAAGGCGTTGTGGGCCTGCGGATTGATGATCATCGTGAAGAGGCGGGTGAAGCCCAGGACGAGACCCACGATGAGGGTCCACATGCCGGCCTTCGGGGAGGTCTTCTTCCAGCTGATACCCAGCAGGAACACGGCGGCGATGGCCGGGGCGAGGAGGCTCTGGACGCTCTGGATGTAGTTGTACAGGCTCTTGCCCATGCGCTGGATGACGAAGATCCACAGGACGCCGAGGACGACCA
>JAEEGJ010020328.1_pt1 | contig 14471 bp, 14 predicted proteins | sample 8958761 | NCBI WGS metagenome assembly JAEEGJ01 (sample SAMN16246546, study PRJNA631951) | gut metagenome | biome: gut microbiome; feature: rumen; material: RS-attached | host: Bos | place: Iran: Karaj | collected 2018-10 | reverse complement strand
CCGTGTACGTTCGTTCACACAGGACGATGCCCACCTGTTCTGTCGTCCTGACCAGGTGAAGCAGGAGTTCCTGAACGTGATGGATATCATCGGTATCGTGCTGACGGCGTTCGGATTCAACTTCGAGGCTCAGATCTCGCTGCGCGATCCTAACGACCACGAGAAATATGTAGGTACTGACGAGGACTGGGCACTGGCTGAGAAAGCTATCGTTGAGGCTTGTCAGGAGAAGGGCCTGCCTGCTAAGGTAGAATATGGCGAGGCAGCATTCTATGGTCCTAAGCTCGACTTCATGATCAAGGATGCCATTGGGCGTCGCTGGCAGTTGGGTACGATTCAGGTGGATTACAACCTGCCTAAGCGCTTCCAGCTGGAATACACTGACGAGGACAATACCAAGAAGACACCTGTGATGATCCATCGTGCACCATTCGGTTCACTGGAGCGTTTCTGCGCTGTGCTCATTGAGCATACCTCAGGTCACTTCCCCTTGTGGCTCACACCAGATCAGGTGGCTATCCTGCCGTTGTCGGAGAAGTATAATGACTATGCCCAGGAGGTTGCCAAGAAGTTTGATTTGGGTGGTGTTCGTGCCACGATCGACCTGCGTAACGAGAAACTGGGTCGTAAGATCCGTGACAATGAGTTGAAGCGTATTCCTTACATGGTCATCGTAGGTGAGAAGGAGCAGCAGGATGGTACTGTAGCTGTACGTCCCCAGGGTGGTGGCGAGCAGAGTGTGAAGACCATCCAGGAGTTCATCGATGAGGTGAATGCCCGTGTTGCTGAAATGACGAAAGACTTCTGATAAGGGATGAATGAATGGAGAGATGAAATGCAATTTAGCGGACCATATGTTAAATAAATATAAAATATATGGTTGTCGGTTGCTTTCATTTCTTCATTTTTTCATTTCTTCATTTATTTATAGTAATTTTGCAGCCGATTTTCTAAAAAACAGTTGATGAAGAATGACAAAATGAAAAGTCAGTACCGTGTCAACGAACAGATACGTGTACGTGAAGTCCGCATCGTAGGCGACGAAGGTTCAACCGTAGTTCCTACCCGTGATGCATTGAATATGGCTCGTGAGCAAGGTGTTGATCTCGTAGAGATTTCGCCTAATGCCAATCCGCCAGTATGTCGCCTCATCGACTACTCCAAGTTCCTCTACCAGCAGAAGAAACGCCAGAAGGAAATGAAGGCCAAGCAGGTAAAGGTGGAGGTAAAGGAAATCCGCTTCGGACCTCAAACCGATGAGCACGACTATCAGTTTAAGCTCAAGCACGCCAAAGAGTTTCTTGAGGAAGGTAATAAGGTACGTGCATACGTGTTCTTCCGTGGACGCTCCATCCTGTTTAAGGAACAGGGAGAGGTGTTGCTGCTCCGTTTCGCTAACGATCTGGAGGAGGTAGGAAAGGTAGAGTCGATGCCATCGCTCGAAGGCAAGAAGATGTTCATCTATCTGGCTCCAAAGAAGGCTGGAACTCAGAAAAAGAGTCAGCAGGCTCGTGATCGTGAGGCTGCAGAACTCGAGGCTAAGGAAGCTGCCAAGCAGCAGAAAGAGGCAGAAGCCGCAGAGAAACCCGCTAATGGTGGTCTCTTCGCCAATGCCAAGATCTCTGCCGATACGCTGAAAAAGCTCACTGAGGAAGAGTAAAAAAAGAAGATGGCGCGCCTGGTATATGCGTAGCCGTCGGATATTAATAACAATTTAAATTTTAAAACAATGCCAAAAGTAAAGACAAACTCCGGTGCTAAGAAAAGATTTTCTTTCACTGGTACAGGTAAGGTAAAGAGACGTCACGCTTACCACAGCCACATTCTGACGAAGAAGACCAAGAAGCAGAAGCGTAACTTGGTAGGTACAACTATCGTTGATCCATCAAACATGAAGCAGGTTCGTGACCTGTTGTGTCTCCGTTAAACCTATTGTCGAACATTTAAAGTAAGAAAATTATGCCTAGATCAGTAAATCATGTTGCATCAAGAGCAAAGCGTAAGAGAATTTTAAAGCTTACCCGCGGTTATTTTGGAGCCCGCAAGAATGTTTGGACAGTAGCAAAGAACACATGGGAGAAGGGTTTGACCTATGCCTATCGTGATCGCCGTAATAAGAAGCGCAACTTCCGTGCCCTGTGGATTCAGCGTATCAACGCTGCCGCTCGTCTGGAGGGTATGAGCTACTCTGTTCTTATGGGCAAGCTCAGCAAGGCTGGTATCGAGATCAACCGTAAGGTGCTCGCTGACCTCGCTATGAACAATCCCGAGGCTTTCAAGGCTATCGTGGAGAAGGTGAAATAAAGCATACTTATGTCTTTATTAAACTATAGTCCCCACCAGCTTTGGTGGGGATTATTCATAAAAGGGAGATTGTTAGGATAACCATCAATATAAGAAATGAAAACAACCATATTTGATCTGTTGGATCGTAAAGGACAGCAGCCCGTGAGCATGTTGACAGCTTACGATTACAACACTGCCCGTATCATGGATGAGGCGGGTATTGACATGATTCTCGTAGGCGATTCGCTGGGGAATGTCATGTTGGGTTACGAAAACACACTTGCTGTTACCGTCGATGACATGATTCATCATGGTAAGGCTGTATGCCGAGGTGCCAAGCAGGCTTTCGTGGTGATTGATATGCCTTTTATGTCATATCAGACCTCTGTGGAAGATGCTGTGCGCAATGCCGGGCGTATTATGAAGGAAACCAACTGCCAGGCCGTGAAACTGGAGGGTGGTGTAGAATATGCTGATCGTATCAAGGCCATTACACAGGCAGGCATCCCTGTGGTGGCTCATATCGGACTCACCCCTCAGTCGTTTAATGCCTTAGGTGGCTATAAGGTACAGGGCAAGTCACTGGAGCAGGCCAAAAAACTGCTCAAGGATGCTAAGGCTGTAGAAGAGGCTGGTGCCTTTGCCATCACCTTGGAGTGTGTGCCAGCGCCTCTAGCCAAGTTGGTTACTGAGCAGAGTGGGGCCCTCACAATTGGTATTGGTGCTGGTAATGGCTGCGATGGTCAGGTGCTGGTCTATCAGGATATGCTGGGCTATACTGGAGGCTTTATTCCCAAGTTCGTAAAGAAATATGCCGACCTCCACAGCGTAATGCTTGAGGCGTTCAAACAATATAAGGAAGAGTGCGGGAATCGTTCCTTCCCAGCACTATCGCAGAGCTATGGCATCAGCGACGAGGTGATGCAGGAACTTTTTGAACCCGAATTAAAATACTAATTAGGACATGAAGGTAGTTAAGACTGTAAAAGAAGTAAGGGAAATTGTTTCTGCCTGGAGGAAAGAGGGACTGAGTGTGGGACTGGTGCCCACGATGGGCTATCTGCACGAAGGTCATCAGAGTCTTATCCGCAAGTCTGCCAGCCAGAACGATCGTACGGTAGTCTCTGTATTCGTGAACCCCATCCAGTTTGGTCCCAATGAAGATCTGGAGGCTTATCCGCGCGACCTTAACCGTGATATGGAGAAGGTGGAAGAGGCTGGTGGAGACCTCATCTTCAATCCTGAGCCTGCTGAGATGTATCCTGGTCACTTCACATCATTCATCGATACGACAGAGACCACAGAACTGCTTTGTGGAGCTGTGCGCCCCATTCACTTCCGTGGTGTCTGCACAGTGGTGGGCAAACTCTTCAATATCGTTCAGCCCGATCGTGGCTACTTCGGACAGAAGGATGCCCAGCAGTTGGCAACGATCAAGCGCTTCGTACGCGACCTGAATTTCCCGATAGAGATTATCCCTTGTCCCATCGTGCGTGAGGATGATGGTCTCGCTAAGTCAAGCCGTAACACCTATCTGAACCCTGAGGAGCGTCAGGCAGCCCTAATTCTTTCCAAGAGTCTGAAGAAGGGTCAGGAGGCTATCGCCAAGGGTGAGCGCGATTCACAGAAGGTGATTGACATTATCCGTGAGAGTCTTGAGACTGAGCCTCTGGCACGTATCGACTATGTAGAGGTGGTGGATTTCGAGAATATCCAGCGCACTCAGAAGATCGAGGGTGAGACACTTGTGGCTATTGCCGTATATATCGGCAAAACGCGACTGATTGACAATTTTATTGTAAACCAATAATCCCTGAAAGATGACTATCACGCTGCTGAAAGCAAAAATTCACCGTGCTGTGGTGAAGCAGGCTGACCTCGATTATGTGGGCAGTATCACCATCGACTCAGAGTTGTTGCGCGAATCTGGTATTTTGGAGTATGAGAAAGTGGAGATTGCCGACATCGACAACGGTAATCGTTTCGAGACGTACGCCATCGCAGGTGAGGCAGGCTCAGGCATCATCTGTCTGAATGGTGCAGCTGCCCGTTGTGTGAATGAAGGCGACAAGATTATCATCATGGCTTATGCCCAGGTGACACCTGAGGAGGCTAAGACGCACAAACCCACTGTGCTCTTCGTGGATCAGGATAATAAGATTGTACGTAAGGCTAACTACGAGAAGCATGGTCTGCTGGTTGAACAAAATTGAAAATTGTAAAATTGAAAATTGAAGTATGCTGACGGGGAAATCTATTGTCTTGGGCGTTACGGGAAGCATCGCAGCCTATAAGATTGCCAATCTGGCATCGATGCTGGTGAAGTTGAATGCCGATGTTCACGTCATCATGACGCAGAATGCCACGCATTTCATCACACCGATGACCTTTGAGACACTGACGAACAATAAGTGCATCGTTGATACCTTCGACCGCAATTTCAATTTCGAAGTGAAACACGTGTCGCTGGCAAAGAAAGGTGATCTGTTTCTCGTTGCCCCCTGCACAGCCAATGTCATTGGTAAGGTGGCAGGTGGCATCTGTGACGATATGCTCACCACCACCATCATGGCTACCAAGGCACCTGTACTCTTCTCACCAGCCATGAATACGGGCATGTGGGAGAATCCCATCCTGCAGGATAATCTTCAAAAACTGAAGCATTACGGCTACCATATCATCGAGCCCATTGAGGGTCGCCTGGCTTGTGGCGATACTGGTAACGGCAAGATGGCTTCAGAGGAAACCCTGTTGCAGCATATCCTCTTGCATCTGGCGAAGGAGAAGGATCTCAAGGGCAAGAAGATGCTTATTACTGCCGGACCTACTCAGGAAGCTATCGACCCTGTGCGCTTTATCACGAACCACTCTTCTGGTAAGATGGGTTATGCCATAGCCAAGATGGCTGTACTTCGTGGCGCAGAGGTGACACTCGTCTCAGGTCCCGTCAGCATCCAGCCTTTTGCTGGTGTAAAGAAAGTTAATGTCAAGAGCGCACAGGATATGTTTGAGGCTGTCACCTCACGGAGTGCTGAGCAGGATGCCATTATCATGTGCAGTGCTGTGGCTGACTATAAGCCTGCCAGCTATGCCGACCAGAAGGTGAAGAAGAATGATGCCGATTTGAGTATCGCTCTTACACGAACACAGGATATCTTAGGTTATCTCGGTGCCCACAAACGTGAAGGACAGGTGCTTGTGGGCTTCTCGATGGAGACGGAGAACCTGATAGAGAACTCGCGTGCGAAACTGACGAATAAAAATGCTGACTTGATCTGTGCCAACTCCATCGCTTCTGCTCAGACAGGCTTTGCTGTTGATACCAATAAGGTGACTCTGATCACCCAGCAGGAAGTGACAGAGCTGCCCCTTTGCTCTAAAGAGGAAACTGCAGACTTAATTCTCAATAAGATATGCACATACTGATTGACATAGGCAATTCCACTATCGTGACTGCGATTGCCGATCAGGAAGGTAATATCACCCATACTTGGCGCTTCAAGACGCGCAAGGAGGAGACAGCCACCTTCTTCCGCTATGAATTGAAACAGGGACTTCGTAAGTTTGGCGTGGAAGCAGTTGATATCGAGGGCGTTACCATATCTTCTGTGGTGCCTGAAGTCAACGACGATATCGCGCAGGCTGTCAATGATCTCACAGGTCTTTTTCCTCATTTCTTCAGTCTCGACGATGCTAAAGATATATTTACTATCGACATCGAGTCGCCCTCACAGTTGGGAAAGGATCGCTTGGCAGATGCCTTGGGTGCTGTTGCCTGTTATGGGGCACCTGCCATAGTGATTGACTTTGGCACTGCCACCACCTTTGGCGTAATCGATGCTGAGCGCAGATTCCTTGGAGGACTGATTATCCCTGGTGTCAAGACCTCGTTGAGTGCCCTCAGTCAGCGTGCCTCGCAACTGCCTGCCATCAATATTGAAAAGCCTAAACATTTGGTAGGTCGTAATACGCTGGAGTGCATGCAGAGTGGTATTCTTTATGGCACTGCTGCGATGATCGATGGTTTGATCGATCGCCTGTTGCCAACACTTTCAGAACCAGTGCATATCATCGCTACAGGCGGTATGGCAAAGGACATCGTGCCCCACTGCCGTCATCAGATAGAACTTGATAAATATTTGCTGTTCAAAGGACTCTTCAAAGCAACCCATCAGAAATGAGAATCGTTATTATCGGCTCAGGTAATCTGGCCACGAACCTGTCGCTGGCATTAAAAGATGCAGGTCAAGAGATTGTTCAGATTTTTAGTCGTACAGAGGCGCATGCCAAGGAACTTGCCGATAAGGTGGGCTGTCCCTATACCTCTTCGCTTGATGCCATCCTGAGCGATGCTGATGTTTACATCCTTTCTGTGAAAGACGATGCCCTTCTTCGTCTGATTCCCACCATCTGTGACTCGCGCAAAAACGGACTCTTCCTTCACACGGCAGGCAGTGTGCCGATGAACCTCTTTGAAGGTTCTGCCTCTCAATATGGGGTGCTCTATCCCATGCAGACCTTCTCCAAGAACCGTCGTGTCGATTTCCGAGAGATACCTTGTTTTATTGAGGCTTCAAGTGCTCAGACTTTAGCTGTTGTCCGTTCTCTGGCTGAGCGTATCTCCGATCATGTGGTAGAGTGTGATTCAGAGAAACGGAAGAAGATGCACCTTGCAGCTGTGTTGGCGTGCAATCTTACCAATCACTGCTATCGTCTGGCGGAACGTGTACTTGAGGCAGAGCAGATAGATTTCAGTCTTTTCCTTCCTTTGATTGAAGAGACGGCCCGTAAGGTGAAGACTCTTTCGCCCAAGGAAGCCCAGACGGGTCCGATGGTACGTTATGATCAGGGTGTCATGCGTATGCAGATGGAGATGCTTCCCGATGACCGCACCCGAGAGATCTATCGCCTCATGGCTGAGAGCATTCACGAGGATTTATAACATTCGACACAGTTTCCTGAAGTCTGCCTCCTTGCCGTAGCACACCAGAACATCACCAGCCTCCAGTGGCACATCCTCTCCTTCTGGAATGTTGGCAACCACTGCGGCATTATACTCAAGACCAAGGAAATTCTGCACTTTCTCTCTCTTCTTGATGGCGATGATTTTCAGGTGGTAGTTCTCGTAGAGATGCAGGTCACTGGCAAGATGTCCGACGAATTTCTCAGGAACGTCGAATTTATAGACGCAATACACCCGATCCACACGGAAGAGGTCGGTCTTCACGCCCATATCCATCTGCCGCACCAGCGAACGGGCTGCTCGCTCTTCCGGAATTAGGACTTTCTCAATATCGAATGCCTGCAAGATGCTCTTGTGCACATAGTCGTTGGCACGTGCGTAGATATTCTTCACTCCCAGCTTCTTCAACAGCGCCACCACACGAACCGAAGCTCCGAGATTACTGCCTATCGCCACGATGGTCACATCAACCTTCTTCAGCGGCAGCACATTTAGGGCCAGCTCGTCACAGGCGTCAATCTGAAACGCGGCATCACAGATATTCTTCACTTTCTCTACACGGCTGGCATCACTGTCCACAGCAACGACCTCATGTCCCAGGGCAGACATCTCGTCTGCCAGCACCCTGCCGTATGTTCCTAATCCGATAATAATACACTTCATGATATGGTAATACTGTCTTTGGGTAATTTGTAATAATTCTGATTCTTATACTGTTTCAGCAGTCCCTGTGCCAATGTGACCAAGCCCACACGACCTATGAACATCAGCACGATGATCAACAGTTTGCTGGTATCTTGCAGCTGCGAAGTGATACCTAACGACGAGCCCACCGTAGCAAAGGCTGACACACATTCGAAGACGACAGCCTTCAAAGGCAGATTCGGGTCGAAGAGTGTAACAAGGAAAATGAAGAAGCACAGCACCACAAAACTCACAATGACAACCGCGTTGGCTCGTCGGATCGAATCGGTTGACAATTCCCTGCCGGCAAACTCCACGCGGTTCGTGCCGTGCAGGATTGCCCGAATGTTGAGGATGGCTACCGCAAAGGCGTTGACCTTCACACCACCAGCCGTTGATTGCGACGCACCGCCTACCCACATCAACACCGTGTAGATGAATACCGTATGCAGGCACATGCTGTTCAGGTCCACACTGATGAATCCCGCCGTTCGAGGACTGACGGCATTAAAGAACGCCTGAGTCAGTTTCTCACGCATCCGCAGACCGGCAAAGGCGTTGTCCCACTCAAACAGGGCGATAAGCACCGTACCCGACACAAGGAGAAGGATAGTGGTTCTCAAGACAATCTTTGTGTTCAGGTCGAACAGGTGGGGGATGCTCAGACTGGCGTAACGCTGCCCATTGATCCACTGCCGCACCACCTTCACATGCTTGGAGACAACAATCTTCAGATTGACCAGCACAGGATAGCCGATACCACCCAGGATGATCAGCAGTGAGAGGATGATATATAGCCAGCAGTGCCCACCCATCATCAATACGGGTGCACTCACGCCGTCCTGATAGTTGGAGAAGCCTGCGTTACAGAAAGCCGATATAGAATGGAACACGCTGAAGAACAGCTCATGCCTGAGGTCAAGACCTATCGTGCCGTGTATATCCAGGAAAATGAACACTGCCCCCGCAAGTTCCAGGAACGCCGTAAATCCGAAGATGTTGAGCAAGGTGGACCATAGTGAGGCCAGCGATGTCGAACTCACCATGTCGCGCACCAGCATCTGGTTGTAGATACTCGTATTCCCCATGAAAAAGAGGGCGAAGAAGCTGGTGATGGTCATCATGCCCAGTCCCCCTATCTGGATGAGTATGATAATCACCATCTGTCCGAGACTGGTAAACGTGCTGGGCACGTCGATAGTTGTAAGTCCCGTCACGCAGACAGCACTGGTAGCCGTGAACAGCGAGTCAATCCAGGAGAGGTGCACACCCGGTTGAATGCAGCGCGGCATAAGTAGTATGCCAGAGCCGACCAGGATGATGAATAGGAAACTGACCGCCATCATCAGGGAGGGATTCGTCTTTCTGCCCATCGAGGTGATGACAGCATTGGAAAGTTCAATAGAGGAGATAAGAAACAGTATCAGCAAGAAAGTCCCTCTGCTATCCAGTATCTGTATCAGCTTCCAGTCATCGTCTATGCTGAAGTAGTCCAAGAAGAGAGGGATCAGTGTTACCATTAGCAGGGCATTGATGGTCCAGCCTAAGAAGTTGTAGGCCGATCTTCTCTTTCCGCGTTGCATCAGGAGAAGCCGACTGCCACGCTCAATCAAGAACATGCTCCATGCCAAGAAATATACCAGGTCTAACTCCTCTTTCAGCCTGTCAGTCAGCACAAATCCAAATTCCAGGACGGCACCTACGATGATACACAGCGCACCGATACTGGCCATAAAGGAAAACACCTTTAAAGCGATGCTGATAAACGGTACCACATATTTTTCGTTAGGGTGTGGAATTTGTTTGTACCAAAGATTCTTCATGTTGACTTGGCAAAGATACAAATAAAGAATCAATCTACCAAGTCTTTTGAGAAAATTTAATCTAAAAAGGAAGGTTTTCATAAGCCCCCCTCTCTGGCTTACATTACGTTTCCAATGAAAAAATCTTCACGATTTTTTGTTATGTGCCAGACTTTTTGTAATTTTGCGGAGAAATATGAATCACCTATGAAACAATCGCAGATTTTCCAACAATACGTGTGGCTGATTTCCACCATACGACGCTTTAGGCGCGTGACTTTTGAGGAACTGAATCAGAAGTGGATCGAAGACCAAGTGACTGACGGCAATCCCCTGCAACGCTCTACATTCAACCGTCATCGTGATGCCATCCAGAATATCGTGGGACTGTTGATTGAGTGCGACCAGGCGAATGGGTATAAATATTATATCGCCAATCCAGAGGTGCTGGAGGATGACTCTATCGAGCGCTGGCTCTTCTCGACGCTGACTGTGAGTACCATTCTTTCTGACAGTGTGGCTGTGAAGGACCGGATTATCCTTGAGAATGTGCCTGCAGGCGAGTATTACCTGCCTGTACTGATTCAAGCCATGAAACTGAACCGGAGGGTCGTGATGCATTACCAACGTTTCAATGGGGAACCTTATGAAAAGGCGGTGGAGCTTTATTCCCTGAGACTCTGTACGCAACGTTGGTATCTGCTCGCGTTTACAGGCCATCATATCGCCACTTATGCACTCGATCGTATGTCGTCGGTGGAGATGACGAACGAGACGTTTGAGATGCCGGAGGATTTCTCGCCAGAGGCTTATTTCTCTGAGTATTTCGGTGTGCTGACGGATGAGACACCAATGGCCCATGTGGTGGTGCGCACGTATGGGCGTACACCAAATTATCTGCGTACGTTGCCGCTTCACAGTTCGCAGCGTGAGATCAGCAGTTGTGAGGAGCATGCTGACTTCTCTTTCGATATCCGTCCTACGGCAGACTTTATCGGTGAACTGTTGTCGTATGATGTGGGACTTGAGGTGTTGCAGCCTGCTGATCTGCGTGAGAAGATTCGTACACTTTTGGTGCAATCGATAAAACACTATTCTAAAGATATGTAAAATCATATCTAATTTTCTTAATAGAGGTTAATCATAAAAGGGGTGTCCTGCGTTTTGGGACAGCCCTCTTTTTATTTTGCACTCAGAAATCAAAATTGAATGTAGAACTAAAAACTTTAGGATTATGGCTGGATTATTTATTATCGTTGTTACGACAGTTGCACTTGCCAATATGCTGAATGATTATACTCAGAATGTGCAAAAATAAGTGCGATTAAGGCTTTTTTTAGATTTTGGTGTACAATGTATCGAATAATTTCGTATATTTGTCGCCAAAATCTTAATGCATTAATTGGACTAACAAACCAATGTCGGAAGAGAGAAATCAAGAGATATATAAGGTAACGCTGCTTGGCGGTGTCATCAATGTGTTGCTGCTGCTCTTTAAGTTTGTGGCAGGTATCGTGGGACATAGTGCTGCGATGCTGGCTGATGCCATACACTCCTTGTCAGACTTTGTCACGGACATTATAGTGCTGGTGTTTGTACATATCAGTGGCAAACCTAAAGACAAGTCTCATGACTATGGTCATGGGAAATATGAAACGCTGGCGATGACGCTTGTAGGAGTGGCTCTATTTGTAGTGGCTGTTGGCATCCTGTATAGTGGTGCCGTAAAGATTTACGCCTGGGCGAATGGCGAACAGTTGGTGGCACCAGGGGTGTTGGCGTTTTGGGTAGCCTTGTTGTCAGTGTTGCTGAAAGAAGGTGTGTACCAATATTCGATAGTGAAAGCCAGGAAACTGCAATCTCAGGCGGTGGCTGCCAATGCGTGGCACCATCGCAGCGATGCCCTTTCATCCATTGGTACTGCAGTAGGTATCGGTGGCGCTATTTTCCTGGGACAGCGTTGGACGGTGCTTGACCCGATAGCCTCAGTGGTGGTGGGAGCCTTTATAGTGAAGGTGGCATTAGATATGTTGCGCGAAGCTTTTGGTGACCTGATGGAACATTCCTTGCCAGATGAGATAGAAGAAGAGATGCTCAGAATGGTGAGCGAGTTGCCAGGAGTGGTGAATCCTCACAATCTGTGTACGCGAAGGATCGGTAACCACTATGCCGTCGAACTGCATATCCTGATGGATGGTGACATCACTTTGCGAGAGGCGCACAACAAGGCTTCGGAAGTGGAAGACCTGTTGCGTGCCCGTTATGGTGAGGAGACGCACGTAGTCGTTCATGTAGAGCCAAAAGATGATGAATAATATTTATATAACCAACCCTAAAACATTGTTTTTATGAAGAAAAAGTCATTACTCAGAAGTGCTTTGTGCATGGTGGTATGCTTGTTGCTGTCGCTCTCTGCCGAAGCCAAACATGACCATTTCAAGGTCTCTGTCTATGTACGTGCCGCAGAGGTACAGAAGATGAAAGACACCCAGTGGCTCGAATCGTCGTGGGCAACCATCTCCAGTCAGTTGGATGTTGATAAAATCTACTTGGAGACGCATCGTGACATGTTGATGGTGGATGATGCGACGATTGAGAAAGCCAAGAGGTTTTTCCTGAAACAAGGTATCGAAGTGGCTGGTGGCATCACATTCACTATCGATGAGAGCAATGAGTTTGAGACCTTCTGCTACTCCGACCCGGAGCATCGGAAGATGGTGAAGAAGATCGCTGAGACCACTGCCCGTCATTTCGATGAGTTCCTGCTCGACGACTTCTTCTTCACCAGTTGTAAGAGTCCTGTTGAAGTAGCTGCCAAAGGTACTAAGTCGTGGACTGCCTATCGCCTGCAGCTGATGAACGATGCGGCGAAGAATCTGGTGATTGGTCCTGCTAAAGCTGTAAACCCTAAGGTGAAAGTTATCATCAAGTATCCTAACTGGTATGACCATTTCCAAGGGCTTGGCTTTAATCTGGAGGACGGTCCGAAGCTCTTTGATGGCATCTGGACGGGTACGGAGACGCGCGATCCAGGCAGTGCCCAGCATCTTCAGAACTATCTAAGCTACAATATCATCCGCTATTTCGAGAACCTGCGTCCTGGCTATAACGGAGGTGGCTGGGTGGATGCTGGCGGTATCCAGATGAGTATGGACCGCTATGCTGAGCAATTGCATCTGACAGCTATTGCCAAGGCTCGTGACGTGATGCTCTTTGCCTATCACCAATTGCTTGAGATACCACTGAATGATCGCTTCCGTGCCCCTTGGCAGGATATGGGTACCAGTTGGAACTACGACGAAATGAAAGCCTCATTTAAAAAAGGTGATAAGACGGTGATGCCCACCACGATGGCTCGCATAGCAGATGTCACCTTGCGCAAGGCTGACCAGTTGGTTGGTAAGTTGGGTAATCCGATAGGCATCAAGTCGTATAAGCCCTTCCATGCCCTTGGTGAGGATTTCTTGCAGAACTATTTAGGAATGATAGGTCTGCCTATGGACATGTATCCTACATTTGCCAATGATCAGAAAGTCATCTTGCTGACAGAGCAGGCAGCTGGCGATCAAGATATTATGACGAAGATTAAGGCGCAGTTACAGAGTGGAAGAGACGTTGTTATCACCAGTGGTCTGCTGAAGGCTATCCCAGAGAAGATCGCAGAGGTGTGCGAGTTGCGTTGCTCAGACCTGAAAGCCATAGTGAATGATTTTGGCAGATATGGTAAGAGCAGCCGTGAAATCCTGATTCCACAGGTGCGTTACCAGACCAACGACAGTTGGGAGGTAATCAGTGCAGGACGTCCTCTGACGGGTGGTGTCTCAGGCTTCCCCATTCTCCATAAGGCGAAATATACAGGTGCCTATCTCTATGTGCTGACGATTCCTGACGATATGGGAAACCTCTATGACTATCCTGCCGCTGCTCTCACAGAGATCCGTCGTGTGATGAGTCAGGATCTGGACTTCTATCTCGACGGTCCGTCAAAGGTGAGCCTTTTCCTTTACGACAACCACACCCTGATTGTAGAGAACTTCAACGATGAGCCAGTAGATGTGAAACTGGTGTGTGAGCCAGATCACTTTAAATGTTTGAAAAATCTTGAAGATGGAAGTGTCGTTGACGGACAGTTGGAAGACTACTGGGTAGGCTGGAACAAAAAGAGCGCCACGAAGTTTGCCGTTTCCCTGAAACCGCATTCCTACATGGCGTTCAGCTATTAGGCGACACTTATACCCCCTTTAGAGATAGAGAAATGCGATTGCGCCTACGGTCTATCTCTATCACTCGCACACGTAGGTGCTGATGGAGTTTCACCACATCTGTCGGATGGGCAATCCGGCGATTGGCCATCTGAGAGATGTGGATGAGGCCATCCTGATGGACACCGATGTCAACGAAAGCACCAAAGTTGGTGATGTTGGTAACGATGCCAGGCAGAATCATTCCTTCCACTAAGTCATCGACAGTAGAGACATTCTTGTCGAACTCGAACTCCTCAATCTGTTCACGGGGGTCGCGACCTGGTTTCTCCAGTTCCTGCATGATATCCGTGAGGGTGGGGATGCCTACCTCAGAAGTGACGTAACGCTTGATGTCGATAGCCTCGCGCTTCTCCTTATTATTGATAAGGTCAGCCACAGAACAACCTTGATCCTTTGCCATATGCTCTACAACGGTATAGCTCTCTGGATGGACAGCAGAATTGTCGAGCGGATTCTTAGCATCTGGGATAC
>JAEEGJ010020321.1_pt1 | contig 14477 bp, 8 predicted proteins | sample 8958761 | NCBI WGS metagenome assembly JAEEGJ01 (sample SAMN16246546, study PRJNA631951) | gut metagenome | biome: gut microbiome; feature: rumen; material: RS-attached | host: Bos | place: Iran: Karaj | collected 2018-10 | reverse complement strand
AAAAGCAGGTTTGTTCACCTTGGAGAATGATTTGCCGGTAGAAGGAATAACTCTTTCAAGTTTAAGACCAAGTTCTTCTGGCTCAATAACATCTGTAACCTATAATCTTACTTCTGTTCCTGTTGGAAATTACAGAATCAAAGTTTTCTTGTACGCAGATGTAAGTTGTAAGGCTCTTATTAATACATACAGGGAAATTGTTTGTGTTGCAGATCAGTGTGAGAGTAGCGCAGAAAGAACTCTGACAGATTTAAACGAACTTTATACTATTACTTATGAATTAAATGCAGGAACTCTTTCTGCAAATAGTTCTCCCGAAAAATATTCGAAGAATTCAGAATTCTTATTGCCAGATGCAGGAAGTGTAACAAAATCTGGAGTTGTGTTTGCTGGCTGGTATGAACAGTCTGATTATTCTGGTTCAAGAATTGCAAAAATTGAAAAAAATACAATTGGTAATAAAACTTATTATGCAAAATGGATTGCAGGTACATTTGTTACGGCAAATTCTGTTAGTTCATTAAACCTTTCTTCTCTTACTGATGATGTTTATACAGTTGCATTGGGAGGGGAGTGGAGTTCTTCTGACTTAAGTGCTCTGGCAACGAAACTTACTAATGCCAATAAAAATATAGCTTTGGATTTATTTGCTGTAACTAACATGACGTTGCCACAGGGGGGATTTGTCAATTGCGCAAAACTCGTTTCTATAAATGTTTCTCCAGACAATCCTGATTATATAACGCAAGATGGAGTTTTGTTCTCTAGGGATAAAACTGAGTTGCTTATATATCCGGGCGGAAAATCAGGTGATTCTTATTCAACACCAGCAGAGTGTACTACAATTTCAGAATATGCATTCTGTGGAAACGATAATCTTACACAAATAACTATTGGTACAAATATAACAAATATTGCTTATACTGCTTTTAATGATTGTTCTAATATTACCGGATATGTTGTGGCTGACGACAATCCTGTCTTTACTTCAACGGCTGATGGCTTTAGTATAGGAATTATCTGGTATAAACATCAAACGACTCTTTTACGATATCCGGCTGGTAATACAACTGAGTCTGTTACATTACCAGACTGGCTTACATCTATTGCTGCTTATGCTTTTTATGGTTGTTCAAATCTTACCACACTTACTATTCCTGCAAGTGTAACACATATTGGTGGGCATGCATTTGACGGATGTTCTGCGCAATCTGGAAATTATGTTACAGTCACCTTTGACAGCGACGGAGGTTCTGATGTTGACTCTGTTTCTATTTTAAGTGGGCAGAAGGTTTCAAAACCTCAAAATCCTGTGAAGAATGGTTATACATTTAATTACTGGTATAAAAAAGCAACTGGAAGTGGATCTCAACTTATACAGGAATTTAATTTTACTTCAAATACAATAACTGCAGATACAACTTTGAAAGCCAAATGGACCCAAAACTATGATTCTATTACTTACAATCTTGACGGCGGCAGTATTTCTACAAGTTATCTAACTCAATTTACGGTTGACTCTGAAACAATTGTTCTGGCAACGCCAACACGAACAGGATATAGTTTTAAGGGCTGGTATACATCTTCAACATTTGTAAACGGAACTCAAATTGAACAGATTGCAAAAGGAACATGCGCCAATATTGTATTGTATGCAAAATGGGAAATAATCCATTACACAATTAAATATAATATCAGTTCAAAAGGTTCTATGCCTCAAACTGCAGTAACTTCGTACACTGTGGAAGATTCTGAAATTACGCTTTCTGCACCAGAAAGTAGTGCATATGAATTTGTAGGCTGGTTTAATAATTCAAACTTTGAAACAAAGGTTACGACAATTCCTGCACGTTCAACAGAAGATGTTGAGGTTTGGGCTGGCTGGAAAGGAAGCAGTTCAACTACTGAATGGAATTTTAAAACTTATTATGATTCTCCTTTTGTAAATGAAAGTGGTAATATCTGGAAATATGAAAGTATAACCGAAACATATGTTGATACAACATGGAGTATTTCTGTTGCAAGTCAGGTTGATGTTTCAATTAAGTATTTTTATACTAGTTTCAGTACAAGAACGCAGGTAAGGTTTTATATTGATGGTACTCAAATTGGTTATGAATGGGGAAATTATACAAATGCAGGACTTCGTGAACTAACAAAAACATTGGCACCTGGTACACACACTTTCAAAGTTGAATATTCACCGGGCAGTGTAAGTTTAAATGATTATCCTAATTCAAATCAGTATGTATCAATAACACTTGATCCGGTTTCTGCGCCACCAATTGTTTTTTAACAGGAGATTTTCTATGAAGCTTGGAATTAAAATAATTATTGCTATTAGTTTGCTTGCTTGTATTATAGGGCTTATTGCTTGTAAAACTGTGTATGAGGATATTTGTCCTGCGGGTGGAACTGTAATTTCCGATTCTGGTAATCCTACGGATTGGATAGTTGCAGATTCTGAAGAAAATTGTAAAGCTGCTGCAAAAATCAGAGGTTATAATTATTATTGTTTTTCAAAAGATCACGGTTGTTATGTTTATGAAGAATAGAGGGCTATTTTGAATAAACAAAGAATAAATACTCTATTTAATTATCTAATTGTTGCTCTATTCTTTTTCCTCGCAGGAATGCTTTGTAGCCCTGGTGGGAAACCTGCTAAGACTGTAAAATCGGCACTTAGTTATACAAAAAAATCTGCCCAACAATTATTTGATGACTGGAATAAAGAAGAGCTTTTTTTGACGGGAAATCAGGGGCGTGAAATTTCTCTGGAACAGTTTTCAGAGCAAAACGACACATATATAATTTATTTCTGGGCAACCTGGTGTCCGCATTGCATGAAAATTCAAGATGAAATAATGTCCTTGCATAATGCAGAAGTCCCTCTTATTGCAATGCCTTTTGAAACTGAAGAAACCGCCTATTTAGAATATCGTAAACAGGTAAATCCATTTTGGACAGATTTAATGAAGCGCGGCGATAATGGTAAATATGATTTTTGTGCACGAAAAGCGGAGTTTAAAATTCCTTTAATTCCATCTTTCTGGGTTATTCAAAATAATAATATTAAGAAGATTTATATAGGTAAAAACGGAATTAAAAAACTTAAGCGGAAGTTATAATTTACTGGGAACTCTTGTTGAAAAGAATGAAACAGATGTGTATAATAATAGCAACTAATATACTAGTATGTTAGTTCTTGATTTTATTAAAAATTGAGGCTTATATGAATGATACATTAAAACAGATTGGCGCAACCGGAATTGTTCCTGTTGTTGTTTTGAATAAGGTTAGCGATGCCCAGCCTTTGGCGCAGGCACTTATTGCCGGCGGGCTTCCTTGTGCAGAAGTTACATTCCGTACTGATGCAGCCGAAGAAAGTATTCGTGCAATTGCAAAAAAGTTTCCTGATATGTTTGTGGGAGCTGGAACTGTTCTTACAACTGAACAGGTTGACCGCGCAATTGGAGCTGGTGCTAAGTTTATTGTAAGTCCAGGTCTTAATCCAAAGGTTGTGGAATATTGTATTAAAAAGGGGTATCCGATTACTCCTGGAATTATGACTCCAACAGAGCTTGAAGTTGCACTTGGTTTTGGTCTTGATGTTGTAAAGTTCTTCCCAGCTGAAAATGCGGGAGGGCTTAAAATGATTAAAGCAATGAGCGCTCCTTACACAATGATGAAATTCATGCCAACTGGTGGAATCAACGCAACAAACGTACGCGACTATCTTGCCTGCGATAAGATTTTAGCTTGTGGTGGCAGCTGGATGGTGAAGGGAGATTTGATTAACGCAGGGCGCTTTGATGAGATTGAGAGATTGACTCGCGAAGCTGCTGATATTGTAAAGGAAATAAGAGGATAAATATGAAAGTAGTAACATTTGGAGAAATAATGCTTCGTCTTGAACCAGAGGGATATTTCCGTTTTGTTCAGGTAGATAAAATGACTTCTACATTTGGAGGCGGTGAGGCTAACGTTGCAGTTTCGCTTGCAAATTATGGGCTTGATGCTTATTACGTTACAAAGCTTCCAAAGCACGAAATTGGACAGGCTGCAATAAACAGCTTGCGTCGATACGGAGTAAACACAGAATATATTGTTCGCGGTGGCGACAGAGTAGGTATTTACTACAACGAGCGTGGAGCAAGTCAGCGCGGATCAAAATGTATTTATGACCGTGCACATTCTTCTATTGCAGAAGCAAAGCCTGAGGATTTTGACTGGGCTGAGATTTTTAAAGATTGCAAATGGTTCCACCTTACAGGAATTACTCCAGCCCTTGGCGGTAACCTTGTTCAGATTTGTATTGAAGCATGTAAAGCTGCAAAGGCTGCGGGTGCTACAGTAAGCTGTGATTTAAACTATCGCGGAAAGCTCTGGACTCGTGAGCAGGCACGCGAAGCAATGACTGAAATTTGTAAATATGTTGATGTTTGCATTTCTAACGAAGAAGATGCAAAAGATGTTTTTGGAATTGAAGCAGAAAATACAGATATAACCGGTGGAAAGCTTAATAAAGAAGGTTATAAGTCTGTTGCAAAACAGCTTGCAGATAAATTTGGTTTTAAGAAGGTTGCAATTACTCTTAGAACTTCAATTAATGCAAACCGTAACAACTGGGCCGCTTTGCTTTATGATGGAAAAGATTACTGCTTTAGCAAGGAATACGAAATGTATATCGTAGACCGCGTTGGTGGAGGAGACAGCTTCGGTGGTGGTTTGATTTACTCGTTACTCAATGGTAAGTCAACACAGGATGCAGTTGAGTTCGCAGTTGCTGCAAGCTGTCTCAAACACACCATCGAAGGCGACTACAACATGGTTTCTGTAGACGAAGTGGAGAAGCTTGCTGCTGGTAACGGTAGCGGAAGAATACAGCGCTAACACATCTGATATTCCAGGGGTCCCTGAGCCAGTCGAAGGGCCCTTGTCTATATCGTCATTGTTGTGTATGACAGTTGTGTCATTGTCAGGCTTTATAATTGTGTCTTTGTCGGGCTTGACCCAACAATCTTTCTATAAAATCTCTCTTCCTTTTTTCAAATCAAATCTTTTTCAAAAATCCTTAAAAAATCAAAAAAATCACCTCAAAAAAAATTCCTTGACGTACCCTTTCGGGGGGGGGGTATAATAGAAGAAACATTTCAAAATTTAAACAATCAAAAATGTTAATCGTAAAGTTTTTTAGAAGTTTCCCATAATCAAAATTTGAGGAAGCTTTTTTTATTTTAACCAAAACAACCTTGGAGGACGTTTATGAAACAAGTTGGAAAATTTGGAAAATCGTTTTTGATTTTTGTTTGTGTGATGCTGGCTGCGGCTCTGTTTACGGGATGTCCGAAACCAACTGATGGTAATGAAGAAACTACCGTAAACCTTACCATAAAGGGTGATTGGCCACAGGGAATTAAATCTATTTCTTTGGTTCCTTCTGGTTCTGGTAGCCTTGGTTTTTATTCTGATGTTCTAACGCTTACTTCTGAAAAAAAATCAACAACTCTCAAAAGTTCACAAGCTTGGAACGGTGTTTCCTTTACTGCAGGTACTAAAGTTCAGCTTGTAATCGAGCCAGAAGAAGTAAATGATGCAGGTTATTATGAATACTATGCTTGTATAGATGGTGAAGAAAAACCTCAGGTATCAGTAAATGATACAAAATTGACTGATACTTCTACAAATCTGGAAATTGATTTAAATACACAACTTATGGGGGGGACCCCAAACTTAAAACCAACAAACCTTATTACAGGTGCTTATAGAAATGGTTCCCGTGATTTTTATACCCAGGAATTTACTTTAACCCAGAATAACGAAATATCTTATTCAGGCTTAAAGAAAATTGAACTGGAGAAGATAAAACTTAAGGACAGTGCAGGTTATTGCTATGTAAGTGCGGCAAACCTTTCAGAATTTGATTATTATAAAGAGACCGATTATTGGGAGCGAAAGGTAATAGCAGATTTAAAAAAACAAAACACTAACGAAAGGCCTGTTTCTATTTGTGTTAAGGGTGAGCCATATTATTGGATTTGTGAAACAAGTACAAATTATGTTCTTAATGTTTATGGATATAAGAATTACAAACTTGACATGACAGAATGTACTGATTTCTATGATGATTCTAGGGAATATAAAATCTATGTAAATGCAGGTCCAAAACATGGAGAACTTTATAAACCAACAGAAGGAATTAAGATTGAAAAAATAGAAGACAGTCTTTTAACTGCAAAGAAACTGGTTTCTGCAAATCCGGCAATAGAAATAAACTTTAGCGAAGGACAAAAATATACTGCTAAAATAGAGGGGGAGGATTTTTCAGGAGTTTATAATTATAAAGATGAATGTGGAACTATTGCTGCTGAATTAATGACTACAGATATAGGTGTTACACTGGGAACGTTACGAAAGTATGGCGATACATGGGTTTTGCATTATCCACAGGACCAGAATAAAGACACTGTATATTTTGGTAAAGTTATAAAAATAAGCCAAAATATGGGTGATGTTGCCCCTGGACAGCCTTTTTACCTGGGAACAGAATTCATAGGATTTGAAACTAATCCTTCTACCATAAAAATTCATATCAAGGGACTTACAGATTCAGATTATAATGAGGAATTTACTATTTCTGAAAGTTCTACACTTAAACTTTCTGGTGATGATCAATTGGAGCCTGGCAGATATGTATGTACAGTTTCTGTAGAACAGGATGGAAAGAAATACGAAAGTAATTCTGGTTATCTTTATGTAAAGAAGCTTAATATTATACAGGATCTTAATGTTCAGCTTGGTGATATTGCAACAATTCCTATTGAAATGCTTTATTATTCAGAGCCTGAAGGCTATTATGATAATCCATATAGAGCTAAATCTTCTCCTGGCTTTTATATACATCTTGAGGGAGAGGGAGTACACTTTACAACTCAAAATCCATTCCCTGTTAAAGATGGTAAGATTGCTTTCCCAACCTATGGATTTTCTCCTACTGTAAAAGATGGCCAGTTATGTCCTGTTGATTTATGGATTGAAGATAGCGATTACTATGTTGTTAATGAAGATGGTAAAGAAGTGAGCAAGAGGCTAGCATCTAATAAAGTAAAAATCACTTTGAATGGACCACAAGGAACAATATCTTTTTCTGCAATTGACGGACAAACAACTGCAAAAGTTGGTCAGGAAGTACAGATGAATGTAGCAATCGAAGGTTTTACTATGGCTGATCCTTGGGTAATGATATTTATTCAGCTTGGAGAAAATCAGAATATTGATGTTGACGATAAGGATGCTATTACCTGGTATGATGAAACCTTGCCGAAATATCCAGATAGAAATGATTTCCAGGTAGTTGATGGAAAAATTACATTTACAATTCCTGAAGATGCTTTGTCAGAAGGACAGGATTCTGCTACATACAAACTGTATGTATGGTCTTGTGGTATTTATTCTCAAAGCGTAGATGTAACTGTGACCAGAGACTAAAATCTTTCTGCCTTTTTCTTGCCTTTGACAAAGGCGCTGGCGTTACTGCCAGACTTTCTTGACGACGACCGCTCGGTTTGTGAATGCACATTCGGGCGGTTTGTTTTTTTAACATCGGCCTTTTTAGAAGAACGTTCACCGCGAGATGATTTTCTTCCATCTCGTTTTTCTTCACGAGGTTTATCTTCTGCATGACGTCGTGTATTTCTTTTACGACCACTACCTTCTTCTTTTACATCAATGTGCATATGAGGAAGCTTTTTGTTTTTGCGCGACAATTCAATTGCTTTTTTTGCGGATGCTGCAGGAAGTGATAAAAGTGAAAACTCCTGTGCAACATCAATATCATCAACCATGCGGCCTGGAATATGGAGCAGGTTGCTGAAGTAGTCTGCAAGCTCTCGTGCACGGTAGCCATCCTTTTTTCCAAGAGAAACAAAAATACGCATCTGGTCACCGTGTGGTCCCATATCTTTTGTACTGATTTTTCCATAATGCTTTGGACTGAGCTTTTCGCCGTACATGAGGGAAAGAAGAGATGCTACGACAGACTGCGGATCCTGATCTTTGCAGATTTCTTGTGCGAGACTTGTGAATTTTTCTGGGGTAGGGCGGAGAACTGATTGTTCAAGAGGTCCTTCGACCCCTTCGACAGGCTCAACCACCACGGCCTTTTCAAAAAGCTTCTCTTTTAATTCTGCCATCACGCGGCTTTCTTTAATAGTAAGCACCTCATTTACAGTAGGCACTTTTTCTTCTGTAAGCTTTTTCTTTGTAGCACGTTCTGCATTCTTTATAAAATATCCAAGCTTACGGCGTTCTTCGGGACGGACAAAAGTAACTGCAATACCAGTTGTTCCAGCGCGGCCTGTTCGACCAATGCGGTGAACATAAGTTGCAGTATCAAATGGAAGAGAGTAGTTTACAACATGACTAAGTCCCGAAATATCAATACCGCGGGCAGCCACATCTGTAGCAACAAGAATGCGTGTCTTTTTCATTCTGAATCTCTCCAGAACTTTTTCACGCTGATTCTGCATAATGTCTCCATGCAAAGCAGCTGCTTCATAACCGCGCATATCAAGTTCGCGGGTAACTCTGTCGGCATCCATTTTTGTCATTGTAAAAACAAGTCCGTAAAAATCAGGTGAAGAATCAATAAGGCGAACAAGTGCTTCTGTTTTTTCACTTTCTTTAACAAACCAGTATTTCTGATCAATGAGCAAAGCTTCATCAACAACATTTTCTTCTTCGATGATATCGTACTCGCCCATAAAATCAGCCGCAATTTTTAAGATTGGGGCAGGCATTGTTGCACTGAACAAAAGAATACGTGCATCAATATTTGACTTTTCAAAAATCTCGCGGATGTCGTCAATAAAGCCCATGTCCAACATTTCGTCGCCTTCATCAAGAATAAAATATTTGATGTGGCTAAGGTCAAGTGTTTTTCGTTCAAGATGATCTTTAATGCGGCCAGGAGTTCCTACAACAATTTCACATCCAGCTTTAAGCTCTCGGATTTGTGCTGCATAAGAAGCGCCGCCATAAAGAACTGTTGTGCGTGGAAACTTTTCGCTTGTAAAAGATTTCATTTCTTCGCAGGTTTGCATTGCAAGTTCACGTGTAGGCTCAAGAACAAGCGCTTCCACATGTTCCGATTTATCGTGAATGTTTTGAATAATTGGCAAACCAAAAGCTGCAGTCTTACCGGTACCGGTACGGGCACGCGCAATAAGATTAGAATCTCCGTTCAAAAGTCTTGGTATAGCAAGAACCTGGATAGGTGAAGGTGTAACAAATCCTTTTTTAGAAACTGCTTTAAGAGCATATTCATCAAGGCCTAAATCTTCAAAAGAAATAGATTCGTCTGTTTCGGCATTTTCCTGAGTTTCAATAATCTGATTTTCAATTTCGTCGTGAATGATTTCTGTGTTTTCGTCTAAATTTTCAGTCATAGAGATTACACTATACTTTAAATACAAGGTAAAATCAAGCAAATGATTGAAAATCTCGCATTTAATGCAGTTTTATACCCGCGCCCCTCAAAAAAAATCCGTGCTTTATTTATAATTCAAGGTTATAATATTTATAGATGAAGAAGGTTCTATCGGTTTTATTATTCTTATTAGCTTTCCCTTTATTTGCCTCGGCTCCTGCAAGCACACTTGTTCGCATTGGTTATTATGAAAATGAAGTGTTTCAGGAAGGCGCGCAGAAAGATACGGTCAAAAGAGGCTATGCTTATGAATATTACCAGAAGCTTTCGGAATATACCGGCTGGAAATATGAATATGTTTATGGTGAATTTGGTGAACTTTATCAAAAGCTTCTTGATGGGCAGATTGATTTTCTTGCAGGATTAGCCTGGAGGGCAGACAGACAGGAGCTTATAGGATATCCGGATGCTGCAATGGGAAATGAAAGCTATAACCTTGTAAAGCATATTTCGGAAGATAAAATAACAACAAATCCTTTGACTCTGGAAGGTAAAAAAATCGGAGTCCTTGATAGTGCCATGGCTTATGTGCTTGATGACTATCTTAAAAAGCATGGAATTAAAAGTCAGGTTATTCGCTTTGCCGACTATGAACCTTTGTTTCAAGCCTTTGATAATTTTGATATTGATGTTCTTGCGGCCGAAGGAGACGGTGCCTATGGAAGAACAAATGCAGAACTTCTTTTTTCCTTCGGTTTTTCTGATTATTACCTTTGTGTAAATAAATCTAAACCGGATTTGTTACTTGAACTTAACAAAGCTCAGACAGAACTTAACATTAATGAACCGAATTATATTAATACGCTTAAAAGCAGATACTATCCTGTAAGCATTGCAAGCAGGGCTTTTTCAGATGCAGAAAAAAAATGGCTGCAGGAAAATAAGCAGCTTAGAGTAGGTTATCTTAACCATTATCTTCCATATAGTGATACTGATGAATACGAAAGACCATCCGGTCTTGTTACAGATATTATTTTTAGAATGCTGGCTGGACTTGATATTACTAGTTTAGAAGTTTCTTTTACGGGCTTTGACAGTTATGATGCCATGATTTCTTCTTTAGCTTTTGATCACATTGATCTGGCTTTTCCTGTTGGTGGAGGAATGTATTATTCAGAAGAAAGCGGAATTTTCCAATCAAGTCCAGTTGTTTCTGCAGCCACAGAGCTTGTTCATAAGGGTGAATATAGCGATGAAACAATTACTCATTTTGCTGTTAATGAAAAAAACAAAATGCAGTATTACTTTATAAAAACCTATTATCCAGAATCAGAGATTACATTTTATCCTTCAATTGAAGATTGTCTAAAAGCAGTTCGCGAAGGCAAGACAGGTTGTACAACCCTGAATGGTCTTAGAGCAAATAATATTATGAAAAACTCACGCTACAAAGGTCTTTCTTTACTCCAGACAACTCACGATGATGACAGATGTTTTGGCGTTAAGATTGGAAACGCAGGACTTTTAATGCTCATAAATCGCGGTATAAATGTTCTTGGACCTGAATATGCACAGAATCTTGCCTTCAGATATACTGATCAGCTTTATTCTTATTCAATTATAGATATGATTCACAATCACTTACCGCTTTTTGCTGCAATAGTTTTTACACTTGCTGCGTTAATTATTCTCTTTCTTATTTATGATAGAGAAAGAAAGCAGCGTAATCTTGAAGAAAGAATTGCTTTAAATAATTCTTTGGTAGAGGCTCTTCATATGGCAGAAGATGCAAACAGAGCAAAGACAGCTTTTCTTTCTAATATGAGTCATGAAATTAGAACTCCTATGAATGCCATAATCGGTCTTAATAACCTGGCTTTGCTGAATAAAAATCTTTCTGCCGACACGCGAGAATATCTGGAAAAAATAGGCGACAGTGCAAATCATCTTCTGGAAGTTATAAATGATATTCTTGATGTGAGCAGAATTGAAGCTGGTAGTTTTAGTATCAAAAAAGAAGAGTTTTCTCTTACTGCTATGCTTGAGCAGATAAATACAATGGTAACTTCTCAATGTAAAGAAAAAGGACTCGTTTATGAATATAAGCTCCTTAATGAAGTTAGTGATTTTTATATTGGAGATGATGTAAAGCTCAAGCAGGTTATTCTTAATATTCTTTCAAATGCAATTAAATTTACAGACGCTCCCGGTAGTGTTTTGATGACTGTAGAGCGAACTGCTTTATACGGAGATCATTCAACGCTTAAATTCTGTATTAAAGATAGTGGAATTGGAATGGATAAAGCTTTTATTCCAAAAATTTTTGATGCATTTACACAGGAAGACAGCAACCGTAATACTAAATACGGAAGTACCGGCCTTGGAATGGCAATTACAAAAAATATTGTTGAACTTATGAACGGTACAATTTCTGTTGAATCGGAAAAAGGTGAGGGAACTCAGGTTACTGTCCTTATATCGCTTACAAACAGTGAAGAAGAAAGTCCTGCAGCTTCTGAAGAAGATCCTGTAGAAAAAAATCATGTAGACCTCAAGGGTAAGCGCATTCTTATTGCCGAAGATGTTGATATTAATGCAGAAATTATGGAGCAATTGATTGCAATGCGCGAGGCAAAAACTGATCGTGCTCAGAATGGAAAGCTTGCAGTAGAGATGTTTGAAAAGAGCAATTTCGGATATTACGATGCAATTCTCATGGATGTCCGCATGCCGGAAATGGATGGTCTTGAAGCAACAGTTAGAATCCGTGCACTTGAAAGACCTGATGCAAAAACTATCCCGATTATTGCAATGACCGCCAATGCTTTTGATGAAGATGTACAGCGCTCTTTACAGGTTGGCATGAACGCACATCTTTCAAAACCTGTTGAACCTGAGCTTTTGTACCGGACTCTTGAAGAATATATAAGAAAATAAGATTTTAAATTTCAGCCAGTTTAGACAAAGCTCGTGATGCTGCTCTTGGTGATTTTTTCATGAGCTCCTTGAATTCTTTTTCGGTGAAAACAATAACTTTGCAGTCTGTAGTGGCAGTGCCTGTTCCACGGAAGCGTTCATCAAGAAGACAGAGTGTGTCGCCAACGAATGAGCCTTTTTCGTAAACCTGAGATTCTCCGTTTTCGAATTGCTCGGTGATTGTTCCTGTTCTTATGTAATAAACCGAATCTGCTTTATCGTCTGCGTTAAAGACAACTTCACCTTGATTGAACATTTTGGCATTTGTTGTTGTTTTAAGCGCAGCAGGATTTATAAAAAGCATGCGGCGGAGCTGAACCATCCAGCCGTGGCGTTCTCTGTCTGGAAGAAGATATACTTCACATTTTAAAAGCAGCTCAAAATACTGAGTAACATAAATCATCTGTGCGAAGAAAAGGAAGAATATAAAGAAGAAATAAACCTTCATCATCAAAACAATGATTGTGCTGATTGTTCCATACACAATGTTGTAGTTTGTAAGATTTATAAATTTAGAAACCCACAAAGAAATTAAATAAAAACAGAGGGTGTCGAGCAATGCGTAAATAAAACACATCCACAAAGGAGGGTGGATGCCCGAAATAAATTTATAGGCCAAAAGAGTACAGAAGAATATTATAAAGTACATTGCAATTGTTACAATTGTATGAGAGTTCTGGCTTACAATTGAAGGAAGAAATTCCTGTAAGGGTTCAAAAAAGTTAGATGTAACTAACTGATTGAATGAAAATGTAAAAATGATAATTGCGGCAATTATTATTACAATTATGAATTCCGAAATAAACATAATTGCCTGGTTTAATATGCCACGTCGTTTTATAACAGAATTAAAGATTTTATTAAGCGCACGGACAATTGATTGAAAGAGCTTTCGTGCCATCCAGATAATCCAGAATGCAAGAAAAACATCTACGATATGAAAGTTGCGTTTGTTTATGATGTTGTTTAAAAAAGGTCTGATATCTACAATAGATTCAATTTCCTGAGCAAAAACATTTACATATTCTAAAATACCAGGTGATACCCTGATGATTCCTACAAGAACTGTAAGAATAATCAGGGCAAGCGGTACGAATGAAAAAATGAAACCAAAGGAACATGAAGAAGCACTTTCCCAAAGATTATTTGCATCAAAGTTGGAGCAGGTAAGGTAAACTATCTGCCCCATCTTTGTAAGCTTTTGCGAGCGCTTAAGTTTGATTTTAATTTTTGGTGCCTTGTTCTTCATATTTGCCCTTCGACAGGCTCAGGGACCTCCGGCTTAGAAGTCTGCCAGTTTTGGTGCACGTGGGTAAGGAATTACATCGCGGATGTTTTCCATACCTGTTACATAACGCATAAGGCGTTCAAATCCAAGACCAAAGCCTGAATGAGGAACTGTACCAAACTTACGCAAATCAAGATACCAGTCGTAAATGCTTTCATCCATTCCACGGCGGTTGATTTCTGCAAGCAGCTTGTCGTAATCTTCTTCGCGTTCAGAACCACCAATGAGTTCACCGATTCCAGGAACAAGTACGTCTACTGCCTTTACAGTTTTTCCATCCTCATTCTGTTTCATATAGAAAGACTTAATTTCTTTTGGATAGTTGAATACCATTACAGGACCGTTGTAAATCTGTTCTGTAAGATAGCGTTCATGCTCTGTTGCAATGTCGCAGCCCCAGAAAGGCTTGAACTCAAACTTGTGACCGTTAGCGGCAGCTTTTTCCAAATCTTCAATTGCCTGAGTATAACTGATGCGTGTGAACTTAGCTTTTGCAACTTTTTCAAGACTTTCAATAAGCCCTGGCTGGATTCTCTTGTCAAAGAATTCAAGATCTTCACGGCACTTTGTCAAAGCCCAGTTCAAAAGATATTTTACAAAGTCTTCCTGAATATCCATGTCGTCATCAAGATCATAGAAAGCCATTTCTGGTTCAATCATCCAGAATTCTGCAAGGTGACGAGGTGTATTTGAATTTTCTGCACGGAAAGTTGGTCCAAATGTATAAACGCGGCTCAAAGCAGTAGCAAGAGTTTCTGCTTCGAGCTGGCCTGATACAGTAAGCGA
>JAEEGJ010020320.1_pt1 | contig 14477 bp, 10 predicted proteins | sample 8958761 | NCBI WGS metagenome assembly JAEEGJ01 (sample SAMN16246546, study PRJNA631951) | gut metagenome | biome: gut microbiome; feature: rumen; material: RS-attached | host: Bos | place: Iran: Karaj | collected 2018-10 | reverse complement strand
TACTATTACGAGCAGGAGGACTAAGTCATGGAGTACCAGCGTTTAGGCGACTATATCAGGCCTGTGGATGTAAGGAACAGGGACTTGAAAGTGAACTTGTCTCAAGGAATCTGTAATGCCAAGTATTTCCAAAACCCCAAGCAAGTTGCGGACGATCCTGAAACTCACAAAGTAGTTAGAACAGGACAATTTGCATATAACCGAGCAACGACGCGAAATGGTGATAAGATTTCCATAGCATTAAGGGAAGGGCCAGATTGTACGGTGTCATCGGCCTATCAAGTTTTTGAGATTGTAGATGAAAACCAATTGGATCCCAAATACTTAATGATGTGGTTTAAGCGTCCTGAATTTGACCGTCTTGCCATTTTTTATTCTCATGGCAGTGCTCACGAGTTCTTTGAATGGGAAGCGATGTGCGAGGTGCGCCTCCCCATCCCTTCCATTGCCCGCCAGCGCGAAATCGTGGAAGAATACGAAACGCTGAGCCGTCGCATTCGCCTCAACGAGCAGATGATTGCCCGTTTGGAAGAGACCGCGCAGGCCTTGTACCGCAAGATGTTCGTGGACGGGATAGATAAGGAGAATCTGCCGGAGGGGTGGAGTCTTGGAACATTAGGGGAAGTTTGTATTGTCAATCCAAAGTTGGCATTGAAAACAGGTGACCTTGCACAATATTTTGATATGGATTCATTGCCAATACAAGGTTTCTTCCTGGGTAAAGTATGTATTAAAGAATTTAATGGTGGAATGAAATTCCAAAATGGAGATGTGCTTTTTGCTAGGATAACACCATGCATGGAGAATGGGAAAGCTGCAATTGTTGCAGGTTTAAATGAGGATGAAATAGCATTTGGTTCAACAGAATTTATTGTCTTGCGAGGCAAACATCATAAACTTACATCCATGCTGGCAACCCTTACAAGAAATGAAGAATTTCGAGCGTACGCAAAATCACAAATGAAAGGAACCGATGGAAGGCAAAGAGTTGACTCAAACGCATTATTAGGCTATGAAATTGTCAAACCTGATAATAAAACGCTTCGAGAAATTGAAGATGATTTGTCGAAGCTGTATCACCAAATGTATTTAATAACAATTGAAAATATAATATTAACTGAATTACAGTCTTTGCTATTGGCGAGGATGGGGAAATAAAGACAATTTGTCAGATTTTTAGTTTTTGTCATTATTTTGTCATATTCAAATATAAAAATGACAATATGTCACTTTTTATATTGAAAATTTGCTGTTTTTATGTAATTTTTGAAAATAAAAACAGTTTTGGCACGGGGTTTGATTAAGGATAGATAAGCATGAAGCTAAGGTCGTCAAGAGAGGCCTTCTTTCTCTTGGAATTAAATAAGATAGGAGGTGAACCGACAAGGGCCCTGATTCAATTTTGAAGGGAAGAAAAGATAGAAAGAGTATGGCCGAAGGGTGATAAATCCAAGGCAATGGCGAAAAGCCATAAATGAGTTTTCTGAGTGGTTCTCGTGAACAAACTCTGAACATATTAAAAACTAAAATAATATAAAGACTATGTCACGTTTTTATCATTTGATGATCAATGGCGCAAATTACAAATGGGAAGAGCCGTTGATTCAAGGCTCACAAATCAAACAATTAGGCGGAATTGAGCCAACCGCGAACCTGTATTTGCAAGGTAAAGGTCAGCAACCAGACGAGTTGATTGCCGATGACCAGCAAGTGGATTTGTCTAATCCAGGGATTGAGAAGTTCTATTCCAGAGCCCAGCAAGTGTTGATTATCGTTAATTCCCGCGAACATGCTTGGAACAAAACTCAGATTTCTTATGATGAGTTAATTGCACTTGCTTTTGGTCATCCAGCAGGCAATATGGCCTACACCATTACCTATTCCAATGGCCCCGAAGTGAACCCCGAAGGGTTTGTCGTCAAAGGTCAAGTTGTTGTAGTATGTAATAAAATGAATTTCAATGTTACAGGAACTTGTCAATCGTAACGAGGACTTGCGTAAACTTCGGGACGCAGGTTTCGAGATGGAGATGGTTGGTGGATACTTAGTTATCCACCACATCCCCTATGTTGCCAATGTGAGCGGAAATCCTACGGCAAAAGATGATGGAAGGCTTGTCATCAAACTTAATTTGTCCGGGAATCTGCTCAACACTCCTAAAGACCATACTGCATTTTTTGTTGGAGCGCATCCGTGTAATATCAATGGAACTCCGATAACAGGTTTGGTTAATTCGTCAAGAAAGCAAAACCTTGGAAATGGAATAGTGGTTGACCATTATTTGTCAAATAAACCAGAAAAAGGAAATGAAATCTCATACTATGAGAAAACCATTCGTTATGAATCCATCATCTCGAGACCGGCTGAATACATGGACAAACGCTTGACTGCTAGAACCTACAAACCAATTCGGCCTGATTCAAACGCCAGTCCCTTTAAATATGTTGATACTATGTCTTCCAGGTACGACATTCAAGCTATCAACGAGAAATTGAAAAATGAAAGAATTGCCATTGTTGGTTTAGGAGGGACGGGATCATACGTTCTGGATTTTGTTTCAAAAACTCCCGTGAAAGAGATCCATCTGTTTGATGGCGATGTTTTTTGCACCCACAATGCATTTAGGGCACCTGGAGCGGCGTCTTTTGAGGAGTTGTGTTTGCGGCAGCAAAAGACGGATTATTTTGCACGCAAATATGATAATATGAGAGGCGGGATAGTTTCACATGCCGAATACTTGACAGAAGACAATATCGACCAGCTATTGGAATTTGATTTTGTTTTTGTTTGCATTGACAATGGGAGGGCTAGGAAGTTGGTCGTCGAGTTCCTTGGGTATAATGACAAATCATTTGTCGATACGGGGATGGGGCTAATTGTAAATGAGAGCGCAATACTGGGGTTGGTAAGGACAACATATTGCAACCCGGATAACTTCGAAGAAGCCAAAGTAAACCTTCCCTTAGAGAATCCTGCGGCTGATGCTGTTTATAAAACCAATGTTCAAATCTCTGAATTAAACGCCTTGAATGCAGCTCTCGCCGTCATCAAATGGAAACAAACAAAAGGGTTTTATGATAAATTGAAACAAGATTCATCTGACGAGGTTGTCTTTACAATTAACGATTTGAAACTATTAAAACACTGAATCATGAAGCATTGTTTCGTTGAAAACATTCCTGAAAAAAGCAAACTTGAGGATGACGTATTGTATATCTCATTGAAATACAATGTGGCCATTCACAAATGTGCTTGCGGATGTGGAAATGAAGTGGTGACTCCTTTTGATGAACGCAAAGGATGGGTGTTATCGTACAACGGGAAAACTGTTTCGTTGTCGCCCTCAATAGGCAATTGGAATCTGCCATGTCGGAGCCATTACTGGATCCAGAAAGGTCAGGTTTGTTGGGTCAAGGAATACGACAAAAAGAAGAAAAAGAAGAAGTCGAAACTGCATCAATTCTTCCACAGTTTATTCCAATAATACTATTTTCTTTTCAAAAATAGCCCAATATCATTCATTTTTGGAAATAAAAATGGTGGTATTGGGTTTTTATTTCTATATTTGTCGCCCCAATTTAAATCACACAACGATGATACAGGAACTCAGGATAAAAAATTTCTTGTCTTTTAAAGATGAAGTCGTTTTTAGTTTCGAGGCAACAAAAGACACTTTCGCCGAAGATTATCAGGTGGTTGAAGTCGCTCCTGGAGTGCGCTTGTTGAGGTTCGCCATGATTTATGGTGCAAATGCTTCGGGTAAATCAAATTTATTGTCTGTTTTTAGATACCTTGACTCTTTTTGGCGAGAAATCCCACAATCTGTGGATATGGGAACTGAAACTGTTCCTTTCCTATTAGATCATGAAACGCCAAGCAAACCTTCGGAGTTTGAACTCATTTTTTATGTTGGAAACACCAAATATTGGTATCAGCTCACGATAGACGAGCAAGCCGTCCTTTCAGAAAAACTGTTTGTCTATTACAGCGTACAACCCACTATGCTTTTTGATCGAGAACTGGAGAACGGACAATCGGTTATCTATTTTGGGACTCCTATTAAAGCCAGTGCTATTGAGAAGGAGAAAATCGCTGTGGAATGCCTCAAAAACATGTCGTTTTTCGCTGCACGAAATAAGGTGAATGTAACCCTCCCCGAAATTGACGCGGCCAAGCAATGGCTTTTAGGACAAATCTTGCCCGTTGTTCTTCCTGGATCCTCTTTGTTTGAATATGCCGAACGCCGTATGACAACAGATGCCCGATTGAAGGCACATCTGCTTGGTTTTCTTAAACAAGCCGATTTTAATATTACAGATGTCAAGACGGACATTGTCAAAGAAGCAATACCAGAACAGTATTTGAGTTTATTCTTGAACGACGAAACCCTTCCGGCTTCTGAAAAAGATAGAATGAAAAAAGAAAAGACACTTACTCGTTACGACACGTCGTTTGAGCATACCGTCACCATAGAGAATCAGGTTTCAAAAGTTTTTCTATCAAAAGATTTTGAGTCGTTGGGTACGCTTCGCACTTTCGGCATAGAAACAGCCATTTATTATGCGCAACAAAACAATGCTTTTCTTGCAATTGATGAAGTAGAGAACTCTTTGCACCCACAATTGTTGCGGTTTATTCTTTTGGATTTTCTTAGAAAGAATTCTCGTTCTCAGTTAATAGTCACTACCCATTATGATCCCTTGTTGAATGACATATCAAAACTGAACGATCAACGCATTTTCCGCAAAGATAGCGTTTGGTTTACAGAAAAACTAGATTCTGGGCACACGGATGTATATTCATTAGCCGAATTCCGAGGCTTGAACCGCTTGTCTTCAATCCAAAAGGCGTACAATCAAGGTAATTTTGGTGCCATTCCTCAAATTGATCTTTAATTATGGCCAGACGGATTGATAATAGAAACCAAAAAAATCATTCGGTTACCATTTTAGGTGAGGGGCTGACCGAACAATACTATTTCACTCATATTCGTACCTTATTCAACTACCATTACACAATAAAACCCTACTATTTTTCTGTCACATCCCTTGTGGAGATGGATAAAAAGATTACTGAGGCCGTCACGGATGGTGGTTTTGCCATTGCCGTTTTTGACGCGGATGTTGCCCACCGTAATGAGGCGGAGAAGAAGAAACTGGAATCCATACGCCGAAAGTATGCCAATAAGAGAAATGTTGTGCTATGCGACAGTCTCACCTCTATAGAATATTGGTTTTTATTGCATTACGAAAACACGAACAGGCACTTTAAGGATTCAGCAGCTACGGAGAATGAATTACGAAAACATATACCTGATTACGAAAAAAAGGCAAAGTTTCTAGAAGAGTTGAAATGGGTATCGGACCTTTGTTCAGATGGAAAACTCGAGTTGGCGAAGAATCGTGCTAAGTTTTTTGGTGAAGACGGTGAATCATATTCAAATGTGTTCAAGGCTTTTGAGTTATTGGAAAAGCTAAAACAGTTGGAACAATAAGAAAACCATGTAGCTTATGTCGTACTTCAACGAAAGCCAGTTAGAACAGTCTATCATCAGGCTGCTGCAGGAACAGGGATATGATTACGCTAAGGGCGAGGACATCACGCGCGACCTCGACGAGGTGGTGCTGCGCGACGACCTGGCCACCTACCTGCGCAACCGTTACAAGAACGACGGCATCACCGACACTGAGGTGGAGGCGGCCATCCGTGTCATCACCCAGAAGCAAGGCGGCACCCTCTACGCCGAGAACCGCCACACCATTAACCTGCTGATGGACGGCTTCTCGTTGAAACGCGAAGACCCTACCAAACAAAACCTCTATATCTATCCCATCGCCTTCGACGAGGCCAACCAGAAATATAACATCTTCAAGGTGGTGAACCAGTTCGACATCGTGGGCCTCCAGCACCGCATCCCTGATGCTATTGTCTTTTTGAATGGTTTGCCCGTGGTGGTGTTCGAGTTCAAGAACGCCCTCAAGCAAAATACCACCATTGAAGATGCCTACAAGCAACTCACCATCCGCTACCGCCGTGATATTCCGGCACTGTTCAAATACACGGCTTTCATCGTCATCTCCGATGGCGTGAACAACAAGTTCGGCACGCTCTACACCCCTTATGAGTTCTTCTACGCCTGGCGCAAGGTGAACGCCAAGGACAAGGGCTGCGACGGTATCAACGCGCTCAAGACGATGATCGCCGGCCTGTTCCGTAAGGACCGCCTCATCGATGTCATCCATAACTTCGTCTATTTCCCCGACACCTCGAAGGACGAGCGCAAGTTCATCTGTCGCTATCCGCAATACTTTGCCGCTCGCTCACTCTATCAGAATATCCTCAACCATAGCAAACTCAACCCAAGCGGCGACGGCAAGGGCGGCACTTACTTTGGTGCCACAGGATGCGGCAAGTCGCTCACTATGCTGTTCCTCTCGCGCCTGCTGATGAAGAGCAAGGCCCTTTGCAGCCCTACCATCATCCTCATCACCGACCGCACCGACTTGGACGACCAACTCTCGCGCTTGCTGCTCAACGCCAAACAATTTGTGGGCGACAGCGTGATAGAGCAGGTAGAGAGCCGCGACGACTTGCGGAACAAACTGCAAGGACGTACCAGTGGCGGCGTGTTTCTCACCACCATACAGAAATTCTCCAAGGACATCAACCTGCTTTCTAACCGAGCCAACATCATCTGCATCAGCGATGAAGCCCACCGCTCGCAGACCAGCCTGGAGGAGAAGGTGGAGATTACCGACAAGGGCGTGCGCCGCTCGTATGGCTTTGCCAAGTATCTGCGCGACTCGCTACCGAACGCCACCTACGTGGGCTTCACCGGCACACCCATCGACCCGACCATCGAGGTGTTCGGCGCTGTGGTGGACGAATACTCGATGATTGAGGCGGTCGAAGACGGCATCACCAAGACCATCATGTACGAAGGTCGTGCCTCGCATGTGTTTGCCGACAGTGAGCTCATCAAACAGATTGAGGCATACTATGACAAATGCGCCGAGGAAGGCTCTACGGAATACCAGATTGAGGAAAGCAAACGGGCGATGACGCAGATGAGCGTGCTGCTCAACAGTCCCGACCTGATTCATCGTTTGGCCGATGATTTCGTGCGTCACTACGAGCGCCGACTGGAGGAAGGCAGCACTGTGAAGGGCAAGTCGATGATTGTGTGCGCCACCCGAGAGATTGCCTTTGCCATCTACAAGGAGATTATTGCCATGCGGCCTGAATGGGGTGAGGTGAGAATCTGTGGCGAGGGTGAGGAACTCACCAAGGAAGAAGCCGAGAAGATCAAACCCATCGAACGGGTAAAACTGGTGTGCATCCGTCAGAAAGACGACGACCCTGAATTGTACAACTTGTTAGGCACCGACGAAGACCGCAAGAAACTTGACCTGCAGTTCAAGGAAGAGAAGTCAAACTTCAAGATTGCCATCGTGGTGGATATGTGGATCACGGGCTTCGATGTGCCGTGCTTGGACACCATGTACTGCTACAAGCCCTTGCAGATGCACACATTGATTCAGACCGTGAGCCGCGTGAACCGCAACTATCCTGGCAAGGACAAAGGCCTGATTGTGGATTATCTGGGCATCAAGAAGAAGTTTAACCAGGCGATGAAGAAATACGCTAACGGTGGTCAGGACGAGACGCCGGTGGAAACCATCGACGCTGCCGTGAAGCTTTTCAAAGACGAATCGGATTTGCTTCGCCAAATGTTCCATGGCTTCGATTACAGCAAGTTCTTTACAGGTACACCGCTCGAACAACTCGACACGTTGCAGATGGCCGCTGAGTTGATTCAGCGAACCAAGGAGAGCGAGAAACGCTTCATGAAGCACACCTCCTTGATGAAGTCGGCCTATAACATGTGCAACAACGACGAGCGCATCACGAGGGACGAAGTCAACGACGTGCATTTCTTTACTGGCGTTCGTTCCGTCATCTACAAGACCACTAAAGGCGAATCGCCCGATGCCACACAGATGAACCGCCATGTGTTGCAGCTGGTGAACGAGGCGCTTATCTCGGAAGAGGTGGTAGCCATCAACAGCATGAAGCTCGACAACACTGAGCAAATCGACCTGCTTGCCACGCAGTATATGGAGCGTCTGAAACGCCTGCCTTATCAGAATACCAAAGTAAAGCTGATGGAGCAGTTGCTCAAACGGGTCATTGATAGTGTGAGGAAGGTGAACAAGGTGAAAGCCGTCAGCTTCACCGAGCGACTGAATGGCATCATCGACCAATACAATGACCGCAGCGATGACATTGTGATGGCCGACGAGATTGTGACCGAAGTCGCCAAGCAATTGGCCGACCTCTTTGAGGAAATCAAGAAAGACAATGTTTTACCTGACGGCATTCCTAACATCGAGGTGAAGGCCTTCTACGACATCCTGAAGTCGGTGGCCGAGCGTTACGGATTTTTGGATCAATACACCGAAGAGCAGTATATTGAAATGGGTAAGGCCATGAAAGAAAAGGTGGATGACAGCTCGCAGTTCATCGATTGGGACAAGAGAACAGATATTCGCGCACAGCTTAAGGTGCAGATTATCCTCACGCTTGCCCAATACAAATATCCACCCGCGACCCGCGATGAAGTGTTCAAAGCCATCTTGGAGCAGGCGGAGAACTTCATGAAGAATAGAGTTGAGACAGAAGATGAGGATTATGCAGCTGTAAAGATGTATCCTCAGGGTGAAGAGACACCAGGATTGATGGCAGCGGAAGTAGCCCAGAAGGTGCAATAGCCACTGTGGAGGCAGACGGTGTGAACTCCAGCCTACAAAAGAACGGCCTCGGAAGACATAAATCCCATATAGCCGCACAAGCCAATCGCAGGGATGACATGTCTTCCGAAGCCTGTCATTTATTCAAAGAATAGGGCAGGTGCTGATGCCACCATTATTCCCTAGTTACAATAACCTTTCTGCTCACCAACCTTCCATCCTCAGTCAGACCTTGCAGAAGATACACGCCGTTGCTCAAGGCGTTAATGTCTCTGTGCTTCAAGCATTGTCCGTTCATGGTATAAATCCTTGTGACGGTGACGATTTCGTCGTTGTTGTCTTCTTCGATGCCTGTCACTTCCATGTAGACGTAGTTCTCTCCGTCAGGCGTGAGAGCAAAGTCAGATTCGCAGTCTTCGTAGACGGCAGTCAGTTGGTATTTGTAGACGCCGAGGCCGCTTTCATCGAAATAGGAAGTGGCATCGCCGGGCACTTCGATGGTGACCTCGTCCCTGTTTACGGTGTTGTAGCGGTAGAGGTTGTAATGCAGCGGTTGCGTTTCAGGGGCTACCCAGCTGAGCTTCACGCCAAAGAGCTCTTCCTGAATGTCGTAAATATACTCTCCTTCAAAGTCTTCAGGTGCAAGACAAGTGATGACAGGCGGCTCGATGGGGCCCATGGTGCCGTCGGGGCCGATGTTTTGGGCATAAACACCGCCACTGGTTGAATTGACCCAAGCAACGATATTCTGTCCGAGATGGAAACCAGTGCTGTTTTCGCACATATACCTGGGGTAGATGTTTGAACTCATTTGTTTGCTCCAAAGCAGGTTGCCGTTCATGTCATAGCCCTTGGCTTCTATGTTGGAGTTGTATCCGTTACCTTTGTTATAAATGATGGTGAAACCGCTGCCATCTTCGAAAGCATCGACGAGAATGTCGCAATAGTATTCCCCAACAAAGTCGGCCACCAAGATGCCTTCGCCCCAAACCTTTTCACCAGTGGAGGTGATACGATTCATGTAAATCCTTGACTGGTTTTGCGTGCTTGCATCGGTTTGCTCATAGGCGATGATGAGGTCATGGCTTATGGGATCAATGGTTCCGTAAGCGTCAAGATAGAAATTCGACGGATCGGTGGAATGCACAGGAATGCCGTTCAGGTCATTGATGGTGGAATGCCCCAATTCGTCAAAGTGGAAGACATAAGTGTTGAAGGCCTGACCGATGCCCGGATGCCAGATATAGGCATAACCGCCGCCCATGCCATCGGGAACGGCGTGGTGGATATAGGTGGATTGGAAGGTCTGCGAGGACATGAGGAGGGCAGTTTGACTGATGATGCCACCCTCGGGCGTGACGCCGATGACGTAAAGCTCCTTGTCGGTATAAAAACCTGAGCCTACTTTTTCATAGGTGAGCAGCACGTTGTTGTCGTTGCTCAACGTAAGTTGGCCGAACATGCACTTGTATCCGCCGCTGTCGCTAATAGTGGTGGTGGGACCCATAGTGCCATCAGCGCCAACGTATTGCAGATAGAGGTTGTTGTAGTCAAAGCCTAAGGCCCAGATACCGCCATCATTAGTGGCAGTCACCTCGGCACGTGAAAAACCAAGGCCACCAAAGAGTTGCAAGCCTTGTTCTCCCCAAACGAAAGTGCCGTCAGGAGCAATCTTCACGGCGTATGTGAAGCCGTCGTAGATGGCAAAACAACTCACCACGCAACCATCGGTGGTGGCGGTCATGGCGACACCTTCCGACATCGACGAGAATTCGTGTCCGCCGATATGGATGCCGTTATTGCCCCATTGCGGGGTGCCGTCGAAGGTAAGGCGTTGCAGAGTGGGCGACCAACCGTTGGTTCCAAATGAGTTCCATTGGACATAGGTGTCGCCCGTGCTGAGTACGGTTGCAGTGTAGACTTCACCGGCGTCGTCCGAACAGTTGACAATATGGTTGTTGTTTACCGGGTCGTCGACCCACTGGGCATGCAGTGCTGTGAAAGCGAATAAGCTTGCCAAGAAAAGACCAAGTTTTTTCATGATGATATGATTATTAAATTCCTTTTATTTGTTGTTTAAAACGACCTTCTTTGTGACAAGTTTCCCTGTAGAAGTTAGCCCTTGGACGATGTAAACGCCTGAACTCAGCTCGCCGAGGTTGGCATTACGAATGACCTGGCCACTGGCGGAATAAATCCTTAAGAGAGTGACGATCTCGTTTTCGATTTCGTTTTCAGGAACCGATGTCACCTCTATTATAATATAGTCCTCTCCATCAGGGGTTAGGGCGAATTCTGACTCAAAATCATCATACATAGCCGTGAGTTGGTATTTATACGTGCTTGGCGTTGCATCGTCGAAATAGGCCGTGGCTTCAGCATCGATTTCAATGACATCCGTTGTTCCGTTATCAAGGTTTTCTCGATAGAGGTTGTAGTGGAGAACGCTGTAGGCCGGAGCCTCCCAAGTGAGCATGGCACCGTATGAGGCGGTCTCTTCATTGTATAGATAGCTGCCTTCAAAGTATTCAGGTGCATAGCAGCAAGGGATCGGCGGTGGTGGCAGGGGACTGACCTCACCCAAGGCACCGTCCCATCCAATGTTTTGGCCATAAACGCCGCCGTCATCACTGTTGACCCATGCCACAATGTTTTGTCCTTCATAAAAACCTGTGGTGTTTTCGCTGATGGCTTTATTGTAGCCAGTCGAACTCATCGTGGTGTTCCACAGCAGGTTTCCATCAAGGTCGTAGCCAACAGCTTCAATGCTGCCTTGGCTGGTGCCGTAGGTCACGACGAAACCACCTGCATAATCGTTAGCATCCACGTGGATGTCACTATAGGAAAGGCCAGTGTAGTCCGCCACGAGAATGCCGTCACCCCATGGTTTTTCGCCCGATTCCGTGATGCGGTTGACATAGATTCGATGTTGAGATTGAGAGGCCGCATCCTTTTGGAGATAAGCGATGATGAGATCGTTTGTCCAAAGACCGACGGTGGCGTAGGCATTGGTGTAATAGTTGCTGTAGTCGGGACTATGCACGGCGATGCCGTTGGGGTCAGAGATGGTGGGGGTGCCATTCTCATCGAAATGCGTGACGTAAGTGTTATATACGCCACCTATGGCATTGTGAAATTGATAGACATAGCCGCCACCTTTGTTGTCGGGGGTGGCATAGTGGACATAACTGGCACCTACGGTCTGTTGTCCGAACAAAAGCGTTTCGGGAAAGATCTGTTCGCCGTTCTTGTTATATCCTGCGACGTGGATTTCCTTGTTGTAATTGGTATAGCCTTGGAGGGTCTGCTTGGCATACACCACAAAGACACCGTCTTCAGCAGGAATCATTACGCCATTGGTGCATTTTTTTGCTGGGTCTTTGATGGTGGTCTTGGGGCGCAGCGTGCCGTCGGCATCGATATATTGCAGGAAGGTGCTGTCCATGTCGGTGCCTAATGCCCAAATACCGTTGTCATGGTTAAAGGGATAGGTTGACAACACTTCGGAGCGGCCACCGCCTTCACCGTCGAAGAGTACCAAGCCATGCTCGCCCCAGGGGAAAGTGCCGTCGGCATTGATTTTGACCGCCCAGTGATGGGGCCCGAGGGTGCGGAATACCGTGACCACACCTCCATTGACAGCGGTCATGGCATAGCCTGGCGACCATGTGGCGAAGTCGGGTGTGGTGACATGGATGCCGTCGGCAGGCCATTGTGGCACACCGTTGAAATCAAGCCGCTGCAACCAGGGCGACCAACCGTTTTCGCCTTGGTAATGCCATTGCACGTAGGAGTCACCCGTCGTAATGTCAGTTGAAACATACACCTCGGCGGCATTTTTGTTACAATTGGCAATGCTCGTGTTGCTGTTGGGGTCGTCGACCCATTGGGCTTTCAGCGTTACCAAGGCGACCAAAGCCAAGAATAGTAAAGATAGTTTCTTCATGTCTAATTTTTTATGTTGATTATTGCCGCAAAATTATAAAAAATCGTTTCTTTGCAGCAAAATTTGTCCTAATGGTCGAAAAATTTACTTCAGAGGAGAAAAAAGCCGTCGCCAGCGTGTTGTATAACCTGGCCGATGCTGATTTTCAAAACCATAAGTCTGAAAAAGAATGTCTTGAAGCCTGCATGAAGGAACTGGAGTTTGATGCGACTGGCTTTGTTCCTGTTCAGAAAAACGAGTTGCAGAAGCTAGCCTACGAGACCCTGAAGCGGATGTCAAAAGAAAAGAAACGCTCTTTTTCGCGCATGATGACACGCCTTTCGCGCTCTGACGACCATTTCGGTGCCCGTGAACGGGCTTTCGTGATGGAGATTTTGAATATGTGCGATGTGCCGTTTGTGCATAGATAAAAAAATGTAGAGACGCAAAATCTTGCGTCTCTACAAATCCATGATGTTATAACGGTTTATTTAATATTCGGCTCTTCCAGTCCGAGGTGCTTCTTGGCATCCACGCGCTTCAGGATGATACCGATAATCAAAGCGGCAACACCGAGGCAAGCCAGCATGACCAACGGCCAGGTGTAGTTGAGGGCCACGGGGTCGTCGACGCCAGGATTGGTGTTTTCCAAAACCTTACCGATGAGCAGCGGGAACAGCCACAAACCGATGTTCTGGATCCAGAAGATGAGGGCGTAGGCCGAACCGATAATCTTTTCGTCCACCAGCTTCGGCACGCTCGGCCACAAGGCGGCAGGCACCAGCGAGAACGAGGCACCCAACACGAGGATGGTAATGTAGGCCACAACGACACCACCAACAGCGTTGCCCTTGAACATAGGCAGGATGAAGGCGAAGGTGAGGTGGCAGATGATGAGCAACAAAGAGCCAATCATCAGCATGGAAGCGGCCTTACCCTTGTTGTCGACATAGCTACCGAGGATAGGTGTGATGGCCACAGCCAGCAGCGGGAACACGGCGAAGATGGTCTCAGCGGTGCCACGCTTGTAACCCATGTAGCAATAGACCACCAAGGCGATGACGGCAACCACCATCAGTATGATCTTTAAGAATAACAAGGATTTCTTTTTGATGAAGTTGCTGGCAAAGGAACAGATGGCCACCACGAGCATGATGGAGTATTGAATGATGGCTACCGAGTCGCCCGCCCAGAACGAACCAACGGTGGGCTCGGTCAGCGTCAGGTTGCACTGCAGCATATTGACGGCGTACTTCTGGAACGGGAAGATGGCACTGTAGTAGAGCACGCAGAGCAGGGCGACGAGCCAGAAACCGAGACTCGACAAGATCTTGCCGATGTCGCTGATTTTGAACGGATCGTCTTTCTCTTCGGCCTCGCCAGTTTGCGAGTCGAGTTTCTTGTCCATGAAGAAGTAGACGACGAACATGATCAGGGCGATGCAAAGCAGCACCACACCGAAGGCCACCGAGCGGCTCACATTGACGTGACCGCCGAGTCTGGCAAAGAAGGGCGAGAAGATCATGCAGGTGGCCACACCCAGACGTGCCAAAGCCATCTCGGAACCCATGGCCAGAGCCGTCTCACGACCCTTGAACCACTTCACGATACCACGGCTCACCGTGATGCCAGCCATCTCGGTGCCGCAGCCGAAGATCATAAAGCCTATGGCGGCTAACTTGGCCGAAGCGGGCATGCCGCGATAGAAAGGCGAAACTCCCAGCTCATCAAAACCAGGGACATAGTTCAGGTTGTTGGTGAACCAGTTGTAAAGGGCAGTGTGATTGCCCATCTCGTCAACA
>JAEEGJ010020314.1_pt1 | contig 14481 bp, 9 predicted proteins | sample 8958761 | NCBI WGS metagenome assembly JAEEGJ01 (sample SAMN16246546, study PRJNA631951) | gut metagenome | biome: gut microbiome; feature: rumen; material: RS-attached | host: Bos | place: Iran: Karaj | collected 2018-10 | reverse complement strand
GTTCTGCATATGCTATGCACTTTCAGTCATCCCCCTAATCGGTGTCATTGACACCGTAATTGTTCTGATTTCACTGTGCTGTATATTCTACCGTTACGGAGAAATAATCAACAGGTTCAGAGAACATCCGAAATACATGGAAAAGGTTGTCATCGCAATTGTAGTGATGCTGATTGCGATACTTCTTATTTCAAACGGCATCAGGGTCCATCTGGTAAATGCTTTCATTGATCTTCTGATCAGCGGTATAGCGCTGAAATTTCTCGAGCAGGGAAAGCAGCATGATCTCGTTGTCCATGTAATGTCGCTTCTGTTTCTTTCTGCCATACCTTTCATCTTTCATTTTTCCTGGTACATGATGGCCTATCTGCTGCTGGTTGTCTTTTTTGATTTTGCCGCCATAATGTCCCTCTTCGCCTTTCAGAATATAAGACACATTTTCAGATACACGGCAAAATCCGTACTCCTTGCCATACCCCTCTGCTGCGTTATATTTATCGTTCTGCCCCGCTTCAACCCGTTCTGGCAAATGCCGAGCAATGCGGTAAAATCTACCGGTCTGGGAGAGGAAATAGACTTTAACTCCATATCTGAGCTGATCCAGGATCACAGTGTGGCGTTCAGAGTAAAATTCGAAGGAAAGATCCCGAATGAAAGATACTTCACAGCCACATTCTATCCCCAGTTCGATCCCGTAAGGCAGGGTTTCATCATCAGCGGAGACATGGCCAGATACGAGTACAACATCCAGGCGTTCAGCACCCAGGACAAGAGAAAGCGCCTGCCCTTCAGTTTCGGCTTCGGAAATATATATCACATCTATATGGAGCCTACCCAGCGAAAATGGATCCCCGCACTTGATCCGTCTGTTTCAGATAATGAGCAGATTTTCTACACTCCGTACCGCACCTGGATCGACAGGATGGCCATCACTCAGCCGAGATACTATAAATTCAAGTATCTTGAATCTCCGGCAGATCAGGAGTACCTGCTGAGAGCAGGGAAAAACAGAGCGGCAAATGAGTATATGCTCCGCACCGGTTTTCACAGATCAAACCCGAAAACTAAGCAGCTTGTGGAAAAATGGAAGCGTGAAACATCATCCGACAGGGAGATAGCTTTAAAAATCATGAAATTCTTTCACGATGAAAATTTCAGATACACCCTCGCTCCTGTTAAATACAATCCGGATTCCAACGACATAATTGATGAATTTATCTTTAACAACCGCAACGGCTTCTGCAACCACTATTCAACCGCCACCGCATATATGCTCCGCCTTGCCGGAATTCCGGCTATGGTGGCAGGAGGATACCTGGGAGGATCGATAAACAGTGAAGACAACTTTGTGACTGTACGCAATTCGGATGCGCACTCCTGGGTTGTGGCAATCATTGGCACTCACTGGGTAAGAATAGATCCGGTAGCAGCAATAGCACCGGAGAGAGTCGAACGCTCATACATCGACATGATTACCCCTGAATCTCTGCCCTTTACATCAGTTGAAAGATACAGAAACACACCTTTCATCTCATGGATCAGAGAGAAACTGGACGCTCTTGAATTCAAATGGAACAGTCTGATCCTGAACTATAACTTCTCCGAGGAGCAGGGCTTTCTGGCGGGTTTTCTGATGGAGCATACGGTTGCTGCGGTTATACTGCTTATGATAACTCTTGTTACCGTCGTTTATATTACGCTTCTGATCAGCCGTCTGCTGAAAAAAAGCAGTAATTCCCCGATTGCCGATGAATACCTCAGATACACTGATCTGCTGAAAACTCTGAATCTGCAGAGAGAGAAGCACGAAACTCCGGACGGATTTCTGAACAGGATCCTGCCTGGAATCAAATCCTCTGAACTAAGAAAGTTGCTGACAGAAATAACCGTACTGCTGAATGATATTCTTTATACGGAAAAAACCGGCAGACGCTCAGGACTGAAAAAGCTGAAAAGTTTCCGCAGTGAATTCAAATCGGCGGTAAAAAAGGAAAGAAGTCTGAGAAATAAGAGAATCATACACATGTAATTTTCTGATCAGAATATCACATGACAGATAAAGAACTGAAAACCACAGGAGAAAAAAATGAATGTCTGGATTAGAGAAATCTGCAGCGCATGCGGCATGATTATGCTTTGGTGCGGCATACTGACTCTGCTGTATTTTACACCCGTAGCACTGTGTGTAATTGCCGCATCGCTGCTGCTGATACCGGAAACCTTTTATCTGATCTGCAGAAAACCGGACCGCACAAAGGAAAAGATAAGAGCACTGCTCATAATAATCCTTCTGGCATATCCCGCATACGGCATATACCGCTCCTGGATCGGCAACCCCATAGTTGATGTACAGAAAAAGGCTGAGGCTGAATTTCTTGAATCCCAGAAGAAAGCCGCCATGAAGCGCTTTACCGACAACCGCGAGTTTATCCTTAAAGGAATAAGGCGGTATTACGAAGAGGGAAACTACAGATTCGCCTACGCGCATGCAGATGAGTTCATGTACACAAATGATCCGGAACTGGTTGAACTGCACGAAAAGGCCAAACAGAAAATGATAGAAAAGGGAGAATTCAGGGAAGACTGACAGCCGGGACGCTGTTTATAGGAAGAAGTCCAGAATTCATGTAGGAAATTTGCCATACCTGCGTAAGCAAAAGCTGTGATTTTATGTAAGATTGCTCAACAGCATAATTATATAAGTCATTGAAATATAAGGAATTATTTTTTCATTATTTACTGTAATCCCATAATTTGAGCTGCAGAACCACATTGTTTTATAAAGAAAAATGAATACAATAATAAGTGTTGCAGGGACGCAATATTAACAAGGATGTTAATTTATTCACGAATGAGAAGGATCTCAAATCGCGGGTTGTAATGAATTTTTAGACAGGGAGAAAATGGATTTTCTCCCTTTTTATTTTCCGGCTGATCATATTCAGCACCTATCCAGAAAACACGGCATGACTGCTGCCGGCCGTACATAGACGTGTTTTATGTTCTCCGCTGAACCTTGTCTTTTCATCAGAAAAAACACAATGAAATCTCTTTTGATGCTAAAATTCAATATGATTTGGCATTTCTATCAATGCCCCCGCACGGATTTTTTTACTTTCACAAATTAATTCAAACACTTTTTTCATGATCAACGGAAAATTTATTTTTTTTACACGAACTGTTTTTGTTCTCATCATGGCAGGTCTTTTCATTATCTTCATCTGGTATCAGAACAATAAAAGCACTCCTGAATTCATAGAAGCAAGAGAAAATTTTCTTATTGACTATGTCTACTCTGCAGAAGGCGGCTACCTTGATGACAATGCATTAAAATCCACTGCAGAAAGTCTTTCTGAAATATTCAGACTTCCTGCAATTGAAAGAGATGCGACAATGATATCAATAGAAGCGGGGAACAGACACAACATTGTATTCATCTATCAGTATGCTGTAAAAATCGACACCGCTTCTGAAAAAAAGAGGATAAATGAATACACTCAATTCCAGAAGCTGCGATTCTGCGGCAATCCTCTTGACCGGAAAAGGATGAAACTGACCGACGGATATGATTTCATATACTATCTGGGCAGAGAGGAGGTTATAAGATTCACCATCAGAGACAGTGACTGCTGAAACAATCTGACAGGCACGCGCATAAACAGGTCAGGATGAGCTCTTCACCGGAATATATTTCATGATCCGGTCCATAAAGAAGCTCATCGTTCCGGCGAATCTGAGTCGGCGCCTGCTGCGGATCACATGACTATTCTGCAGGCAAGACCTGTTTTTTCAGCCACCTCGCTTATTACCGCATTTCTAACCTCTTCAGATACGGATTCCGAAACCTTCAGCTGGATCTCCCGGTTCGCAGGCATATACGAAGGATTTTTTTTCAGAACCAGACCGGCTTTCTCCGCAGCAGCCGCGGCAACGGAAAACACCATATTCTGCAGTACTGCGCTGCTTATCACAAGACGCCATCCGATATCATTCGAAACGGCGGAAATCATATCCGCGTATCTCTTTCCTATCTGCGGTGTAATGAAGGTCATTTCAATATATCTTCCCTGACCGTCAGATTTAATGCCTAATCTCTGCAGCGGGATTTTTTCCTCTGCACAGAAAGTTTTTATATAATTCAATGCTTCATTCTGCTCAGTTATTTTTCCGACTTTATCCGGTTTAACAGCCAAAAAAGGATTATTTGAAGAACCGGCAGCTGCACTCTTCGAACTGTCCACGGACAGATTCAGGGTCCAGCCTGTCTCCGATTTAAATTTCTCTATAACAGAAGAGTCTTCAGGTTTTCCGCCGGATACTGAAACCTGATAACTTTTATCGCTTTCAAAATAACTTATCTTTGCAATGCGATCTCCGAGAAGCTGGCGCAAAAACATCTGCGCAGAATTATGATTAGTGGCGGGGAAAATAGAAGCCGTCCATTCTGTATCAGATCTGAAGTTTTCCAACGCGGTGCTGAATGCCTTCTGAGCCACGGCGTCGGGAAAGAGAAAGCGCAGAACGACACGCCTCTCATCCGGATGGAAACCGATCTTTTTATATCCAAGTTCTGAAAAATTCTTTTCAACATATTTCTCAATCTCCTGGATGGTCATTTCCTTCGGATTTGAAGAAAAACTCATTTCCTCCTCGGTGGAAGGATGAAACAGGAAAAAGTGTATTTCACCTGACATAAAATAGGCTGATCTGAGAAGCAGTTTCTGCCATAAAGCAATTTCATCAGAATCAGAAGGAGCTCTTCCATACCAGATCTCAATCAGCTGAATTGCCGTCCATTCCCGTTCCGGATAGTGTTCAAGAACAAACAGTCTGAGTTCTGCCATTCCGTTCTCATCCGGAGTATCGGTTTCTGCAAGCGTCCACGGCCATTTGCGCTGACTTTGTCTCCGCGGTGTTCTGTAACTGATTTCCTTTATTTCTCCGCACCGGGGCACATGAACATCACGAAGATATTCGCCCGTAACCATACGGGCAAGAGAAGGCAGGGCTGATGCATCGCCATGCACCAGGAATACATCTCTGGGGCTTAGCCTTGTAAGAAGACCAAGTATTTCACTCTGGTCGCCGTGGGCGGAAAGTCCTACCTTGAATACGCCGGCCCGAACCGGAATACTGCGGCCGGCCAGTGTAAATGTCGGTGCTTCAGTACCAGCATCCGGAGATCGGAATGCATCCGCAGATTCGGCAAGCTGCATAAGTGCGCGTCCCGGAGCCTCCTCATCCTGATATCCGGTAAGAATAATCATACCGTCCTCGCGTGAAATGATTTTTTCCGCATACAGAACACTCGGACCGCCGCTTAACATACCGGAACTGGCCACAAAAACTGCAGGACCGTCCTGCTCCACCAGCTCACCGCGATCCTCGGAAGGCAGAACAGGACGAACCTCTTTGGAATAGAACGGATCATATCCTTTCATGATACTTCGGGCGAGTTTATTTCGCAGACAGTTCGGATGAAAATGATAGATTCTGCATATATCCCGCACCATACCGTCCACATAAACAGGAACAGGAGGGATCAGACCCTTGTTAATGCCGGTGCGAAGCAGAAGTATTACCTCCTGGGATCTTCCAAGCGCAAAGCTCGGGATCAAAATTTTTTTTCCGGCGGAAACAGCTTCACCGACAAGATGAATCAAACGGTTCTCCTCAACCTGGCGGTTTGAATGGAGACGATCACCGTAGGTAGACTCCACAATGCACAAATCCGGTCTCAGCCGCGGTATATGAATCCCGTCAATCGACTGCTGAGGAAATGATGCAAAATCACCGGAATAAAAAACGGAACCCTCCTGAGTGCTGAGGTATATACACGCAGCTCCGGCAATATGACCTGCCGGGTAGAAAACAACCCTGATCCCCGGCAGAATTTCCCTCTCAAGCAGCTCATTCAGCGGAACTATGCGTTCCATCATTGCTGATACTTCCGCTTCTCCGTAAATAGGGATCTCCTCCTCGCGCATAGACATTATCTTCAGAGAATCCTGCAGAAGAACCCTTGTAAGATCCATACTCATCGGTGTCATATAAATGGGAGCCTGGGGAAAGGCTCGGGAAATGACGGGAAGGGATCCTATGTGATCCATATGTGCATGACTGATCAGAATGGCGTCAATGCCCCCCATCTCCTGAATCAGATGAAAGTCCGGCAGAGGATCCCTGCTTCCACCCTGTCTGATACCTGAATCAAGCAGGATCCCGTATTCTCCGATCCTCAGACAGATACAGCTTCCCCCGACCTCCTGTGCCCCGCCGGCAAAACCAAGTTTCATATTCTGCTGTTCCTTATGTAATTATCCAATCCGACAGAAATATCTCCGTCAGAGATGCTCATTTTTGATCTTGTCATACCTAGACCGGATTTCCTGTTATTGACTTAACGCAAAGCACAGAAATCATGTTTTAATCTTAACATTGTAACGCATTTAATCACTTAAATCAGAAATTGCATAAGTGTACTATCAGGGAGGAATTTGAAAAACTGGTAAAGCACCTAACTCGAAACAGCCAGACTGACAGTCGTGAATTCATTCCGGAGGAGCATTCGGAAAATTCACAATAATCTTCACTGTTTCACACCGCGGCGCATGTAAGTTTAAAACAGCATTCCGCCGGCAATTTTTCCACCGCTGTGCCGGATAAATCCCTGCAGGTTGCTTATAATCTGTGCAATCAGTACCATACAGATGCCGACTGCTGAATTTAAAAGCATAATTTACGGAACTTAAAACTATGTTCACTGTCATAAAATTGTAGTAGCGGCAGTGTTTCCGGAGCGCAGACAGCAGTGCAGCCTGTAACCCGGTCATCACTTTTTAATCAGGAAACTGGAGAAATTTTGAAAAAGAAAACTCTTATATTAATCCCTATCCTGCTGGGCATAGGTATCGGAGTGGGATTAGGTCTCGGCTACCTCAGCAAGCCTGCTTCAAAAATAAACTCGAACCCTAATGAAATCTCAATCAGTTTCAGCGACGATGAAGAGCAGGAAAATACAGATGATGTCATAGATGTGGCTTCAGAAGAGACGGAAATTATATTTGATTCAGATGCTCTTCTTCCTGCCGCTCCGATTGATGCGGATCATCCTCCTGTCAGGAACACAAAACCGGCTCCGGCAGCTTCAAGTTCATCAGTGGCCGCAGTCTCCAGGCCGCCAGAGCCGAAAAATACAAAAGAAACAGCTGCCGCAGAACAGAAAAAAACAGAAACCGCAGCTGCAAAAAGCACGGCAGAGAGCAAGGTTCAGACCGCCCCGCCGGCTGCTGAGAGCAGAACAGCAAAATCACAGCAGAGCTCCAGAGAAGCCATATCAGAGGAGGACATCCAGTCTGACATATCAGGTTATTATGTAGACGTCAAACCTGAGCAGATTGCATCTGATTATAAAAAACGTCTTCCTATCCGTGTCGGTAAATATCAGACTCTGACAGACTTCACCTATTCCAAAAATGACGGTTTTACCTATCACATCAAAACAAACCGTGATGATATTACTGAAAAGATGAAGTCCAATCTTCCGGGTTACGCATGCGAAAACAAGCAGGTGCAGATTTTCATGCAGTACGTAAACCAGGTTAATTTCCAATTTACCAATGCATCGGATGTTCTCATCCATACAGTATCCATCCCTAAATCCGTATGCACAGCCAAACTGAAAAATAAGTACAAATCATCCGGAAATGCAGACAGGTCGTAGGACAGTCAGCAGGGGCAAATTGTATGACCAGCAGCTTCTTTAATCTTCCTCCCAAAATTCCCCTGACGCGAAAGGGGAATTTTTCCCTGCTGAAGAACCATGAGCTTACCTACTCCACCAGATCCCTTGTTTCCGTCCGGTTTACACTTGTTGTACTGGTAGTGCTGATGATCAGCATAGCCGCCGCATCGACAGTATTTCTCACATCCACCAAAGGTCTTAAAATTGATGATGCCCAAACTGTCGCCCAGCTAATATGTCTGTGGACATTCCCCCTGGTCATATACGCTTACTTTTCATGGCTGTATCTTCTTCGCTCCAAATACAAGATCACAATAACCGAGGAAGGAATCATTTATGAAAGAATGACCAGCAGCGATTATATCCCCCATGAGGAAATCTTCACTGCACTTGAAAGCAAACCTGTTCTTCGAAACCGAGTAGGCGTCTGGCTTCCGACCAAAGGGAAGATGCGAATACTTCTTTCTGAACTTGACACGCTTCCAGGAAGACCGTTTATAGAGGAGCTTCTCGCCTTTTACAACATGCCTATGCCGCGTGATCCATACGGCACAGATCGCAATACCTTCTCAGCACTCGGACTTGCCCTGCTTTTCATCGTCTGCCCGTTTTTCATATGGTCGGGATACATCAACGAAAATACGAGAGCGATGATTTACAGCACATATATCGTAATTGCAATCGCCATCATAGGGATCATCCTGCTGCTTATGTCGACTCATACCACAAGATCATACAGGGATGATCCGGAATACGATGAGGAAGATGATGACAACTATGATGAATATGATGATGAGGAAGATGAACGGGATGAAGCTGAAACGGCCGGAAACGGAACGCCGGGGAAAAATGCAGACATTAACCCGGATTTACTGAAATGAATTCTGCCGCCGGTTTCATTTTATCCGGGTTTAAATGAATCCTGTTTCATCAGTGATACCAGTCATGATTTCCCGCAATTCATGAATTTTATCTAATCGTGCACCTTCATGTGCCAGGGGACGCCCGGACAGTTTCAGACATCACCAGTCAGATGACTGCAGTTCCCTCTCCGCAGTACCAGGACATAAGACCCTGCCGCGATCCTGCGGCAATAAAAAATATAAAACGCAGGCTCTTTTGAATGTCTGAATGAAACGGCTGTGAAAATGCAGAGGATCCGGTGCGGCGAATGACAAGATCCGCAGGCAATCCATCCGGAATTAATGAAAAATCAGGACGAAACAGAACCGTTCAGTTTGTAAAGCAAGGTGAACTGCTCTCAGTTACAGGACGGCATAACAGCTTGTTATGCGGCGGGAACAGATAGAAAACCCCTGCCGTCAGGCATCAGGCAGGGGAGAAAGTCAAAGTTTAAAATAAATTAAAGGACGGATTTAGCTGCGGAAACAACGTTTTCAACCGTAAACCCGAATTCCTTGAACAGAACCTCTGCAGGTGCTGATTCTCCAAAGCGATCAATACCAACAACCTTTCCGTTCAAACCTACATACTTGTACCAGAAGTCGGTAATACCGGCCTCCACAGCCACCCTTGCAGTGACATCCGGCGGAAGAACACTGCTGCGGTAAGCTTCATCCTGACGATCAAACTCAAAAGTGTTCGGCATGGAAACAACTCTGACCTTTCTGCCTTCACCTGCAAGAACTTCGGCTGCACTGACAGCAAGTTCAACCTCTGATCCGGTGGCAATAAGAATCAGCTCAGGTTTGCCTTCACAGTCTCTGAGAATATAGCCGCCGCGGTATACATCAGCCAGCTGCTGAGGGGTACGATCCATCTGTGCAAGTCCCTGTCTTGAAAAAATCAGAGAAGTAGGACCGTCCTTGCGCTCCACTGCCGCCTTCCATGCAATGGCGGATTCAACCTGATCACAAGGTCTCCATACACTCATGTTAGGAGTTATACGAAGAGATGATGTCTGCTCAACAGGCTGATGAGTAGGACCGTCCTCTCCAAGACCTATGGAATCATGTGTGTAAACAAAAATCACAGGAAGTTTCATAAGAGCCGCCATGCGGACTGCATTCTTCGCATATTCCATAAACATCAGGAATGTCGCGCCGTAAGGTCTGAAACCGCCGTGAAGCATAACACCGTTCATGATGGCGCTCATACCGAACTCTCTTACGCCGTAGTGAACATAGTTGCCTGATGCGTCATCCGCTGTGATTGATTTTGAATTCTTGTGGATGGTGAGATTGCTAGGTGCAAGATCTGCAGATCCGCCGAGGAATTCAGGAAGAAGAGCGCCGTATGCATCAAGAGCATTCTGACTTGCCTTGCGTGTTGCAAGTTTGGCAGGATTACTCTGAAGCTGCTCTACAAACGCAGCTGACTTTTCAGCCCAGTCTGCAGGAAGTTCACCCTTCATGCGTCTTGAATACTCAGCAGCCAGTTCCGGATATTTGCTTCTGTAGCCTTCAAACATTTCGCTCCAGATTGCATATTCCTTCTCACCGCTCTCAACCGCATTCCATTCCTCGTAGTACTCCTGAGGGATCTCAAAAGGCGGATACTCCCAGCCGAGAGTCTTTCTTGCAGCTGCAATACCCTCTTCACCGAGAGGTGAACCGTGAACACCGCTGGTGCCCTGCTTCGGTGCACCGTAACCGATTACCGTCTTGCAGCAGATCAGAGTTGGATGCTCGGTATCCGCCTGGGCCTCCTCAACTGCATGAGCAACGGCGATGGCATCATGACCGTCAACCTTGAGAACCTGCCAGCCGTATGCGGCAAAACGGGCGGCCGTATCCTCTGAAAACCAGCCGGATGTCTTTCCGTCTATGGATATTCCGTTATCATCCCAGAAGGCGATAAGTTTACCGAGTTTAAGTGTTCCTGCCAGTGAGCATGCCTCGTGGGATACACCCTCCATAAGACAGCCGTCACCGACAAAAACATAAGTATAGTGATCAACAACCGGAAAATCAGGGCGGTTGAAATTAGCTGCAAGAACCTTTTCAGCAAGCGCCATACCTACAGCATTGGTAATACCCTGCCCCAAAGGACCGGTGGTTGTCTCGACTCCTGGCGCATAACCGTACTCAGGATGTCCCGGAGTCTTTGAATGAAGCTGTCTGAAATTCTTGATATCGTCAATAGATACATCATAGCCGGTTAAATGCAGAAGGGAGTACAGCAGCATTGAACCGTGACCGTTGGACAGTACAAAACGATCTCTGTTGCACCACTGAGGTCTCTTCGGATCATGCTTTAAAAAATGTCTCCATAATACCTCGGCAATATCAGCCATACCCATGGGTGCTCCAGGATGACCTGACTTAGCCTTCTGAATCGCGTCCATACTGAGAGCACGAACTGCATTTGCCAATTCTCTGCTAGAAAGCATCTGTGTAACTCCTAAAAACAAAAAGTCCTTTATACAATTATACCATAAATAATGTCATATTCCGGCACGTTTTTTTGTGATTATAATCATTAAAAAAACTGTTCAAATGCATGAATAGTGATAGAATTAGCACTGTCTAAAATTCGTTCAAGGTCAGTAATCTATGAGTGTCTGGATAGCTATTTTTCTGCTGATTAACAGTAACGTTATGATGGCATTCGCCTGGTTCGGTCACCTTAAATCACATTCTGAAAATCCTTTGCTGATGGCGATTATAGTGTCCTGGGGCATTGCTTTTTTTGAATATGTTCTGATGATACCGGCCGTCAGAATTGCCAGCCATTCTCTTACGGTTTCGCAAATCAAGATAATTCAGGAGGCAATCTCGCTTACTGTATTCATTCCTTTTACTATTTTCTTCATGAAGGAAAATTTCAAGTGGGATTACGTCTGGGCATGTCTGTGCATCGTAATGGCTCTGTTTTTCATTTTTCGTGAAAAGATCTTCAATTCCTGAAAATCTTAAACAGGGTCAATTGAGCTTAACTTCCCGGGTGTATTTTCTAAGCACCCGATTTTTTCTAAAAAATTACTCCACTTCTAATCATTGATCAATCCTGTCTTTTTCTACATTTACCAGCATATCAGTCTTCGAAATATTCCAATAAAATAATCAAATTTTCTTTACTGTACATATATTATGTGGTATTATATGCACATATCTATCCTTATGATTATTTGGTATTAATATTTATGTATATTTCTTACTCCGGAGCAGATTCGCAGTATGCCTCAGCAGCCGAGTCATTTCGTCATGGAACCAAGACCTCGGTGCAATACACCTACCTGGGAAGAGTCATCGACAGGGATAAAGGGATCTATCAAAATAAAACCAGAGGTTATTTCACATATGATCCGGAAACCAATACCTATGGCTCTGTACCGGATGATTTTGTGCCTCCGGTTTTCAAGGATGGAAGAGTACGTGCAGAACGAGTCCTGCTGGATTTTGGCGATACGTATTTTCTTAACGAGGTTCTGTACAAATCCGGGATGATGGAAGTCATAGACAGTATTGGGTATGGCAATTCTGACACTCTTCGTGCCATGGTGCTTTTCTATATTCTGTCGTCTGATGCCAACTGCGATGCCATCAACTGGTATCAGGGGAATATTGTCAAAATGCTTTATCCTAAAGCCAACATGACCAGTCAGCGGATAAGCGATTTTCTTGCCGCCATAGGCACGCCTGAAAAGCAGATGACATTCCAGAGAACCTATATCAGCTATGTCCTGAAGCACTACAGTTCTGATCAGAACATTCTTATCGACAGCAGCGGACTTCCGAATGGCAACCACACCTGGCTTACGGCAGTGAGCAATCACAATGGAAAAATCAGCAATGAAATCAGACTGATATTTGTAGTTCAGAGAGCGTCGGGGATGCCTCTTTACTACCAGGCAGTTCCCGGTAATATTGTTGATGTGTCAACTCTTGAGAGAACCCTGTGCCATCTTAAGGCTCTGGGAATAGATATTTCTTCGTGCATCATGGACGCAGGGTATAACAGCGGGGATAATCTGGATTTGTTTTACAACGATGACGGCACACTCAAAATCGAATACATGACCAGAGTCAAAGCCGGAGATGCCACCTTCAAAATAATACTCGAGGATGAACTTGCCACTTTGGAAAGCGGCGAGAACTTTGTTCAGCATGCCAACAGGTACCTGTTTATCAAAAAGAGAAAAATCCAGGCAGGCAGCGACGGAAAAAAGACTGCATGGATGTATCTGGGACTGGACTGTCAGCGGAAGAATGATGAACTGCATAAACTGTTCAAAAGGGCAGAAAACAACAGGCTGTCACAGGATGATGTCTATGCCGCCATGCAGCATCAGGGGATATTCGCTCTTATTACCGGCAAGGAATACACTATCGAGGAACTTCTTCCTGCATATTATCAGAGACAATCCGCCGAACAGATTTTTGACTTTGCCAAAAACTACACAAAATTACTTCCGCTCAGGGTTCAGAGCGAGGAAACTTTCAACGGTCATCTGCTGCTGTCGTATATAGGCTCCTGCATAGTGAAGATGATGCAGAACAAACTGAAAGATGCGGATATGTTCATGGGTGCCCGTTTCAGCAGTCTGAGAAACCAGAAATGCACGGTGTATTCCCGCAGTCTTGTAACTTCAGTACCGCAAAAGAATGCCAGTGATACCTACAAGGCATTTGGGATAAAATCTCCTGCCTCCATGATCATAGGTGAAGACAATCTGCTAAAGTACAGTCCTTCAGAGCAGGATCCAAAATGGTCGAAGTTCATGAATGTATCCAAAGCAAACAAGAAAAAAGACAAGACCAAAGATAGCGGGACAGCAACCGAAAACAAACAGAATGATGCTGAAATCATTACAAAAACATCCGACAATATATCTGATGACACAAGTTCCTCACAAGCCTCAGCATCAACAGGTAAATCAGCAGGACAACCAGAATCTTCAGAGTTGCCTAAAACAAAAGAAAATAAAAAACGAGGCAGACCAAAGGGAGCAAAAAACAAAAAGACACTGGAACGTGAAGCTCGACTTGCGGCTGAAGGAGGTGAATCGGTAAAGCGAGGTCGAGGAAGACCAAAAGGTGCGAAAAACAAAAAGACTCTTGAGCGGGAAGCAAAACTCATTGCCGAAGGTGTAATATCTCCTCCTAAACGAAAGCCAGGCAGACCTAAAGGCTCAAAGAACAAGAAGAAAATGGCGGATGTTCAAACTGACCAGCATTCCGAGGACTTGCAACACAGGAACTGAAATGAGGGGTTATGAATACTGATATGCGTGTGCATTCAAAAACGCTGCAGACTATTTCCAAACTGATCCCCCGCAGTAGTCAACGTCACATCACTCTGCATTGAAACTAGCGGGGGCATGAATTAAAATTTGTGCTTAGAAAATATACCCGGGAAGTTAAGTTGATTGCTTTTTTCAAACTGAATTTTTCTGTATGTTACCGGCTGCTTGCTTCCTGCCGTCTGCTTCTGCATGTTCCTGAATTTGTGAGTTCTGCATGAAATTTTATTTGTTGAATGCGGTTTATGAGATACCGGTCGGAATCTTTTTGTCTTCATACTTTGTCCTCAGCATGAAATGTGATGTATTCGCACAAAGTTATTCTAAAACAGAATGAATTCTGTCTTTTTTAAGCGAAAATAAGAACTGATACAAAGAGGTTCACCTCATGGTTTTTTCTATTCACTTTGGATTGTGTCTATGCTGAAGGAAGGTTTTTACCAGCAGCTGATCTATGCTGGACTGGACGAGGAGATCAGAAATTCTGAAGACAAAAGTATAAAAACGGCTTCTTTCACTTCAGAATCATCTT
>JAEEGJ010020306.1_pt1 | contig 14484 bp, 11 predicted proteins | sample 8958761 | NCBI WGS metagenome assembly JAEEGJ01 (sample SAMN16246546, study PRJNA631951) | gut metagenome | biome: gut microbiome; feature: rumen; material: RS-attached | host: Bos | place: Iran: Karaj | collected 2018-10 | reverse complement strand
GTTTTGACACCTTAAGCGATGATGATCTTAAGGATTATGTTGCGATAATCGCTCCCGCGGGATATGTGTCGGATTTTCTGTTGTATGAGGAAAAACCGGGTGATGTATCACCTGCCTGCAGATTTATAGAGAGGGTCATGAAGGATAAGAGTATCATAAAGGGATTTATCTGTCATTCTCTTTGGATCGCAGGTCCGATAAAAGACAGTTTTGCCGGGCGTGTTGTCACATGCCATAACAATATACTGTCACATGTAAAAAATGCAGGGATTGGCTATGTTGATTCGGATGTGAACGTTGATGATGATCTTATAACGGCACGTACCGGAGGACACCATGCGGCTTTCGCGGAATGCATAGTTAAGAATATCAGAAAGTAGAGGTGGGATTCATGTACGAGAACGCGATCATAATACGTGAGAAACTTCGCAAAAAGAAAACAGCAGAAGGAATTCTCATGCAGGAACTCGGAAGAGGCCAGAGGATGAACGGGTTGCATTGGAACATGGAGGACGGTGCTGTTGTTGACTGGCATTCTCATGAGGCGGAACAGTTCGGCTATGTCATAAAGGGCGGTTTCAAGATCTGGTTTAATGATGAGGAATATGAGATCCATGAGGGTGACTGCTATTTTGTGCCACCCAATGTAAAGCATAAGTTTATAGCGTTGGGGGAGACGGAAGCTATCGATCTGTTCAATCCCATCAAAGAGGATATCCCAAAGGAGATCGAATAATAAAGGGAAGTTACCGGCGAGATCATACAGTTTATGCTGTCTGATATAAAAATGAAATACTCAAACAAGGAGGTATTACTAAATGGCAAAGAAGTTAAAGGTACTTGTATGTGCAACCAACTACGGTTCATGGGGAGAGGAACTCCAGGCTCCCTGGGATGCGCTCAAAAAGGCGGGTTACGATCTTACGCTTGCTACCCCTAAGGGACTTAAGCCCCTTCCGCTCACGATAAGCGTTGATCCCGATTTTGTGGACGGAGTACAGAACTACAAGACCAATCCCCCCGAGGTGTGTGACAGGATAAAGGAACTCGTTCAGGGTGACGAGTGGGCACATCCCATCAAGATAAAGGACGCTAAGATGGCTGATTATGATGCGCTTGTACTTACGGGCGGTCTCGGAGCCATGATCGACGTTGCAAACGATTACAACACACATCGTCTGATACTTGACGCATTCTATGACGGAAAGATCATAGGTTCCCTCTGCTACGCTGTTGCAGCACTTGTATTCTGCCGTGATCCCAAGATGGATTACAAGAGCGTTGTTTACGGCAAGAACATCACAGCTCATCCGAGAGCATGGGATTTCTACGGACCGGATATGGCTGCAGGTTATGAGCTTTGGGGCGCAACGGAAGATAACAAGGGAACAGACGTTATCACTCCCGGTTTCTTATATCCCATTGAAGACCTTATAAGAGATGCTGTAGGTCCTAACGGTAACTGTATCGCAAGAAACGGTGCATCAAGAGAAGATCCCGAAGCTAACTTCTCTTATCCGTTCATCACGGCTGCTTCCGTTGAATCATCAAGAGCATACGGCGCACTTATCGTTAAGGTTCTCGATAAGATCGTTGCAGGCGAAGATGTTTCAAAGCAGAACATTCATCTTTGATCCAGAAGAATAAAAACATACCGGAGCAAAGGAGCAAATGGTTTTTGACTTTGCTCCGGTTTTCTTTGATTAAGCGTTAAAAGGAGTATCGATATGCCTTGTATAACAATACAGAGTCTGGAACTGGCTGAATGCCAGAGAAAGCGCATCGCGCAGAAGTACATTGATATTTTTTCCGAAGAGACGGGAGTGCCCAAGGACAGGATCTACATGTTCTTTGACGGATATCCGCTCGATCAGGCTGCTACAAACGGAGAACTTTTCTCGGAAAGACCGCTTGGCCCGATCAAAGGCAAGTTCAATGAAGAGGAGTGGAATAAGTAATGGATGTTAATCAGGCGATAGTTAAGATCCTTGAGGAGACCGGAAGAGTATCGCATGTGTTCGGCAGTACCGGACAGGTAAATGCTTCCATGCTCCTTGCACTCAGGGATTCCGACAAGATCAAGACCGTAGTTGTACGTAACGAGCAGGCAGCTTCATTCATGGCCTGCGGATATACGATGTTCAACCCGGACAATCTCGGCGTATGTTTTGCGACCGGAGGCCCCGGCGCATTCAACCTGTTTTCCGGAATGGCAGTCGCTTATTCGGATTCGCTTCCGATAATCGGTATCACGGGATATGCTTCGGCAAATGTTCGGGGAAAAGGATGCCTTAATGAATCATCGGGACTTTCGAGAACTCCCGATTCTCATAAGATGTTTAGCGCAACAACGAAGAAGTCGTATATCGTGGAAGATGCTTCGATGATCTGCGATATCATGGAAGATGCGATAAACACTGCGTTTAACGGCCGCCCCGGACCTGTCCATGTTCATGTTCCAAAGAACATAACGACTGCCGAGGTTCCCAATTACAGACCGATAAAGATCGATATCAAGCCCGTTACGGCTAAGGCAAAAGCATCCGGAGAATTTGCCGCGCGTCTTGTCAGGGCATTCGAAAAGAAAGAGAATGTACTTCTCCTTGTCGGATACGGATGTATCAGATCGGGTGCAAAAGAAGAACTTCTCAAGCTCGTGAATGATTATAAGATACCTTTCATAACGACAATGGATGCAAAAGGATATCTTCCCGAAGATCATCCGCTTTCGCTTGGTATATACGGTACAACAGGAGATCCTTCGGCTATGGATTATTTCGACAAAGCCGACGTTGTGCTCGCGGTCGGAAATTCATTTGCCGAGAATGCGACAATGCTTTTCAAAGAGGATCTGTACGATGATAAAACGCTCATGCATATCAATATCGATCCCCACGAGATCAATAAAGTATATGCTGCGGATCTTTCAATGGTTTCCGACGCAAAGCCGGCACTTGAGAGTATCATCGCACATATGAAAAAGACCGGGGCAGGTATCACTCCCACGGAGCCTTCGCTTGCCGCCGACAAAAAGAAATGGTTTGATATGCCCAATGTCGGATCGCCGGAAAAAATGCATCCGGCTGATGTTGCAAGGGTCATTTCGGAAGTTGCTCCCAAGGACGCCATCATCATGGGTGATGCGGGTTCTCATATGCTGTGGCTTTCCGAATACATGAAGCTGACCGGAAATCAGCGTTATCAGAATCCCGGAAGTTTCGGCCCGATGGCAAGCCATACAAACGGCTGTATCGGAGTAAAATGCGCCAATCCCGATAAGGTAGTCATATCGGGTTCCGGCGACGGATGTTATCTTATGGCCGGCTTTGAACTGCTCACGGCTGTCCAGAATAATATCCCGGTTGTCTGGGTCGTCTTTGATAACGGTGAGTTCAACGTTATCAAGAAGTTCCTGCTCAACATGTTCAATGAGCATGCATATATGTCATTCATGAATCCGGACTATGTGGCATATGCCGATGCCTGCGGCGCAACGGGAATGCGCGCGACCAATAAGGACGAACTTAAGGAAGCCCTTACCAAGGCCATCGCACTCAATAAGCCTGTAGTTATTGATGCGGTGATAGATGGCGAGGTGTACTCCAATATGAATAAATCAATGTAAAAGGAGAAATGTTCTATGGAAAACCATGATAACAACAGAACAACATCCATGATCGTCGGAAAAGGCGGATATGCGGTCAATTACGGACATATAGTTGTTAAAGACCCGAAGGGTAATGGAGGATTCCGTTACAGCTACACGAATGTTCCGAACAATCCCGGTGTATGGGTACAGAATGTTTGCCTTACCGCAATGGCGGCTCTTGAGCCCAATCCGGAAAGACCGGAAGAGATGCAGTTTGCATCCAATGCAACGCTCATCAATCGCGGAACGATCGATATCCATTTTGATGAAGTATATAAATACTACATGGAACTTAAATCAAAGACGGATACTCCGGACGATTTCCGTTTCGATTGTGTAAGATGCTTTGTTATGCTGGCGGGAGATAAATCCCTTATCGTCAACGAAGGCACTATCAACATCTACATGGATCAGGACATTGAAGCGATCGTTTCACTTTATGCCTGCGGTCTTTGGGCAAATGAAGGATCGCTCATGATCAACCGCGGTGAAATAAACTACATCGGAAACGGATCGTATCAGAGCTTTGTCAGAGGAATCGGAAGCATGGCTAACGAACTTCAGGCCATAAACGACGGAACCGTGACAGTTAAGCTTGACAGGGCATACCAGACGAGGATACTTCATACGGCAGGTGTCGGCGGAACACTTCTTAACCGCGGAAAGATCACGATCGAGACGTGTGGCAGGATCATGGTCATCGGTGCTCTTATGGGAACAAGAATGGAAAATGACGGAGAGATAGAAGTCATATCACACTCCACTTATATCAAGAACATAGTACCGTACCATTATCAGTTCGATCCGCTTGCATGCGCATTTTATGAGCATTTTCTTCCGAATGACATGGCGACGGCTCCCATGGTCAACCGCGGAAAGGTAAAGATTCATCTTGACGGCTCGGAAAAGAGCGGAGAGAACGCAGTGGCATTCGGATTTTATCTTATGCAGATCGGCGAGGGAAAATCACCCTCACCCGATCATACGCTCTACAATGAGGGTACGATCGAAGTGACGCAGAGCGGTCCGGTGAAATATCTTACAGCTGAGGTCGGCGTCAATATCCAGTCTCCCGGAAATAACGAGTTTAATGTTAAGATCGGAAGCTGGAAAACGACAAAACGTGATCTTGCCGAGACGAAAGATCTGTTCGTATGCAGAAGCGCTGCATTTGATCTTAGCGGTCTTGATGCGGATATAGATAAGAACAGTTGCGTATACCAGGTTCCTGAATCAAAAGAGGCAGGAGAAAAGGTTACTGTTAAATAAAGGAGGATAAGAAATGGCAAAGAATCTTGAGAATCTTGAAAAGACATCAGAAGGTATTCGGGTAGGCTCGGGAAGCTATCTCGTAAACAAGAAGCATATCATCGTCGGTAAGCCTTCCAAATCATGCGTGATCGACATTCAGGAGGTCGGCGCTGAGGCAGCAAAAGGAATGACAGGCAGAAACATTGCCATATACGGTATGGCTGCCGTTGTAGACAGCGAAGCGGATCCTAACATTGTTAATCTTGCAGAGAACGCTACCCTGATCAATGAGGGTATCATTGAGATCTACTTAAACGAGATGGTCGAAGCCTACAAGGATCAGATCAAAGAGAACAAGGATGATACATCAAAGTTATACAACTTTATCAGATGTTACGCGATGGGAGCAGGCAAGAACAGCCTTCTCATCAATGAGGGTATCATCCGTCTGCATATCGATCAGGAAGACGAAGAGGCACCGGTTTATGTACTGACGATGTCCGGCGGCGAGAAATCAACCGTTATCAATAACGGTACGATCGAACTGACAGGAAAGGGAACGTTCGCTTCCCAGCTTCGTGCAATGACCGTACATGCAAACGATCCTACGATCGTCAACAACGGTCTTATCAAGATCGACGTTGCCGAGTCTTCTACTGTACGTGTACTTGCAACAACAAAGCTTGGCGGTTCCATATCAAACTTCGGCGAGATCGATGTAACATCATCCGGAAAGATCATGACGATCGGAAGAATGGCAGATACACATGTACTTAACGCAGGAAAGATGAACATCGATTTCAAGGCTGCGTTTGTTGAACAGAAGGTTTCGTTCCTGTACCAGTCGGATCCGCTTGCGTGTGCTATCTACGAGCATTGCCCTCCGGGACTGAAGATCACACATATCCCTCCCGTTGTGAACACAGGCGAGATCAATATACTGCTTGAGGGCAGTGAGGCTTCCACAGACCGTGCCGTTGCATTCGGTATTTATACTGAGATGATACCGGGCGGAGAGCATACTCAGGTTCATAAGTATGAGAACCCGGGCACGATCAAACTTTCAACTTCAGGTCCTTACAAGCTTGTAACAGCTGAACTCGGATGCAACTATCAGTGTCCCAAGGATCTTCCTTATGCTATCAAGATCGGAAAATGGCACACCACCGCGAGAGATTTTGCAAGCACAAAGGATCTTATTCTGTGCAAGAGCGGAAATGTTGATCTTTCCGAAGCCGTATTCGAGATCGAGGGCGGCAGCGGCAATTACAAAGCAGAAGATCTTATTTCACAGACTGATGATGGACAGACATTCTCCATCAGCGGTGCAGACACAATGAAGTTTGAATAACAGATTTTTATTCAAGGAGATACAGTCAGAACATGATTAAACTCTATTCGAGATATCTAAAAAAGTATACGGGGAATATGCTGCTTGCTATTGGCTTTACGCTGCTCTTTACGTTTGCAACGATGGCACTCCCCACTCTCAGTAAGTCCGTTATCGATAAAGGTGCGATAGCGCAGAGCAATGCCGTGATCGTCAGATTTGCCATCATCATGCTTGTTGATGTTATCATCTGCGCGGCTGCGGGTGTTCTGAGCAACTATTTTTCGTCGAATGTTGTCATGAGCTCGATAAGAGATATGAGGAATTCGCTTTTTGAAAGAGTCGTTTATTTCTCACAGGAAGACGCCGGCAAGATCGGGACAGCATCGCTTATCAGCAGGCAGAGTAAGGATATCCAGACATCACAGACGGCACTTATACAGACGTTCATGATGATGCTTCAGGCACCTCTTATGTGTATTGCCGGGATAGTTCTTGCGCTTACGACATCAATGGACCTTGCGTGGATCCTTGTCATCCTGCTTCCTGTTGCGGCCCTGGTAATGTATTTTGCCATTCATCTGGCAAGACCTGTATTTAGGGAAAACCAGATAAAGGTGGACAAGGTTAACGGAGTCATGAGAGAAGCGCTCAACGGTATGAGAGTCATAAGGGCTTTTAACCGGGAAGATTATGAGACGAAAAGATTTGCCGGCATCAGTGATGATTTTACGAACAATGCCAAGACGGGTTTCAAAATACTCAACACAATCCTTCCGCTGATCGTTTTCTTTGCAAATGCTTCAAACCTTCTGATACTGGGATTCGGCGCAGATTATATGAAGAGGGGGATAGCATCCTTCGGTGCTGTTCAGGCCTATATTCAGTACACCACGATGATCCTTATGTCATTCATGGTGGCCTCCATGTTCCTGATGAACCTTCCGAATGCGCAGACGGCGGCAGAGCGAATCAACGAGATATGGGCTGTCGTGCCGTCCATTAAAGATAAAGATGAGACGGTAAAGATGCCTGCTGTCGGGAACGGAAGTATAGAAGTAGAGCATGTATCATACAGGTTCCCGGGGGCGGCGCAGAATGTTCTGACAGATATCTCTTTTTCAGCGAAAGCAGGACAGACCGTTGCGATCATCGGCGGTACGGGCGCGGGTAAAACGACCCTTCTTAATATCCTGTGCAGAAACATGGATGTGACCGAAGGCAGTGTGAAGATCGACGGTGTCGATGTGCGTGATGCGGATTCGGCAGATCTTCGTTCTCATATTTCGCTCGTTCCCCAGAAGGCATTCCTGTTTTCGGGATCCATTCTCGATAATGTGAGATTCGGCAAAACCGATGCTTCAGAAGAAGAAGTAAGGCATGCCCTTGATGTATCCCAGTCAACCGAGTTTGTGGATGAAAAGGAATTCGGGATATACACTTATATCGCCCAGGGCGGTACAAACGTATCCGGCGGCCAGAAACAAAGACTTGCGATCGCAAGGGCACTGGTCAGAAAATCGGATATATATATGTTTGATGACAGCTTCTCTGCATTGGATTTCAGGACTGACGCAAAACTTCGTAAGGAGTTGTCGGGCGAACTGACGGGAGCTGTTACGATAATCGTTGCACAGCGTGTCAGCACCATAAAGAATGCGGACAGGATACTTGTTCTCGAGAAAGGAAAGATCGTCGGTGACGGTACTCACGACGAGCTTCTCGCTTCCAACAAGGTTTACCGCGAGATCGCGATGTCCCAGCTTTCGGAAAGTGAGGTGAAAGGCGCATGAATGAGATAATGCAGAACCTCCCCCCCGAATTAAAGAAAAAAGTGATGGGCATGCTGGCAAATATGCCTGAAGAGAGACGTGAAGGTTTTAAGAAAAAACTCGCCGGCATGTCGGAAGATGATATACGCAAAATGCTTGACAACATGGGTCAGGCAACTCCCGAAGAAAAAAAGGCACGGCTGGAGAAACTTAAAAGCATGACTCCCGAGCAGCTCGCACAGATGAGCAAACAGGAAGAAGTCAAGCGCCAGATGCAGGAGAAGATGCAACAGGGGTCATCTTCGGCAGGCAGCGCCAGAGGCGGCGGCCGGGGAGCAAAAGCTCAGGCAAAGGATTTTTCCGGAACGCTTAAAAGACTTATCACATATAAGAAGGGCACGATGCCCAAAATGCTGGCGGTCTGTGTTATTGCCGTGATCTCCACGGTGTGTGCTGTTGTCGCACCGGCTGTTCTTGCAAGGGTTCTGAACATAATCCAGCAAAAGGTGGCTTCCGGCAAGGAGCTTGAGTGGTTCAGGATAGCAAGGGCCCTTCGTGTTCTTGGTGTGCTGTACCTGCTTAATACAGGTCTTACGATCGTACAGGGCAGGATGGTCACAAATATCGCGCAGGATATGATCGGACAGCTGCGACGCGACGTGAACAGAAAGATCATGAAACTGCCGTTTTCGTATTTCGATTCCAACTCCAAGGGAGATATACTGAGTCGTACGACCAACGACATTGACAATATCGGAACATCGTTCCAGCAGACAGCGGTACGTCTCTTATCCGACATTGTCACTATCGCGGGCTGTATTATATGCATGTTTGTTCTTTCGTGGAAACTGGCGATCCTTGGTCTTGTCATGCTTCCTTTCACGGTGATGGGCGGCAGGATCATCATGGCGAAGTCGCAGAATTATTTCCGCGGACAGTGGAGTGCTCTCGGTGAACTGAACGGTATAGCTGAGGAGAGCTTCAGCGGGCTGGATGTTATCAGGGCATTCGGATATGAGAAGAACAAGATAGAAGAATACCGCCGGAAAAGCGAAGAGCTTTACAAGGCAAGCCGCAAGGCGCAGTTCCTTTCCGGTATCATTAACCCGGTAAGTTCTGTATTTAACAATCTTTCGTATATTCTGCTCTGCTGTGTCGGTGCCGCTCTTGCGATCACAGGCAATGTCTCTGTGGGAAATATCACAGCCATGATGCAGTATCAGAAGCAGTACAGCAATCCTGTTACACAGATCGCATCGCTGATCAATACGCTTCAGTCGGCAGTAGCTTCTGCAGAGCGTGTATTTGAAGTTATCGATGAGAAGGAAGAGGAAGAGACTTCGGATAATTACCGCAGACTCGAAAACGTAGAGGGTAATATCACATTCGAGCATCTCAAGTTTGGATACACCCCGAATAATCTTCTTATGACCGATATAAATGTCGATGTGAAGAAGGGTCAGATGATCGCGATAGTCGGACCTACAGGTGCAGGTAAGACAACACTCGTAAACCTGCTCATGAGATTCTATGAGCCTAACGGCGGTCAGATCAAGATAGACGGAATGAGTATCCGCGACATGACACGTCATGACCTTCGCGATATATTCGGTATGGTCCTTCAGGAAACATGGCTGTTTAACGGCACGATATATGACAATATCGCGTACGGTAAGGCAGGTGCGACGGAAGAGCAGGTTAAAGAGGTGGCAAAGGCAGCTCAGGTTGAGTTCTTCTTTGATACAATGACGGACGGTTACGACACGGTGCTCAATGAGGATGCTTCGAACATTTCGCAGGGACAGAAACAGCTCCTGACGATAGCACGTGCGATGCTGTCCAATCCTCCGATCCTCATCCTGGATGAGGCGACAAGTTCTGTCGATACGCGTACCGAGGTTATGATACAGACGGCAATGAGTAATCTTCTTAAGGGTCGCACAAGCTTCGTCATTGCTCACAGGCTGTCTACGATAAAGGATGCAGACCTGATACTCTACATGGAGAACGGAAACATTGTGGAGCAGGGCAGCCACAACGCTCTTATGGAAAAAGGCGGCAAATATGCCGACCTGTATAACAGCCAGTTTGCACAGGCGTAGATCGGTAGACGAGGAGAGAAACAATGATCACTTCAACGGCAAGAGATTATATAAGAACGGAATGCGTCGAAGAGTATTACAAGCTGATCTTTGAACTGATCGACCGAACAAGGGAAGAGAAGGGTAACATCTCTTATACGCTCTATGCGGACAGGGATCATCCCGGTGAGCATGTTCTGATCGAGGAATGGGCAGATCAGGAGAGCCTCGATAAACACTTTGAAACAGAGCATTTTACGGGTATAGTTCCGAAGATACAAAAGCTTCAGAGTGCTCCATCAATCGTCAACGTGTACAGCAAAGTAAAATAAGATCAACCAAGGGGACCGACTTTCAATGGCTAAAAGCAGTGCAAAAAGCGTAAACACTAACAGAACGATAATCCAGTTTTTTGAATGGTATGTGGAAGGTAACCATGTACTGTGGAACAAGTGCAAGGCACAGGCGTCAAGACTGGCCGAATTCGGTATCACAGATGTATGGCTTCCGCCTGCATACAAGGCCGGATTCATAGAGGATAATGTCGGCTATGCCGTTTATGACATGTATGATCTCGGTGAGTTCGAGCAGAAGGGACTTCTTAAGACCAAATACGGAAGCCGTCAGGAATACCTTGACTGTATTGAGGCTTTTCATGATGCGAACATAAGGGTGCTCGCGGATGTGGTCCTCAATCACAAAGTCGGCGCGGATGATTTTGAAGACGTACAGGCTGTCAAGGTCAATCCGAACAACAGAAACGATAACTGCTCCGATACCTATACGATATCCGCAGCTACTGTATTTAATTTCCCGGGAAGGAAAGGAAAATACTCGGAATTTAAATGGAATCACAGTCACTTTACCGGGGTTGACTGGGACAATAACGAGAAGCGTACCGGAAACATATACCGGTTTGCGGACAAGTCATGGGCCGGTGATGTCAGCAATGAATACGGTAATTATGATTACCTGATGGGCGCCGATGTGGATGTATATAATCCCGAGGTAAAGAAGGAACTCGAGAGCTGGGCAAAATGGTATCTTGATACGACCGGCGTTGACGGGTTCAGGATGGATGCGGTCAAGCATATCGGGGCTTCCTTCATGAAGGATTATATCGCAAAGGTCAGAGGTTACAGGAAGGATACGGATTTTCCTGTTATAGGTGAATTCTGGCACGGCGACGTGAATGCATTATCCGATTATCTGGATAAGGTTGACGGCTGTATGAGCCTGTTTGACGTACCGCTTCATTTCAACATAAGACAGATGTCATATGCGGACGGCAATTACAATATGGCGGAGATATTCAACAATACTCTTCTGCAGAGAAGACCGGGCAATACCATAACGTTCGTGGACAATCATGACTCGCAGCCCGGACAGTCACTGGAATCATTTGTAAATACATGGATGAAACAGGTGGCGTATGCGCTCGTTCTTCTTCATAAGGACGGTATCCCCTGCCTGTTCTACGGAGATCTTTACGGTATCCCCTGTACAAGAAATATACCGATACCCAGACTCCGTACGCTTGTCCGTGTAAGGCACGATTATGCATACGGCGAGCAGCATGATTACATCGATGATTATGATGTCATCGGCTGGACACGGGAAGGTGATAAGGACCATCCCGATTCCGGTATCGCAGTTGTCCTGTCTGATAAGCGCGACGGACACAAACGTATGTATATCGGCAGACAATTTGCAGGGAAGTGTTTCAGGGACTGCATGCGCAAGATAAGAGATGTAGTGACGGTAGACGAAGAAGGCTTCGGGGATTTTCCGGTACAGGGATTTTCATCGGCTGTATGGGTCACGGAAAAAGCTTACGAGTATCTGGTGATCAATGAAGACTGATGTGAAAATAAAGGCTCTGTTTACGGACGAGCCGAGCAACACGGGTCGCCAGCCGGAACTGGACCTGATGAGAACCATCCTTATACTTGATCTTGTGCTGTGTCACTGTTACTTGACGTGCTGCACGGAAGAGAGACTGACACATGGTTTCGCCTACTTTGTCGATACCATATGGGGAGGACCGCTCGCAGCGCCGGGCTTTATGGTCGTCATGGGGATGGGGATGCTCTATACCGGGCACTTTTCATCGCGTGATTTCGCACGCAGGGGAATAAAGCTCGGACTTTTGGGCATTCTTCTCAATATTTGCAGATGTACTGTGCCGTATCTGATCGGATATGCGATAACCGGAGACTACGGCAAGTATATGACGGATATCGTTTTCGAAACATTTGAAAACGATATTCTGATGTTTGCGGGCCTTTCGTTTTTGCTTATGGCTTTGCTGAGACATTTAAAGCTCTCCCCTTGGGTGATCTTCGCGATCAGTATCATCATGTCGTGTATAGCCACGGCGTTTAACGGTACAGATCTTCACAGTGATGCCGCCAACATTATCGTCGGTCACTTTTTCGGGACAGAGGATCCGGACGGACTTGTCCGTTCGTATTTCACGCTTTTTAACTGGTTCGCCATCCCGGCATTCGGATATCTGTACGGGCATTATTACATCCGTCTGACGGATAAGAAGACCTTTCATCTGCTGACGGGTATACCTTCAGCGCTTCTTGGAGCAGCGTATCTTACCGTGGGAATAATCAGCCGTGCGGGAGTGTTCGGCGACGGAGAACTGTGCTACTATCATGCGGGTATATATGACATAGCCGGGATCATCGTCTGTACAACAGCCTGCATCAGCCTGACCTACTGGATAAGCCTTATCCTGCCGGAGTCATTCATGCGTGTGTCGGAAAAGGCTTCAAGGAATATCACGGTGATCTATTTCATACAGTGGGTGATCATCAGGGTGATGGGAGACGTTGTGCTTTATATCCTGACCGGTAGTTCGGAACTGAGTGACCTTCAGATCGTGCTGTGCGTTCCGGTCATAATCGCGGTAACGGTTGCTCTGGCGGGCTGTTACAATAAGATGAAAACGAAAGTGATACATTCGAATGCGTAATAAAAGACGGACACTTGCATATAAAGCGATCCCGCTGATGATCCGCATAGCCGTATCGATAATCATCTTCACTACGCTCGGAGTGGCGATCATCACCTATATCGGCCGCAGGAAAGATTACAGAGATCTGGCCATGTCGTATGCACGTGTGGCGTCCGAGTACATTGACGGTGACAGGATAAATGAGTATCTCGAGACGGGCGAAAAAGATGATTATTACGATCAGATACTCGATTATCTGACCATGGTAGGATCCAACAGCGGCATCAAATATTATTATGTATATGTCCCGGGCGAGAATGATATCGAATATGTATGGGACGCACCGATCGGCGAAGATGTGTGCGATCTCGGAGTTAATGAACAATACATGAAGAACGGAAAGGAATACTCCTTTAAGAATTTCAGTAAAAACCCGACAGATGATATCCTTGTAAGAAGAGACAGGACGTACGGATTCATCGCCGTCGCCGCTTATCCGATATTTGACAGCACGGGAGAGCCGGTTGCACTTGCCGGTGTGGATATGGATATGAACGGACTGTTGTATTTTCTGTTCAAGTATGTCTTTATCATCGCGGTATGCGTTGTTGTTGTGCTTTTTTTTGCGATGCTCGCCTGGTTCAGATCCGTGAAATACGGTGTGCTCGATCCCCTGCTCAAGGTCAATTCGGCAGCCAGACAGATGATAGATAGTCTTGATAAAGACGAGACTGTTACGATAGATGTTCACACCGGGGATGAGCTTGAAGAACTGGCGGAAACATTCGATCAGATGTACCGTGAGATGAGAAGATATCTAAAAAATCTTGTCTCGGTAACCTCGGAGAAGGAGCGTATCGGAACCGAGCTCAATGTTGCGACAAAGATCCAGGTCGATATGCTTCCGTGCATATTCCCTGCGTTTCCGCACAGGGATGATTTTGACATATTTGCATCCATGACCCCCGCCAAGGAAGTGGGTGGGGATTTCTACGATTTCTTTCTTCTCGATGACGATCACCTGTGCATGGTCATGGCCGATGTGTCCGGAAAAGGAGTTCCGGCGGCACTCTTTATGGTGATCTCAAAGACTCTTATAAAAGACCAGGCGCAGATGTGCCAAAGCCCGAAGACAATCCTTGAAGAAGTCAACAATAAGCTTCTCGAGAGTAACGGGGAAGGCATGTTCGTGACCGTATGGCTCGGTATAATGCAGATAAGCACGGGAAAGATCGTAGCGGCAAATGCGGGGCATGAAAAACCTGCGGTAAAAAAAGCCGACGGCATGTTTGAACTTGTAAATGATAAGCACGGAATGATGCTCGGGGCCATGCCGGGCATCAGCTTTACGGAATATGAGATGGAGCTTGAAAAGGGCGGATGCCTTTTCCTGTACACGGACGGTGTGCCGGAAGCAACGGATGCAGACAATC
>JAEEGJ010020304.1_pt1 | contig 14485 bp, 12 predicted proteins | sample 8958761 | NCBI WGS metagenome assembly JAEEGJ01 (sample SAMN16246546, study PRJNA631951) | gut metagenome | biome: gut microbiome; feature: rumen; material: RS-attached | host: Bos | place: Iran: Karaj | collected 2018-10 | reverse complement strand
CGGGTTTCGTCGATATAGATCTTCGCAGTGTCGCCACCACCGATGACGAGGGTTCTGATTGAGTCATCGAGTTTCTTTCTCGCTTTGAAGAGTTTAAAAAGCCTTCCGACAGCGCGGAAAGCAGGAAGAGAAAGGAAAAGGAAGCCAGAGACAAGAGCCCAAGACCAATATGTCATGATGGAAATGAGGTCAAAGGTTCTAAGGACGATGATGCCCACTAAGCCAATGGCATCGACGATGCCGATGGCAAGGCACATCCACATCGACTCAACGAGGCCGAATTCGCGGAGAAGGACTCTATAGCATTTGAAGATACCAAGAACGATTGGCATCAAAAGAGAAAACGAGAGGGTGAAGATGACGTCAGCGATGATCTTTTCTTGTGGAATGCTTTGCCACATCGCGTGGGACACGAAAGTAAACCCGACGACGAGCGCAGTGAAGACAAAGTCAGTGATGATGTATATCAGCCTGACGTAGTTATAATTCTTTTTCGTACTCATGTACCTGTTACATTATACGCGCGAAAAGGCTCATATCAAATGCCCTTTGAGTTGCTTATTGCGTTTGCGTCTCAAAAAAGAGGGGTGATTTGCCTAGGATTTTGCAGTTCCGCAAAAAGAGTTTGTCTTGATATACCCGTGTGTTAAACTTGCTTCATCGTTCACAAGGAAAAACATCATGACCACTTTCGCATCTTCCCTCGATATCACCTTCTCTAGCGAGAGGATGGATATCCTTTTTGTTCTTTTGATTGTCTGCGGCATCGCTGCCTTATATTGCTTCGTTGTCGGAGAGATTAGCGGTAACACTTCCCAGATGGACAAATTATGGAGCATCTTGCCTATCGCTTATACCTGGATCATCGCTGGTATGAGTGAGATGAACTGGAGATGCGTCGTCATTGCCATCATCGCTACATTATGGGGAATCAGATTGACGATGAACTTCGCCCGTAAAGGCGCGTATAGCTGGAAGTTCTGGAGTGGTGTCGAAGATTATAGGTGGGCCATCCTTAGAAGCAAGAAGCCATTTAATAACAGGCTTGTCTGGGGAATCTTTGATTTGTTCTTCATTAGTATTTATCAGAACCTTCTTGTTTTGCTTATCACTCTTCCATCTCTTATGTGTGTGGGTTCGAATGCTCCACTTAGCTGGATTGATTTCGTGGCAGGAGGAATTGCTCTTCTTGCTTTAACGATTGAGACAATCGCGGATGAAGAGCAATGGAAATTCCAAACCACCAAATACAAGATGCTCAAAGAAGGAAAGAAGCTTGAAGAGCTTCCTCTCCCATATTCCAAAGGATTCAACACGGTTGGCTTATGGGGAAGAAGCAGACACCCTAATTACCTTGGTGAGCAATCCATCTGGGTTGGTGTGTATATCTTCTCTATATCTGCTTTAGTGGGTGAATACGGAATAACAGGCGTCTTCAATCTAAGTGGGATTGGGGCACTTCTACTTATCTTGTTATTCATTGGATCCACCATCCTTGCGGAGAATATCTCCAAAGGGAAATATCCGGAATACTCTAATTACCAAAAGAAAGTGTCCGTCTATATCCCTTGGAAGAAATACAGGGATTGAACTGTTTCTTCTTTCAATGCGTGTACATCATCAATACCAGGGTGTTTTCACTCCAGTCTGGGTGTTCAAGAAACTCTTCCAAATCCTGGCGACGGTCGGTGTTTTGTTCTGCTTTTTCGATTTCCTCAATTACTACCAACCTGAAACCCTTTGATACTGCAATTTCGACTGACCTCTGAATTAATTCCTGAACTGTCATTTTAGACACTTCTTCTGTTGTTAGTGGTTTGAATTGAGTTCCCGTATTACCACGTTTATCAAAATTAGCTACAAGTGCTCTGAACCAAAGAATCCATTCTTTGATTAGCTTCTCCGCTTCTTTCAAATCTTTTATCTCTCCAGGTTTTTCCTTTATTTTCCCGAAACAGCTGAAAGCGTCTTTTTTGACTTTCGTGAAATAACCGCTGGAGTCGTTATTTATAAATTCAACCAACTCATTTCTTAGTTCTTCCGCACGTTTGAAATGATCTTTGTTTTCGATGTCATAAATATTCCACGCCCTATCATCTCTTTCGGGAACCTTGAACGAATGATGGAGAACTGCACTAAACCACTTCTTTTCACGGATGAAAATCTCTAAGGTAGCACCTCCGGTAAAGGACTCTCTTTTGTAGACACCTTTATTCAGAAAATCGATGCGGTAACAGATGGAAACGTATCTTCCTTGATATGAACTGACCCAGGCTTCATCTTTGCCAAGAACTGATACTGGATACCATTTGTTGATCAAACACTCCCACTCAAATGGAAGGAGCTTCTCTAGATTGCCTTCTTCTATTTCCCCTATATCGGCCTTGTGAAGTCGTTCTATGTATCTCGAATAATCCCGGAGAACATCCGATGAAGCGTTAGTGTAGTCTTTGAAGAACTTCCAGATATCCCTGATGTCTTTCGTTTTCCATGTGGATTCTTCGCCTTCGTTCGCCTTCTTTATACCCTTGTCGTCTTGGTCGGATAGGTAGCCGCTTTTGTAGAAAACTTTATGGATATCCCTTACATTTCCGTCCTTTTGATTTTTCCACTTCCTCAACGTCTCGTTATAGTCCACCAATTGGTTGTGCTCACTGCTACCAGTTTTGTCTTCGATAACAATGATGTCGTGGAGTTTTTTATCCTTATCGGGAAAAACATCTATCGTGATATCCATATGCGCAACTTGGGCGTATGTGACTATCTTTGCTTTTTCATAATCGAGATGGCTATACGCATTGTCAGTCAAAAAATCGAGAAACCCTCTGGAAGCCCTTTGTAACTCTTTGTCATCCGATTCGTTCCAATTCTCGATGAGCCATCTCAAGAATGCATCTTGGCTCAACTCTTTTGTGGCGTATTCAAATAGATTTTTCATGTTCCATTACTCCTATCATTATGAAGATGAATGTCATGTCCTCTTTTCGGACATCACACTAAGACCCGTTTGATGTCTTTTCTTTTAATCCCAAACTCCAAACCTTTTTTGATGGTGGGGAAATATACAGGGATCTCCGGTTCCTCGTAGGTTCTATATATTCCGTGGTTGAAATCGACCGTTCTCTTAGGAAAGTCATCGAAAGCTGTCTCCCTCCATGAGACCAGTTCTTTTGTGACAACCACATTACTCACTTTAAAAACATGGGTCATGGTATGAGGGTCATCGCAGTCATCTTCATCTATTAAGAGCATTCCTTCTTTCAGGTCTATTGCCTTGATGAGCGCGGTGTATTTGCATCTAAGGACATCTTTCGTGGTCATATGTTTTTCCCTACTATATTTTACCATTTTTATGGCCTCGAATCAAAAGAAAACACCCCTTTAGGGGTGTTTAGTTATCATTCCGCCTGAATTATTTACAGGTTCTTCCCGTAAGCGTCGCCAGTGAAAAGTGTCAACAATTTACTATTCTTTATCTTTTTTGTGAAAAATCACCGCCTGCTCCTCTATATGGTAAGTGAGGAGGGTAATTGATTATGAAAGTTATTCGCTTCTTATCAAACTGCTTTCGGATTCCAAAGTAGGATAATCGTCTTCACTAAAAGACCAATCAGAAGCACTCCATGACAGAGTGTTCACATAGAAATCCTCATCATAATGGACCGGAACCTCATTCCCCTCTAAGTAGGCACATCCTTCCGAAGAGGAATAGTAACAGGTCGAGTAATCAATCTCTGCCTCATCCGTTCCATTTATCGTTCCTTTGAAGGAACCGGTACCACTGGCTATGATGGCCGTATAACATCCGCTTAGCTGACACAAAGAAGAAGAACCGACGATTCCGCCAGCATAGGAGGCTGACGTGATCGTTCCTAACGAATAACATGCGTTTATCGTTCCGGAGGTTGAACCTTTTACATATCCGACTATTCCACCAACATTAGAGAGTCCGCTGACATCGCCACGGTTATAGCACTCGAAGATGTCTGGGCTGTTGAAATGGCCAACGATGCCGCCCACGTAATCAGTCGACGATCCGTCGTTAGAAGAAGAGATATTGCCAGTGTTAGCTGAGTACTCAATCCAACCGGATTCCGCTTCGCCGACGATGCCTCCGCCAAATAAAGCAGCCGTGATATCCCCTTCGTTCTTGCATTTCTGAACGATATATGATGTCTCGACATAACCGATGATTCCTCCCGCATGGGAAGAGGAAGAAACATTGCCGGTATTTAAGCAACTCTCGGCTCTTTCGTTCTTTAAACATCCGATGATGCCGCCGGCATAGAGATCTGAAGTAATATCTCCGTTATTTGTGCAAAGGAGGCATTGAGCCATCGCAAGTCCCACGATGCCTCCGACATACCTGATTCCGGAGATATTCGCGTTGTTTACGCAGAGAGTCACTCCTGTATTCAACATACCACTTTTACTTGCGATATATCCGCATATGCCACCTGTGTGTACGCCATAGGCCGGAGAGAGCGGAGTCGTGGTTATCGAACCTGATACCTCACATTCGCGGATGTAGCCTTGCGCGTATCCGCAGACCGCGCCAATGTAGCTCGCACCGGTCAAACCGGAGATATTGATGTTAACATCGGTGAGTTTGACGCCCCTTATGGTTCCGCCTTTGGTTCGTCCAAAGAGACCGCTATAATCCCTTGGGGTCGTCATGGTGAGTCCTCTTATCGTATGGTTATTGCCTTTGAAGAGCCCTGAGAAAGCGTTCTCGTATGAATCACAAAGAGGGACCCATTCCTCGCCTGATAGGTCAAGGTCAGCCCTAAGGGCGTAGTGGCCTGATGGGTTATTAACGAGGGCTTTGAGGTCAGCGACGCTATAGATATCGTTGTCCCAGCTCGCAACGACTTTTGGAGTTGGTAGGAACGTGAATGGCGCGATGGAATTTCCTTCGGAATCCGTTATCTTGGTGTCTTCCACATACCAGCCTTTGAACTCTCCGAAGGTGCTCGTCGGAACAGGAAGGGTGAAGTGCGATCCATAGGTCACTGAATATTTAGCTGAAGTGTCGCCATTAGGAAAGGTGCCTCCGTTGGTGTCTAAAGTGAGCTCATAGGTCTTTCCTTGGTATCTTGCGGTCAAGGTGACGTCGTTAGGGATCGACCATTCTCCCATATTAGGAACTTTTTCCTCGCCATTCCACCAGCCTGAGAATCTGTAACCCGTCACATTTGGCTGTGGCAAAGTGTAGTGCTTACCACAAGTGACGGTTATGTGGCCATTGGCGGGACCTATCTCATCCACTAAGCGAACGCTATATTCCTTGCCAATCCATTCGGCAACGAGGATGGTGTCACCTTGGACGATGTCTTTGTCGAAATCCCATTTGACGCCGTTAGAGTACCATCCTTTGAGGGTATAGCCAGGCCTATCTATTTCAGGTTCTTTGACCTTTCCCCCTTCCTCTACCCTTTGATCAGGGACGAGTAAGAGGCATTCGGTATGGAAGCGGACCCTATATCCAAAGGATTCGCTCAAAGATGAGTCAGAGGGGATGATGTTGCAGCTTGCTAAAGAAAAAGGAAAAAGCATTGCCGCGATGAGAAAAGCTTTTCGGATTTTCATGTCAATTCCCCCTTCAATTTGAATTTTACAAGGTTAATGAGACAATTCACATACTTTTGAAAGTATGGCCTCTTTGCTATACACTTCTCTTATACCCATACGAAAGGTCTTACATAACCATGCTTCACATTTTCGTTGATTCCGATTGCGACATTACCAAAGCCCAAGCCGAGGAATATGGCGTCACCCTCATCTCGATGCCTTATTTCATCGGTGAGAAAGAAGTCCGCCCATACGTCGACTTCGATACATTCGATCCTCACACCTATTACAACATGCTCCGTGAGGGAACGATTCCTACCACTGCGGCATTATCCCCTGCCAACTACAAAGAGATATTCGAACCTGCTTTTGCTAAAGGCGAGACTATCCTTTATATCCATTTCTCCAGTGCGATGAGCAACACCTTCGACAACATGGAGATCGCCATCAAAGAGCTCAAAGAGAAATATCCAGAAGCGAGATTCGAGCACTTCGACACCCTTATGATGACGACTGGTGCCTATGTCATCGTCAAAGAGATGCTTGAGAGATACAAAGCCGGCGCATCTATCGATGAGCTTATCGAATGGGGCGAGAAAGAAAGACAGCACTTCGCCTGCTACTTCTTCGCCGATGACCTTAAGTTCTTCAAGAGGTCTGGACGTGTTTCCGGTTTCAGCGCGTTCATGGGAGGAATGATCGGCATCAAACCTCTTATCAATATCAATGAGAAAGGCATCATGGGATCCTTTGGAAAGGCGATTGGCCAGGCGAATGCCATCAAGACCATCGTCAAGTTAGTTGAGGACCTTGGTGACGATATCAAGAACTACACATTCGTCGTTGGACATACGGATGCCCCACTTCTCGTTAAGAAGACAATAGATATGCTAAGAGCCAAATTCGGAGAGGACCTTAAGATTGAGAAGGTCCCTTGCAACCCGACCGCTGGCGCACATAGCGGCCCAGGCGGAGTCTCTCTTGCCTTCCACGCGAAACACAGATAAGAAACAACGCCTCACTATTTGTGGGGCGTTTTCTTATTTCTAACCAATCATCTAAGAGGTCTGTAACACTTTTCTTTCAGGAATCGTATGATCTCTTCTTTTTCGTCGGTTTCGTAATAATGAATCAACAGTTTCTTGTATTCAGGAACCGACTCAGAAGGAATGACAATCAATCCAGATGCGTTCTTGATTAAGATGTGGTTGGCAAAAATTACAGCGGTCCTTTTGTTTCCGTCCAAAAACAATTGCCTCTTCTTTAGATAAAGCAACGCTTCAATGGCCTTGTCTAACGGAGATTTGTCGGATTCCGTTATATTCCTGATATCTTCTTTTGCCTGATCTTCGATTGGAAAAGGCGGAACATAGGAGCTTCCTCCGATCGTCACGGGAACGTTTCTAATCCGGCCCGCGCTGAAGGAAAGACCTTCTTCCACTATTCCATTGATTTGAGAAACGATGGCGAAGTTGCTTGGGTAAAGAATAACTCCTGGAGACAAAATGAATTCCCAAGCTCTTTTCAGATTTACGACCTTTTGAACGTCGGCTGCCGTCATCCCGTTGACCATGCCACCATTAACAAGGGTCTCGGTATCTGAATAAGTCGTTGCGACTCCTTCTAACACCGCTTGTTTATAAACCGAATCAACGAGATTCCTTCTTGCCAAGTCAATGTTGATGGCGACATCTTCGCTAATCTCTTCTTGAATATAATTGTTTTTGCCCAGTTCCTTTTTTATTTCCCTAAGGCGTTTCTTGTAAGCCCTGGCGGCGTTGTTGTTTGTGGCTATCATCGCAAAAAGATCGCGGGAATATTCGCCAACATATTTTGAATAATGACGCCCATCATCTCTGTAGTGGACGTAAATTAGTTTTTTCCCATTCTGCTCCCTTATTTCTATCGATCCATAAATCATCTTTTCCAAACTGGCTTCGATGACGCTTTTCTCTTCTAACAGCTTTGCAATTTCCATAGGAATCCCCCTGTGTGAAACATTTTCATCATTATTTTATATATTTGTTTCACATAATTGCAATCGTTTGTGTGAAACTTTTTTTGTAATTTATTCGTTTTTGTTTCACATTCGTTATTCAATCGGTTTCAGGAAGGCTAGACGGAACGCTCTTTCGGTTACTTTAAAAAGTAATCCTTTAGTTTTCTATATCTTGTGGTATGTTAATCAAGCGCTTCAAAAGGAGGAAGCAGTTATATGAAAGAAGCAATTGAATCAAAAGACTTATCTTCGTATGAAGATGAATACAAAAAAGACAAGAGCCACAAGGTGATCGAAAGAACTGTCACTCACAATGGCTTATATAACAGCGCAATCGACAAAGAGACCTTCGATTCCTTGACCGATACCTTCAGCGTTGATGTCAAAGCCGGTTCCGTCACCAATCAGAAGCAATCAGGAAGATGCTGGATGTTCGCTGGACTCAATGTCCTTAGAACCATCCTCATGAAGAAGCTTAACATCAAGAACATCGAATTATCCCAAGCCTATCTTCAGTTCTATGACAAGCTTGAGAAGAGCAACGCCACACTCGAGAGAGCGATGCTTCTCCTTGATGAACCAGTCGATTCAAGGATGAACACCTGGAACCTTGATAACACCTCTGATGGAGGATACTTCAACTGGTTCTCTAACCTTGTGAAGAAGTATGGCGTCGTTCCTTCTTACGTCATGCCTGATGGAGCGGTCTCCTCTGCTACTTCTGAGCTCAATGCCACTCTCAATCAGTTAATTGCCAAAGATATCTATTCTTTGAGAAAAGCCCACGAAGAAGGAAAGAGTGTTGATGACCTCCGTTCCTTAAAGGAAGGTTTCCTTTCTGAGATCTACAAAGTCCTTGGAATGACTCTTGGCACCACCTCCGAATCATTCACCTTCGAATACACCGACAAAGACGATAAGTATCACAACGAAGGAAAGTTCACTCCGAAAGAGTTCTATGACAAGTATATCGGAGGTGACTTCTCCAATTACCTTGGCTTAGGCCATTATCCTCTTCCATCCTTCAAGGAATACCAAAGGTATGAATGCAAATGGATCAAGAATGTCCATGAAGGTGAGGCCGCTAGTTGGTTCAGCATTCCATTAAACAAACTCAAAGAAGCTCTTATCGCTTCCCTTAAGGATGAGACAGTCGTTTGGTTCGCTGCAGACGTCAGAGCCGAATGTCTCCGCAAAGAAGGCCTTATGGGCAAGGACCTCATCCGTGTTGATGAGCTTCTTGGAATCTCCTTCCCTCTCACCAAAGGTGAAAGGCTCTTATATAGAACCTCTACCTGCTGCCATGCGATGACCTTCACCGGAGTTAACCTTGATGAAAAAGGTCTTCCAAACAAATGGAAGATTGAGAACTCCTGGGGAAAGGACAATGGCAAAGACGGATATTATGTCTCTGATGACGCTTGGTTCGATGAATACGTCTATGAGATCTGGGTCGACAAGAAATACGTTGATCCTGAAATCGTCAAGAAATACGAAGAATCCAAAGCCGAAGAGATTGAGCCATTTAACCCAGTCACCCTTATCATGAAATAAAAAGAACCCCTTCCGATTGGAGGGGGTTTTATTTTGGTTATTTGGAAGATCCTTTGTAAAACGTCCAGGACCAATAAAGGGACACGCTTTCGCCGAACGTTTCTGAACCGCTGACATCGAAGTCGAAGGTGACATGGTCGAGGTAAGTTGAATATTTGCCTTCCCCTATCGTTTCTTCCCCTTCAATGATCTTGAATCCATGGTCTTCTAGGTAGAAGAGTTCTAGGTCCTCGGAACCATATCGCCAGCTAGCCTTACCGGTGAACGGTGTTTCGTCAAAATTATAGATCTCCATGTTTTGGTCTTTTGTCCACCAACGACCGTTAACGCAATATTTGGCATCGAAGTTTTCCTCAGCTAAAGCCCGTTTCTTCAAAGTTATGGATTCGATGGAAGCAAAATAAGGGTCGCCAGATTCTACTAGTCCTTTTGGTATTTCAAACGTGGCAGAATCATTTCCCTCAGTTTTCTTAAATTCCAGCCAATAGCCATGATATGAATATTGGACGCCATCTGAGACACTAAGAACGCTCGTTTCAGTCTCCAAACTTATTCCAACGCCAGTCCAGTTGATGTTGCAGAATTCCGCGCGTGCCTTTATTTCTTCTCCAGCAATAAAAAGTTTTGCAAAACCGCGGTCCTGTCTTGGACCTTGGACCGTTATTTCTATTTTTCCTTCTTCGTCAGACCAAACGACATTTTTTTCGTAAAGATCAACGAATGGAGTTTTTATCTCATACATCACCGTGCAAGAAAAACAACAAAACGAGGAAAGCAAAGGAAGGATGATTTTTGTTTTTCTATTCAATGACATAGCGGCCATGCTTTTACGCGACTAATATATGAAAAATCGTCGAGAAAAGTCAAATCGCTCCTAGATGGAGGCAACACTCCCTTGCGATCTTATTCGCAAAAGAAAGGACTTCTTCCATATTCGGTTCTTTCTCTTTATCTAATTTATAAAGGACCGCGCCCATGAAGGCGTCACCAGCCCCTGTTGTGTCTATTGGTTTGATTGGCTCACTCTTAGCGAAAGTGTCCTTCCCTTTGTAAGAGCACATTGAGCCTTTCTTTCCTAAAGTGATGAAGACCATCTTATCTTTCAGTTCTTCTTTGATGAAGCCTTCTCCAAGAAGAGATATCTCATCCTCTGAGAGTTTGACGATATCGGAGAGAAGACAGATTCTTTTCGATATCTCTATTGCTTCTTCAACTGAAGAATAGACATCGCTTCTGAAATTGACATCAAAGGAGATCTTCTTATTCATCTTATGGGCCTTATCGATAAGGGAGAGGATGTATTCCTTTCCTTCCTTGATTGAAAGAGGAAGAGAACCTATATGGATGATATTGCTTCTAGAAAGAAGAGAATCATCAATATCAGGAAGATATGCGTCTGCGGTGTTATCCCTTTCAAACCTGAAAGACCTTTCCCCATCCTTAAGCTCAACGATGGCTTTGGTTGTTTTCCTATTCATATCTTCTTTAAGAAGGAGGGTGTTGAATCCAAAAGATGAAGCGAAGTTCTTAAGGAACTCCCCTTCTTCATCTTTTCCGATTGATCCAACGAAAGAGACATCTCCTCCTAAGCGGGAAGCATTGACTGCCACATTGAAAGGCGCGCCTCCGACTTTGGAGACTCCTTCAATGAGATCGATTAATATCTCTCCGACCGAAAGGATCATAGCACCGCTATGTTATCAAATATTCCCACAAGAAACAAAAAAAGTATAACAAAGTATAACAAGTATGATAAAGTATAACTGGAAAGAAAAAGTATAACAACGGAGGACACAAACATGAGCAACCCTTTCACATTAATGTTTGGCAAAGAGCCTAAATCTTTGATTTCAAATTCAGGCCAATTTGACTCAATCAAGGATTCTTTCTTATCTGATTCGCCTGCCGCAGCCGTGGAGCTCATAACCGGAGTTAGAGGTTCCGGCAAGACCGTTATGCTCACCAGGTTGAGTAAGTATTTCTCCGCCCTCAAAGACTGGATCGTCGTTGAACTCAATCCAGAAACCGATATGCTTGAGTACCTCGCCAGCAGTGTCTACGAACAAGCCAACATGAAGTTCCGTTTCCTCAAAAAGGAATTCAGTTTCTCCTTCCAAGGTCTTTCAATTAGCCTCTCTGGCGAAAAGCCGGTCTCAAACGTTGTCACTCTCCTTGAACAAATGTTCGAGGTCATCAAAAAGAAAGGAAAAAAGGTTCTTATCTGCATCGACGATATCTCAAACAACCAAAACGTTAAGACTTTCGTTCAACAGTATCAGATCTTTATCAGAAAAGATTATCCGCTTTACCTCCTTATGACTGGGCTGTACGAAAATGTCCGCAGTCTTCAGAATGAGAAATCCCTCACATTCTTATACCGAGCCCCAAACACAAACGTTGGGTCATTAAATCTGATGGAGATCGCCGATTCTTTTGAAGAAACACTCAAAGTCAGTAGAGAAGAAGCTGTTAAAATGGCGAAACTAACCAATGGCTATGCCTTCGCTTATCAAGTCCTTGGGTATGCTTTTTACGAAAGTGGCAAAACAAAATTAGATGAAGGAATCTTGAAAGAATTCGACGGCAAACTCCGTGAGTACGTCTATGAGAAAATCTATTTCGACCTTCCTGACAGCGAAAAGAAAGTGGTCAACGTTTTAGCGGATCTCGATATTGGCAAATCTTCAGAAATCATGAAAGCCCTAAATATTAGTAAAGAAGGCTTCTCCCCATATAGAGACAGGCTTCTAAAAAAAGGCATCATAACCAAATCCGGTTGGGGCGAAGTCTCATTCGCCCTCCCCCGCTTCAAAGAATTCATCTTGGCAAACAGAGAATTCGACTATTAATAACCCCTTCATCAAAATCAAAAAAAGCCCTGCAAAACAGGGCTTAATTTTGTTTGTGTGGCCTAGTTATCGAGCTTAATCTCAAGCGTCGCGACAGCACCGTATTCTGGATCTTTGACGATGTTCTTGACCTTGAGGTAGAAGTTGAAGGTGCAAGTCTCATCGATGGTGAAGGTCTGCTTATCGGTGCCAGCCCAACCAGTGATGGTCTTGGCTTTGTTCCAAAGGTTGGTTCCGCTTGGCATGAAGGTCTTTGCCCAAGCGGTCTTTGGTCCAAGGTTGAAACGCTGACCCTTCTTGAAGAGGGTGCCGTTGTTAGCAGTGAAGTTTGGAGTGTTCGTCCAGTTCTGCTCGATATTGGAGGAATCCATTAAGGAGAGCTGGGTGAAGTACTGCTTGGCGCTTCCATCCTCATTTGGCCAGAAGTCGAGGTCGGTACGCATGCCATTACGGCCGGCGTGGGAGTTGGTGTTTCTGACTTCGCCGCCGTTTCTTCCAAGATCGTTAGGATCGGAGATCCACTTATCGTGATCGCCTCTCCACATACGGTTGTCGACGTGGGTGATTCTGATGCCATCCTCAGTGAAGCCTTTGGTGTTTTCGTAGCCGCTCTTGTAGTCACGCTCAGCAAGTCCATGAGGACCCATGAGCTCGACCATCATGTATTCGTCGAAGGCGGTCATGTTGTAGTTTGGAGAAGCAAGGACCAAGCAATCACCAGAGGTGGTTGTGGTTCTTAAGGTGATCTCAGCGACTTTGCCATCTTTGAGCATGTCCTCTTTGATGACCCATGGGTTGACCCAACCATAGTGGAACTTCGTGAAAGCGCAGTGATCGCCAAGGTTGTGATCCATGTAATCGACACCGCCCATTGGTTTCCAGACGTTGTTGTAGTCGTAGTAGTCAAGGACACCATAGGTGTGACCGGTCTCGTGGATGAAGGTGTGGGTATCGTAGCCATTGAATTTGGCGGTCATGAAGTTCGTGGAGGCGAAGGCTAAGGTCTGGACGTTTGGATTGTTGATGTTCGCGTCATCGCCGGTGTAGGTGACATAAGCCCACCAGAAGCTGGTGTCGTTCTCGGTCTGTGGATAGGCATAGACGTTCCAGACAAGATCGATGAAGCCATCGTTGTCACTGTCGAAGTCTTTCCAGGTGTATTGCCAATCCGCGCCTAATAAACCGTGGTTGGCCTTGTTGTATTCGGCGTTGTACCAGGTCTTGAGGTAATTGGAGGCAGTGACACCACCGCCTGAGGCAGCGGCAGCAGACTGGAACTGACTTGGGGTGCCGGTGTAATCGACCCAGCATGGAAGAACGACGACATCGAAAGCGCCTTTTCCGTAGGAAGACTGCTCATAGAAGCTCTTGACGGAATAGATTTCGCTGCCAGAGAGCTGCTTGAGCTCCTCATCGCTCGCGGTGAAGGCTTTGGTGATCTTCTGGAGAAGAGCGTCGTCAGCGACGATGGTGTCCCTCGAGTCGCTTTGATCCTTCTGGAAACGGAAAGGATTGACGAGAAGCTTCTGCTTCTTGCCATTCTCTGGAGCGCTGTTGACGTGAGGATCTCCAGCGGCCTTGTAGATTGAGGCGCGGTTGAGGTTGTGGGTGGTGCCGTCCGCAGCCTGATAAGTGGTAACGCCTTTTGGAAGATCTTCATTAGTGATGTCGACTTTGGTCTCTTCGCTAGAAGCGGCACTGCTAGCATCAACTGCTGAGGTTGAGGTCGGGTTTGAAGATTCTGTTTGGTCATCATGGCAAGCGACGAGACAGATGCTAAGCATCGCGGCCGAGACAACGAGGAATTTCTTGTTCATGTTGGGTTTTCTCCTTTCAGTTTATTTGGTTGAGATAGATAGAGATGATGATGATTCCCACTGCGAGGTATCCAAGTGATACCCATAAGAGAGGGAAGACGGCCTTACGTTCTTCATGGTCTTTGAGGACCTTGTAGTCGTAATAGGTTTTTGGGAAGCTCTCTTGCCTGTATTTAGGTCTAAAGACGTTCAGGAAGACGAGTTTCACGGAATAGGAGAGAAGGTCAAATGTTCCTTTCGAAGAGACATATCCAAGGACGAAGCCGACGAATCCTAGGATTCCGCTTAATCCGAAGGCGTCTCCGATGACGTGAAGAGGGACGTTGATCTTCTCAGCATCTTTGATGGCGAAGTACTCGATGAGAGCAATGAAGCCTCCGAGCACCGTGAGGGCGATTAGCGAGATGATGAGGTTCCTTATGAAGCGGGCTTTCTTTTTGGAGGAATCCTCTTCAGGACGGAAGCCCTCCCCCGCTAACGGGATCTTGCTCATTTCCCAAGTTCCTCAAGATACCTCTTCTCCTCTTCGTCGTTACATCTAACGAAGTGACCTGGGACGATCTCACGATAGGTTGGCTCTTGTTTCGAGTAATCGTGATCCGTCATTGGGTTATAGATGATACGGGTCCTGTTCTTCTCAACAATTGGATCAGGGAACGGGACCGCGGAGAGGAGCGATTTGGTATATGGGTGAA
>JAEEGJ010020302.1_pt1 | contig 14486 bp, 13 predicted proteins | sample 8958761 | NCBI WGS metagenome assembly JAEEGJ01 (sample SAMN16246546, study PRJNA631951) | gut metagenome | biome: gut microbiome; feature: rumen; material: RS-attached | host: Bos | place: Iran: Karaj | collected 2018-10 | reverse complement strand
TGTATAAAAATGGCGAAATCGACGCTTTCATCGACGCCGCCGCCTATCACAGTATGGGCGACCCGCTGCGCGCCTATCTGTTCACCAAACGCTTTTCCATCACTGCACGGACAGACCATATCGACATCCGGGAAAAAATCGGTCGTGCTATCGACGAACTGATGCTGCTCAATCCCCATATCGGAGGCCAGCTTTGCGCCACACACACCGGGCAAAGCGGCGATCCTTTGCTTCTGACGCCAGAAGAAAAGGACTATTTGAAGAATCACCCCGTCATTTCCGCCGTCGCGTCACCGGGGCAGAAGCCGTACACGTATTTTGAGAACGGCGAGGCAAAAGGTATCATCGCCGAAATCATGCGGCTTATGGAAAAGGACCTCGGCGTCCGATTCGACATCCGCGAGACGAAAGACAACGGCGAACTGATGCAGCTTTTGACCGACGGCGAGATCGAGGTCGTCGCCGACTGTTACGCCGATTACAACTGGGGGCATCTGCATAACGCCGTTTTGACGTTTCCCTATCTGACCATCAATTATGTGCCGGTCATGCGCCGTGATTTCGATTTGCCCCCAAACCCCACTGTTGCCTGTGTCAAAAACCAGTTTTACACCCACGAATACGTGGAGCAGAAATATCCGGCCAAGCAGCTCGTTTATTTCAACACCACTGACGAGTGCATGAAAGCAGTCAACCGCGGACTTGTAGACGTGACATTTCAAAAGGCAATCACGGTGCAACATGATATCGAGGACGGCAATTACCTGAACTTGATCACGAACGGCAACGTCGTCTTTTCCCATCCGGTCGCCCTCGCGGTCAACGAAAACGTCGATCCCCGACTCGTCCACATTTTGAACAAGGAAATCAATCATTTAGGCGACGCGCCGATTGAGGAGATCATGACGCGCCACATGTTCGATGTGGAAAGGAACCGAAGCCTGACGGCGTATATCGCGAAAAACCCGTGGCAATCCCTTTCCATTCTGGCAGTCGTGCTGCTTTCCATCATCGGCTTCCAGCTCTATCTGATGTGGATCCGCCAGCGCGCGGCAAAAGAGGCCTATGCTATCGCCCACAAGAATTTGCAGACCGGTCTGCCGAACGTCCGCTGGTTCGAAGAGAAAGCCCCGAATCTCATCAAAAAACATGCGAAGGACCGAATGGACGGCAAGCTGTTCGTCATGGTGCTCAGCACCCAGCGCATCGACCTTCTGAAAGCGTCGCTGAATCCGGATGCGGTGGCGCGCGGCATCCGCGAGCTTGTCGAACTGGTCCGCAAGAAAAATCCTTGGATTCTCCTGGACGGGCTTTCCTCGGAGCTGACGCACCTTTACGTCCTCGGTCGTCTTGAAGAAGGCATGACGCTTCGCGGAGCGGCGGAAAAATTCGCCGCCGACACGTCGCTCATGAACAGCCCGGGTTATGACATCCACATGCAGTATTATTTCGGTCTCTGCCCTGTGCCAGCCACCGACAATCTCCCGTCCATCTCCTTTTTGATGGCGAACGCGGACACCGCCCAAATGGAAGCCATCGATATGGGCGACTATATCGGCGTCTACGACGAACAGCTCCGGCAAAAACGGATAAAGCAAAAAATGGTGGAAAAGCTGATGCAGAAGGCTTTGGCGAACGGAGAATTCCATATCTGGCTCCAGCCGAAATACGACATCCGTACGCGCAAGATCATCGGCGCGGAAGCTTTGGCCCGCTGGCAAAGCCCGGAGCTTGGCTTCGTGATGCCGGGGCTTTTCATCAGCGTATTCGAGAAAAACGGGTTCATCCTGGAATTCGACTACTTTGTTTTGGAAAGCGTCTGCCGTATGCAGCGACAGCGCATCGACGAAGGAAAGCCCCTCATCTCTTTCTCGGTCAACCAGTCCGGGTTACACATGCGCGAGCCCGGCTATCTCGACCGTCTGCGCGAAATCATCAGGCGCTACGACCTGCCGCCCGGCGCCCTCGACCTTGAGGTCACGGAAACGGCCTTCGTCGATTTCGACACGCAGGACGGAAAGGAAAATTCCTCGGCCATTATCACGGCCATGAAGGAAATGGGCTGCACCGTCTCCATGGACGATTTCTGCACCGGCTATTCCTCCATCGCGATGCTCCAGCATCTCGACATGGACATCATGAAAATCGACCGGGCGATGCTGCTCGCCTCCGAGTCCTCCGACCGCGGCAAAAAAATCATGCGCCGCGTCGTATCCCTCGGCCAGGACCTCGACATGCTCGTGCTTTGCGAAGGCGTCGAAACGAAGGAACAGGAAGAGTTCCTCCTTGAAAGCGGCTGCTGCTATGCGCAGGGCTTCCTTTTCGGAAAGCCGATGCCTGCGGAAGAGTTCTTCATCTTCGCCGACAAGATGCAAACGGAAAGCGCCTAACTACCGCAAAGAAAACCTCCAATCGTTTCCCCATGAGGGATTTGATTGGAGGTTTTTTCTTGCGTTCTTTCCTTAAACCATGCGGAATAGTTCCTCACGGCTGCGTTTCGGTACGCAGAAATTCCTCTTTTCGTCCAGATAATATTTGACGTCGCCGTCCTTCATATCGACGATATGCGACTCATGCGTCGGATAACCGAAAGCTGTAATCGTCGCGATTTCATAAGCCGCGTCGATATCCAGCGCCTCGCGGATAGGGTCGCGCTCGATATTGGCGAGGATACAGCTCCCGACGCCTTCCGCCGCCGCCGCAAGCGTCATGCGCGCTTCCGCGATTCCCAGATCCAAATCCGTCCATTTCGCCTTGGCCGCCGTCTCATACGTCGAAACGACAAATAGTACGGGGTGCTCCCCCTCCTTCGGCTGTCCCGCTTCCTTCGGCAACATCGCCGCCCAATGGGTGAACGGAAAAATCTTCTCCACCATCTCCGGCGAGCGGACAACGACAAAGCGGAGCTGCTGACGGTTCGACGCCGAATTCGCAAGCCGCGCCGCCTCCAAGATATGGTCCAGCACATTTTCCGGGATTGGTCTCGATTGATCAAACCGCCGATAGCTGCGGCACCATTTCATAAGCTGCATGATATCCATGACGCTGACCTCATTTCTTTCCTTTTCTGATTTCCGTTACAGGCACGCCTCCGATTCCCCAGTTGTCGGTGTCCACCTCGTCGATCGTCACGACGGTGGTCGCCTTGTTTTTCCCGAGGACGTCGTGCAAAAGATTCGTCGCGCCCTCGATCAGCTGGCGCTTTTGCTCCGCCGTGACCTCGCCTTCGCGGGTGATCTTGATATTGACATACGGCATAAAAATTCCTCCTTTAAAATCAAAGATAGCTCACCATATCTTCAATCGGAATCCGCTCGTCGTGCAGATACGCGGGCTTCGCGTTCTCGGCCGGATAGCCGAGGAACAGCATCGAAATCAACGTCGTCTCTTTCGTTTCCGGAAACTCCTCATGCACTTTTCTCGGGTCGAAAAGGCCGATACAGATATTGCCGACGCCAAGGTCGGTCGCCTGAAGCATCATCTGGGTAATCGCGATCGTCGCGTCCATCATGCCGAAATCGAAGTTGCCGATCGTATGCTTTGCCGAGATTTTCTCGTCATAACCGATGATCAAGATAACCGGCGGATGGAAATGACATTCCGTGCATTTATCCGCCTTCGCCAACGCTTCCGGCGTATTCGCGACGAAAATTCTATGCGGCTGATAATTCTTCGCCGTTGGCGCATTATGAGCGGATTCCAAAATCAAATCCAGCTTTTCCTTTTCCAAAGGCTTGTCGCTGAATTTTCGCAGAGAATACCGCTCCCGACTGAGCTTTGCAAAATCCATGAAAATGCTCCTTTCTGGCAAATGAAATTTTTGAAGTAGGAAAGTAAGATTTTCCTACTTTCCTACTTTCCTACTTTCCTACTTTCCTACTTTCCAACTTTCCTACTCCAAAAATTTTCATTGCTTCCTCTTTCTCATAAAAAATCCCTCTTCTTGGTTTGTATTCGCCAAGAAGAGGGATTATCCTTCTTTCTTCTTTTTCTTTATTCCGTTTGCCCGTGATATTCGACGTTGCGTACCTCGACCGCGCGGTTCTTTTCGTCCACCATGACCACCGTCGGCTTCCAGCTTCTCGCCTCCGCCTCGTCCATCCAGGCGTAGGCCATGATGATGACCGTGTCGCCGGGCTGCGCGCAGCGTGCCGCCGCGCCGTTCAGGCAGATGACGCCGGAGCCCTTCGGGCCGGGAATCACATAGGTTTCGAGCCGCGCGCCGTTGTTGTTGTCCACCACCTGCACGCGCTCGTTCGGCAGGATATGCGCCTTCTCCATCAGCTCTTCGTCGATGGTAATGCTGCCCATGTAGTTAAGGTTTGCTTCCGTGACCGTAGCACGGTGAATTTTGGACTTGAACAAATTCAAAAACATCGCGCTCACTCCCCCAAAATCATGTTGTCAATCAGCCGCGTCTTCCCGATTTTCACCGCGATCGCGAGAAGCGCCGGCTCCGTCGCTTTCTCGATCGGCAAAAGCGCCGGGAACGAATAGATATCGACGTAATCAATCACGGCTTTCGGCTCCGTCCCGATTTCCTCGCGAACGACCTTTTTCAGCGTCTCCACGTCCTTCTCGCCGCCGTCAAAGGCCGCTTTGCCTTTTTTCAGGCTGCGGGAAAGCACAAGCGCCGCTTCCTTTTCCTCTGCGGAAAGGTACTGGTTGCGCGAGCTCCTCGCAAGGCCGCTTTCCTCACGCACGATCGGCACCATCACGATCTCGGTGGGAATGTTCAAATCGGAAACGAAGCGCTTGACCACGACCACCTGCTGGGCGTCCTTCTGTCCGAAATAGGCGCGGTCGGCGCGGGAAAGATTCATTAGCTTCGTCACGACCGTCGCGACGCCGCGAAAATGCCCGGGACGCTGCGCGCCGCAAAGCTTTTTCGTAATGTCGCCTTCGACGTTTACATAGGTGCAATACCCTTCCGGATACATCTCCTTCGGTTCCGGGTGGAACACCGCGTCCACCGGCACCGTCTCCATCTTTTTGCAGTCCTCTTCAAAGCGACGGGGATAGGCGTCGAAATCCTCGTTTGGACCGAACTGGGTCGGATTCACGAACACGGACGCGATCACCACGTCGTTCTCCTGCCGCGCGCGGCGCATCAACGTCAAATGCCCCTCGTGGAGCGCGCCCATCGTCGGCACGAGGCCGATGCTCTTGCCCGCGTCCTTCGCCGCTTTGGAGAATTCCTGTATCTCTTTTACGGTACGCAATACCTTCATCATTTTTCTCCTTTACGTTTATGCTTACGCAATCTGGTGCGCGTTCATCATCTCGTCATTGCCGCGCGCGTCCTTCCGCACGAAATAATTCGCGAGGAACGAACCGGACACATTGTGCCACAGGCTGAATATCGCGCCCGGTACCGCAGCCAGCGGATTGAAGTACATGACCGCCAGCGACGCGGCAAGACCGGAATTCTGCATGCCGACCTCGATGGCGACAGCCCGCGCCTTCGCCGGGGTCAGGTGGAACACCTTCGCCAAGGCGTAGCCGCACAGCAGGCCAAAGCCGTTGTGCAGAATCACGACGAGGAAAATCAAGAGCCCGTGCGCGAAGAGCTTCTCCGCCGACAGCGCAACGACGCCGCCGACCAAAAGGGCAATCGCGACGACCGAAATCAGCGGCAGCACCGGCAGGAACTTTTCAACGAACTTGCCCGCAAAATGGTTGACCAACAGGCCGGCAATCACCGGGCAAAGCACCATCATCGCGATCGACTTCATCATCGCGACGAGGGAGATATCGACCCACGCGCCCGCCAATACCCAAGTCAGGAACGGCGTCACCAGCGGCGCCAAGAGCGTCGTCGTCATCGTCATCGCGACGGACAGCGCGACGTCGCCCTTCGCAAGATAGGTAATGACGTTCGACGCGGTACCGCCCGGGCAGGTGCCGACCAGTACGACGCCGATGGCGATATCCGGCGGCAGCGCGAAGACCTTGACCAGCGCCAAGGCAATCAAAGGCATCAAAGTAAACTGCGCCAGCGCGCCGATACCGACCTCCCATGGCCGCTTCGCGAGCATGTGGAAATCCTCAAACTTCAGCGTCATGCCCATGCCGAACATCACGACACCGAGCATCCACGGCACATGAGGCCCTACCCACGTCAAAGAGGCGGGAATCGCCGCGCCCAGAATCGAGATTAAAATGATAAGAATCGCCATGTTGTCCACGACCAGTCCGCAAAACTTTTTCATCAGAATCCCCTCCATTCAAAACTGACAGACCTTAACGGCTATAAAAAAACGCCTTTCGGCAAAGACCGAAAGGCGCAGAAATTTCCTGTGCAAGAAGCCCTTCTGTCTCAGTCCGAAAAAAGATCTAAGCAGACAATCTACCAACGAATACAACCAAAAGTATAATTCCAGACGGATATTATCTTTTGCCGTGTGTAGGATAGCACAACGCAATACAAATTGCAATGAAAAAAATGAATTCTAACCGCAATTTAAGAAAGTCTTCGATTTATTAGAGCCGCAGGAATTCCAATTCGCTCAAAATTTCTTTTGGCACTTCCTCTCCCGGCTTCATCTTCTGCACTTTCTTGGCGAACAATTCCGTACCGTGCAGCTTCGCCCCCTGCGTCACGCTCCAACGTTCCAGCAAAGGCTGGTATTGAGGATTGATCGACAGCGACTTGCGGAATTTTTTCGACAAAGTGCAGTACCTGAACACGATTTCACGCGCAATCTTGTTGAGACGCGGCAAGCCGAAGGCCTCGTTTATAATGTACATCTCGTAATCCGCGACGAACACGCCCTTATAATCGTTGCGCGCTTTTTGCAAGGCGGCTTTGATGCGGTCCTTCATATCGCTCGACAAGTTTCCGTTCTTTTTGTAGAACTGGAGATAATTCGTGTACTCCGAGGTAAGCGAGGGTTCCGTGATATCCGAATACCGCACGCCCTGGATTCGCCTGCACATCTCCCAACGGAACTGAGCGCACATCCGCACCAGCGTCGTTTCCAAATCTTCCAGATGGAACACCGACACCACCATATGGGCGGGCGTCGTCCGCTTCACGCCCTCGATCTCCTGCCACATCAGTCCGCGGCTTCCGATATTCGGCATCAAGATCAAATAAGGCTTTACCTCGATATTGTAAACGAAATGCTGAATCTTCAACTCAGGATAAGAAATCAAAGTCGGACGGTAAAAACAACTGAAATCAATATCCGTCACCTTATCGAACACCGCCCGCGCCCGCGCGGGGCTCACAAGACACTTATCCAGCGGGCGGACTACGTCGTGCGCGCAGAAAATCGGAACAAACGAAACCATCTGCCCGTTCGTGACCCGGTTCGCGCTCTTGAACATATTATGGATCTCAAAGCTGACCATCGCCCGCCTGTCGGTCAGCAGTTCATCCGCCTTTTGCTGCGTGATCGACGCCGAACGAACCTCGTCGCGAAGATATTCCTGCCAATCGTTGTCAAACTCGTTCTTCGACGGGGTAGCCGTACCTTTGTAAATTTTTACGAGCCAGTCATAGAAGGGCATAATCATATCGTCGGGATCGTTCTCCCAAGCCACGGCGGTTCGATACAACGCCGCAGTGTTTGCCTCTCCCGCCAATGCCTCGTCGACAAAGCCGAACAGGAAGAACATCCGAACCTCGGCGGGAATATGGTTCGTCTCCATACTCTTGAAAAACGCCGCTTCATAAATCTCATAATAGGATTGAGCGAGGCTCATGCGCAAATGCCGCATCTCATCCGACTTCGCCCGCCGATCCGGGGCATCCGTATAGCGCTTGATGTCTTTCCGGAAGGTTTCCGCCACCTCGCTTTTGACGCCGGAGAACGACAAAATGACGTCCAGCGCGTCGCTGATAGCCGGGGTGTCTTCCAACGGAGCCGCGCCGCGCGTCTCCGAATCCACCCTCGACCTGACGTCATAAAATGCCTTGGTGAAGTCCTCCGTCCACGTTTTCGTCGTACGAATGAACTCCGCTGCCGTCTGCAAATCCTTGCGGGCCTGCCGTCCGATCTCTGCCGCCCGCATCACCGTTTCCACGCAGAAGCACACATGCAGCGGGTAAAACGCCTTTTTAAGCGTCGCCTGCTGCTCGCCGAAAGCTTTGACCAGTTCAGCCTGCCAGCCAGAAGTCAATTCGGACGGCTCGGGCTGAGCCAGCGCCTCCACCATCGGGAACCGCACCGGATCCTTCTTCAGCTTCGCGCACAAAAACTTGTAATCATTATAGTTATACCGAATCTCCTTGCAGAGCTCCGTTGCAGCTTCTTCGCTGGCAATTAACGCATCCAGGATTCCCGCCGTATGTTCCATGCTCGCCGACGCCATGGCCGGGGCAATCGCGGGCGTGCTCGTCACAGCCTCCGCCAGATCCGACTCCGAATTATACTCCATCGTAATCAATGTGGAATTCTCGGACGCCACATAATCAAAATCATATTCATCGCCGGGAGAATACACCGCGCCAGCCACCGCGCCGCTTCCCAAACGGACCTCGACGTCATGTCCGTCCGTCATCAAAAGCCCGCCCGAAAGCACGATTTCCAAAAGCCGCACTTCGTCCCCCCGCTTGTGCAGGACCTGTCCTTTCGTGACTTTTATTTTTTCCATCGTATGAACCTCCCGCGCTTAGGATCTCAGCGGAATCCATTGTTCTTCCACAATCTGGTCATTCAATCGTTTTTGTCGCACTTATTTTTTTATTTTACTCCATAAACGGTAAAAACGACAAGAGTGAAGTGGTACTATATTTTGTATATTTTAGCCGACTTTTTATAAACGGCTCCATCGCTTGTCGCCTATCATGCGCCGCACAAGGAATCGGAGCAAAATAAAAAACGCCGGCAGGACAAAACTTTCAAGCTTTCGTCCTATCGACGTTTTTCGTTATGAAATTATTTTGCCATCAGCTTGGCCACTTTATTCGCGAAGTCCACCGGATTCTCAGGCAAAATACCTTCGATCAGCAGCGCCTGCGTGTAAAGCAAATCGCAGTAGTCCTTGAAGTCCTGGCTGTCCTTGCCGGCCTCGTGAAGCTTTTGCAGCCGACCGAAAAGGTCGTGATGCGGATTCAACTCCAAGATACGCTTCGCCTTGAACAGCGGATTGTCCATTTCGGCGAAGGTCTGCTCCATCGAAAGGCTCGGGCCCATCTCGTCGGCCACGAGGCAGACCGCGCTGGTCTTGAGGCGCTGCGATACCTTGACGTCCGCGACCTTGTCGCCCAGCGTTTCCTTGATGTCCTTGATGAGGTCGTCGTTCTTCTTCGCGATGTCCTCTGTTTCCTTCTTCGCCGTCTCGGACTCCGCGTCGCCGAGGTCGAGATCGCCGCGGGCGATAGACTGGAACTCCTTACCGTCGTAATCATGCAGTGCCTCAATGGCGAACTCATCCACCGGATCGGTGCAGAACAGCACTTCGAGCCCCTTCTCGCGCAAAAGCTCCATCTGCGGCAGCGCTTCGATGATGGCCTTGTCCTTGCCTGTCGCGTAGTAAATCTTCTTCTGGCTCTCCGGCATACGCTCCTTGTATTCTTTCAACGTAACGAGCTTCTCTTCCTTGGAGCTTGGGAACAGCACGAGGTCCTTCAGCTTCTCCTTGGCGTCCCCCGCCGTATAAATCGTGTTGTAAATGCCGATTTTCAGCGACTTGCCGAACTCGGCCCAGAATTTCTCGTACTTCTCGCGATCCTTTTCCAACGTCTTTTCGAGGGACTTCAGGATCGTCTTTTCAAGGTTCTTACCGATGACCTTGAGCTCGCGGCTCTGCTGCAAGAGCTCGCGGGAAATGTTCAGCGAGAGGTCGGGGGAATCCACGAGGCCCTTGACGAAGCGCAGATAATCCGGCAAGAGGTCTTTGCACTTCTCCATGATGAAGACGTGCCGCGAATAGAGCTGCATCCCCGGCTCGAAGTCCGTATGATACAGATTGAACGGCGCTTTCGACGGAATATACATCAGCGCCGTATATTCCACCGTGCCCTCGGCTTTCGTATGGAAGACCTCCATCGGGTCTTCCCACTCGTGGAACTGGTTCTTGTAAAACTCGTTATACTCCTCCGCTTTGATATCGCTCTTATTTTTCGTCCAAAGCGGCTGCATGGAGTTCAGCGTGCGGACCTCCACCTTCTTCTCAGGCTTCGCGTCCTCGATGACCTTGCCGTCCTTATCTTTCGGCTTTTCCTCGGTCACGAAATCCATCTTGATCGGGTAGCGCACATAGTCCGAGTATTTCTTCACGAGGCGCTCGATGCGGTAGGTCTCGGTGAAATTCTCCTCGGCCTCGTCGCCATAGAATTCTTTTTTCAGGGAAAGCGTAATCGTCGTGCCGCGCTTCTCCTTTTCGCAAGGCTCGATACTGAACGAACCGCTGCCGTCCGACTCCCAGCGCACCGCTTCTTTCGTTCCGGCCTTGCGCGTCGTAATCGTGACCTTCTCCGCCACCATGAACGCCGAGTAGAAACCAACGCCGAACTGGCCGATCATGTCCTTGTCGGTGACCTCGCCGCCCTCTTTTGCTTCTTTGAGCTTTTCGAGGAACGCCTTGGTGCCGGACTTCGCAATCGTGCCGATATTCTCGATGACCTCTTCTTTCGTCATACCGATGCCGTTGTCCGAGATCGTCAGCGTGTGGCTGTCCTTATCGGGTACGAGATAAATTTCGTAATCCTCGTCGCCTTCCAAAATCTCGCGGTTCGTCAGCGACTCAAAGTGCAGCTTGTCGATCGCGTCCGACGCGTTCGAAATCAGCTCCCTCAAAAATATTTCCTTGTTCGTGTAGATGGAGTTGACCATCAAATCCAGCAGCTGCTTCGTTTCCGCTTGAAATTCGTGCATTTCCTTCGCCATGAAAAACAGACTCCTTCGTAAATAAAAATAAGTTTGGCACTCTCACTCCTCGAGTGCCAAACTTATAATACATCAAAAAGTCAAACTTTGCAAGACAGTTGATAAATTTTCCTAAACAGTTATGCTTCCGCTTTCCAAAGCCCGTGGAGATTGCAATACTCGTAGGCCGCAACGGGCGCGTCGCCCTCCGCCAGCGCAAACGTCGCCTCCGGCGTGTCGCCCGGCGCGAAGTAATGGAACTGCCCGCCGTTTTTCGTCTGCAAATAGATCCACTGGATATAGTGCGCCTCAATCATCGGATGCGGCGCGCTGCCGACCTTGACCGTCACTTGACCGCCTTTGACCTCGATGACGGGCACATGCTTTTCCTGCGAAGCGTCCGTCGTGTTCGCCGTCAAAAGCTCCGCCGTTCCCTCGCCGCAGCAGTCCGCATGATCTTTGCCGCCCGGAAGCGCCATCACGAGACGTCCGCAGGTGCGGCAACGCAAAAATTTCGGCTCAAACGTCATGGAAATCTCCTCCGTTCAGTTCTCGTCTTCTTCCCCGTCCATCAACGACTCGTATGCCGCCAGCACCGCCTCGAATTCTTCGTCCGTCGGCTCGATATACGCCTCTTCTCCGCTCTCATCCAGCACGATCTTTGCGAAGAATGCCGCGTCTGCGTCTTCATCCTCATGATCGTGCTCATGGCAATGGCAATGCCCTTCCTCGTCTTCGTCCTCGCAGGTCGGGACGAGAAGCGCATACTTATCCCCCTGCACTTCCAAAATCAGTTCTTGCACATAATAGTATTCATTGCCGTCGTCGTCGGTCATCACAACGATAACCTCGTCGTCGTCCATCTGTTCTTCGTCCATCGGGATTTCTTTTTCCGAAGCCATACGCGCACCTCTTTCTTGTTTACCATACAGGATTGTTTTATCAGTCGCATTGTACCGTACTTTGCCGCAGATTGTCAACGATGTAGGCGTCAAAAAATCCTGACGACCGCATACGTCCCAAAAGGACGCAACCCGCCGTCAGGATTTCGTTTTCATTTCGCGAGGCTGTCCAGATACCCTTGCAGGATAAAGACCGCCGCCATTTTATCAATGACCTTTTTCCGTTTTTTCCGGCTGACGTCCGCCGAAATCAGTGATCTCGCCGCCGCAACCGTAGAAAGCCGCTCGTCCCAAAAGATGATTTCCGCATCGGGCCGCGTCTTTTGGATTTCCTCGGCAAAGGCGCGCACGATTTCACAGCGCTCGCCTTCCGTACCGTTCATGTTGCGCGGAAGACCGACGACGAGCCGCACGGCGTCGTACTCGCGCATCAGCTCGTCCAACCGCGAGAGGTCTTGTTCCAAACTCTCCCGCCGGATCGTCTCGACTCCCTGCGCGGTCATCAGGAGCAAATCGCTGGCCGCGACGCCCACCGTCCTGTCGCCGACGTCCAGCCCTAAAATCCGCTGTCCCGTCATTTCCCCGCTTCTTTTTTCATGTTCGCAAGATACGAGCGCACGAACTCCTCCAAAAGCTCGTCCCGCTCAATCTTCCGTATCATGCTGCGCGCGTCGTTGTGACTGGTAATGTAGGCGGGATCGCCCGAAAGCAGATAGCCGACAAGCTGGTTAATGGGATTATATCCCTTCTCTTCCATCGCTTCGCAGGCTCGCCGGATTGTTTTCTCCGCCGCATTTTCCTCCGCCGCAGGCCGAAACAGCATTGTCTCGTCGCTAACCCAATCCATTTCGTCGCCTCCTATCGCCGAAACGAGTTATTTCAGCAAATCGTTTTTAATCATGTACTCCGCAATCTGGAGAGCGTTCAAAGCCGCACCCTTGCGAATCTGGTCGCCGCAGAGCCAGAAATTCAGGCCGTGGTCCACCGAGTAGTCCTTGCGGATGCGCCCGACTTCCACGTCGTCCTTGCCGGACGTGAAGAGCGGCATCGGATATTCCATCTCGTCGGGGTTGTCGTTCACGACGAGACCGGGGAACGCGGCGAACGCCTTTTTCGCGGCTTCCTCCGTAACCTCTCCCTCAAACTCGACGTTGACCGACTCCGCATGGCTGCGGTAGACCGGCACGCGCACCGTCGTCGCCGTGATGCGCATATCGGGCGCGGACATGATTTTCCGCGTCTCGTCGATCATCTTCATTTCTTCTTTTGTATAAAGATTTTCCTTGAAAACGTCAATCTGCGGAATCAGATTGAATGCAATCTGATAATGCTTGGCGAGGCTCGCCCCCGGCAAAATCTCCGCCTTGACCGGGCGGCCGTTCACGATGTCGTCCACCTGCTGCTCAAGCTCCGCCATCGCTTCCTTGCCGCCGCCGGAAACCGCCTGATAGGTCGAGACGACGACGCGCTTGATTTTCTTCACGTCGTGGAGCGGCTTCAGCGCCATGACCATGATGATGGTCGAGCAGTTCGGGTTCGCGATGATGCCCTTATGCTTCGCGATAGCCTCAGGATTGACTTCCGGCACCACCAGCGGCACCTCCGGATCCATGCGGAACGTGGAGGAATTGTCGATGACCACCGCGCCCGCCTTGACCGCAGGCTCGGCAAAGGTCTTGCTGGCGGAACCGCCCGCGAACAAAGCGATCTTCACATCCTTGAAGGAGTCCTCCGTCGCTTCCTCGACGACGTACTCCTTCCCCTTGACCGTAATCTTCGTCCCCGCCGAACGCTTCGACGCCAAAAGTTTCAAATTATCAAAGGGAAAATCCCGCTCCTCGATGAGCTTCAAGAACTCCTGCCCCACTGCGCCCGTCGCGCCAAGAAGCGCCGTATTATACTTTTTCATATCGTTCATTCCCTTCCATTACAAAATATTCTCAAGACCGACGACAAGACCGGTAAGCCCGCGGACCTTTTTGCAGGCCAGAATCACGCCCGGCATGAAGGACTCGCGGTCCATCGAATCGTGACGAATCGAGAGCGTCTGCCCGAGACCGCCGAAGATGATTTCCTGATGCGCGACGTAACCGGGAAGCCGAACGCTGTGAATATGGAGACCGCCGACCACCGCGCCGCGCGCGCCGGGAATCGTCTCTTTTTCGTCGGGATGCCCCTGCCGCATATCACCGCGCACCTCGCGGATCAGCTCCGCCGTTTGGAGCGCCGTTCCGGAGGGCGCGTCGAGCTTGTTGTCGTGGTGCAGCTCGATGATTTCTACATTCGGCATATATTTCGCGGCCTGCTTCGCCATCATCATCATCAGGACCGCGCCGATAGCAAAGTTCGGAGCGATGAAGCACGGCGTCTTCGTCTTTTCGGAAATGGCCGTCAACTGTTTTTTGGCGTCGGCGGAAAGTCCCGTCGTACCGATGACGGGCGCAACGCCGCTTTCCAGCGCCGTAATCGCGTTTTGCAGCGCCACATCCGGCCGCGTAAAGTCTACCATGACGTCCGGGCGCGCCGCATCGATGGCGTCCGCCAAATGCGTCGTCACGGGGACGCCGCAGGCCGGCTGTCCGACCATCGTCCCCGCATCCTCCGCGCCATGAATGTCCACCGCCGCGACCAGCGAAAGCTCTTCATCGGCAAGCACCGCTTTTACTACCGACTGACCCATCCGCCCGCAAGCGCCGTTCACCAAAACTTTTACCATGTCAACGCCTCCAAACCTTTCCCGGAAAGCGACCGCTTTCTGAAACACTAA
>JAEEGJ010020301.1_pt1 | contig 14487 bp, 8 predicted proteins | sample 8958761 | NCBI WGS metagenome assembly JAEEGJ01 (sample SAMN16246546, study PRJNA631951) | gut metagenome | biome: gut microbiome; feature: rumen; material: RS-attached | host: Bos | place: Iran: Karaj | collected 2018-10 | reverse complement strand
GAATACTGCTTCACCTCTTCCGGCCAAAGGGCTTTGAGCTGCTTGCGGAGCCACTCCGGGTCTCCGGGCCGCCATGGATAGTCCCCAAGCTCTTTGGTGAAATACAGGTCCAGGATCTGCCCGCGCTTCATCGCCTTGTTCAATTTGAGGTATGAACGCACGCCGAAGTGCTCCTTTGAAAGCACTGTGATAGAGTCCGTCACCGGTTTGAACGCATCCAGGATGGCTTTCTGGGCATTTGCAGAGATGCAGAGCAGCAATACTGCGGAGGCGGTCAGGACTTTGCGGAGCATGTCAGTTTTTGCGGACTTTCAAGTGTGATACGTCTATAATGAAGACGAACACGCAGCTGACAGCCAGCGCAAGCGCATCCGCCTTGAAATCGTTTATGTCCATGGAGCGGTAGGGAAGGGTTCCCTGCACATATTCAGTGCCGTAGGCAATCAGGGCGCCGATTATGAATGTGGCTATAGCAAAGAAGATGGCGCTCCAGACTTTGTTGGTAAGATGGTCGTAGGCCAGATATGCAAGTATCGGGAAGGGCAGGAACATCAGGAAATGCGCTATCTTGTCGGTCGGTATGCCGAAGATGAACTTCTGCACGTCCGGGAGCTTGTCCACGTGCATGAAGCAGAGGAAGGCCACGGCTGCAAGATAGAGGAAGAAGAGTATCCTCGCCAGGAAGGTCTTGGGAGTTATCATAGGGCCTGCATGTCGTGAAGTTTACGGTAATACCCGCCGAGGGCGATCAGCTCGTCGTGGCGGCCACGCTCCACTATACGGCCCTCGTCCACAACGATGATCTCGTCGGCATCCTTGATGGTGCTCAGTCGGTGGGCTATGGCTATGGTGGTACGGTTGCTCATAAGGCGCTCCAGAGCCTCCTGGACGGCACGTTCGCTCTCGGTGTCGAGGGCGGCGGTAGCCTCGTCCAGAATGAGTATGGGAGGGTTCTTGAGCAGGGCGCGGGCAATGCTGATGCGCTGGCGCTGGCCGCCGCTTAGCTTGCAGCCACGGTCGCCTACGTTAGTCTGGTAGCCCTCTTCCTTCTCGAGGATGAACTCGTGGGCGTTGGCTATTTTGGCGGCCTCGATTACCTGCTCCTCGGTGGCTCCTTCCACTCCGAAGGCTATGTTGTTGAAGATGGTATCGTTGAAGAGTATGGGCTCCTGGTTGACGTTGCCCATCAGCGAACGCAGGCTGGCGAGCTTATAGTCGCGTATGTCCTTGCCGTCGATGGTGATCCTGCCGGACTCCACGTCGTAGAAGCGGGGGATGAGGTCCACCATGGTGGATTTTCCGCCTCCCGAAGCGCCTACGATGGCGATGGTCTTACCCTTGGGGATTTCGAAGTCGATGTCGGAAAGGATCTGCCGGCCGTCCTTCTCGTATTTGAAGTTGACGTGCTCGAAGCGTATGGAATCGTTGAATTCCTTGATCTCGACGGCACCCTCGCTCTCGCGGATGTCGTTGCGGGCGGTGAGTATCCTGTCAATCCTCTCCATCGATGCAAGGCCCTTGGGGATGTTGTAGGCGGCCTTGGAAAGGTCCTTGATAGGCTGGATGACGCTGTACAGTATCACCATATAGAAGATGAAGGTAGGGGCGTCGATGAAGGATTCGTCCTTGATTATCAGATATCCGCCAAAGCAGAGCACTATCGCAATCATAGCCGTTCCCAGGAACTCGCTGACGGGATGGGCCAGGGCCTGGCGGGTGGCGACGCGGGTGTTCTTTGCGCGCATCGCTCCGGTAACCTTGTCGAAGCGGGCGGACATAGTCTTCTCGGCCAGGAAGGCCTTGATGACGCGCAGCCCTCCCAGAGTCTCCTCCACCATGCTCATAGTGTCGCTCCATAGGGCCTGGGCCTCGGTAGAACGCTTCTTGAGGTTACGCCCTATGACTCCCATCAGCCACATCATCAGCGGCGCGAACACCAGCACGAAGAGGGTGAGTTTCCAGGAGATGAACACAAGGGTGCCGATGTAGAATATGATGAGGATGGGATTCTTGAGTATCATTTCCAGGGAGCCGGTTATAGAATTCTCGACCTCCTGCACGTCACCGCTCATACGGGCTATGATGTCGCCCTTGCGCTCCTGGGAGAAGAACCCGAGGGGCAGGGAGAGTATCTTGTCGTATATCTGCAGCCTCATATCCTTCACGATGCCGGTGCGGAGGGGCACCATAACCGCGGTGGAACCGAAGTAGCAGGAAGTTTTCAGGGCCGTCATCAGTATGAGCACGCCCGCAAGCACGAGCAGGGTGACAACGGGCCCGTGGCTGCCCATATAGCTGGATACGAACCAGTAGAAGTTGTTAACCAGGGTTTCCTTGAAATCGCCCGTTCCCCAGGGGATGAAACTGTATGTATTCTCTTCCATCTGGAAGATTATCTTCAGCACGGGGATTATCAGGGTGAAGGAAAAGATATTGAAGACGGCGCTCAGGATATTCATCAGCACCGAACCAGCCAGGTATTTCTTGTACGGGCTTACATAGCGCCGTATCATCGACCAGAACGCTTTCATAATACAAAAATAATCAAAATCACAATATGAACATCGGCGACGCACTCTGGCGGGGAAGTGCCAGCAGGCGTATTCCGGTGCCCTCGACGGCCGGAGAACAGGCATCCAATGCCTTCTTCGGCGTGTTGTTGTGTTCGCTCAGATGGCACAGGAAGATGTTCTCCAGGCCAAGATGCATGAAGTCCCGTATCGCATCGGCGCACTCGGCATTGGAAAGATGCCCGTGGCCTCCGCAGATCCTGTCCTGGAGCTCAAGCGGATACGGCCCGGCCTTGAGCATATCCAGGTCGTAGTTAGCCTCTATCACCACCGTGGAAGCCTTGGACGCATATCCCAGGGCCTCGTCCGTCATACGGCCTATGTCGGTCATTATTACGAACACGTAATCTTCCAATTCGATGCAGTAACCTACCGTCTGCGTTGCATCGTGGGGGACTATGAAATACTTCGCACGTATCTTCCCGGGCACTATCTCCGACCAGGCGCCATCGTTGAGGGTGCGCACCACTGGGCCGAGGTATTCTCCCGTCATCCAATGGGTTGCGAGGGAGCCCCTGAGCTTGCGCGTCATCCAGACAGGCTTGAGCAGGCGTTTGCAGTAAGGCCCGAGGTTGTGTATGTGGTCCATATGGTCGTGGGTTATCAGTACGGCATCCACGTCGTCATATGTGAATCCATTCTTGGTAAGTTCCTGCTTCAGTCTCCTCAGGCTGACTCCGGCATCTATCACTATTCCTGCTCCGCCGTCCTCTCCGTCGATGTGGAGGAAATAGCAGTTGCCGCAACTGCCGCTGGAAAGGGACTGGAACACTATCTTGTTGCTAATCATTTTCTTTACAGTATTTCGAGATCACCCCGTAGGCATCCGTGATACCCAGTTCTCCCGCACGGGAAAGGTCTATGCAACCCTTCTCCTTGTCCTTTATGAAGATTAGGGCCAGGGCCCTGTTGAAATAGGCGTCACCCAGTTCGGGGCAGATGCTGATGGCCCTGTCGTAGTTCTCTATGGCTTCGACCATATTTCCGGACAGGCACTGCAGGTTGCCCATATTGAAGTACAGGTACGGTATGTCGGGGAGGATGCGCATAGCCTCCTGTATGTCGGCTATAGCTTCGGAGTAGTCGTAGGTGCGGTCGACCCTGTCGTTGACGCGGGCGCGTATCGTGCCCTGGTCGTCCATCGTGAGGGTCTGCACGTTACGTTCCATGCTGGCGATGAAGTCTATCATCTCCGCCCGCAGAACGCCGCGGTTCATAAGATAGAAAGCCTTGTAGAAGTGGGAGAAACGGTCCCTCAGGGCATCGGAGTCGGCCAGCTTGACTGCCTGGTCGAAGCAGTTCAGGGCTGAGTTGTACTGCTTGTTCTGCACTTCGTGTATGCCCTTTATGAAACTGACGACGGAAGGAGTGAGCTGGTTCTTGCCGGCACCGGCGCTGGTGTCTCCCGAAAGAATGCTCTCGATGCTTCTGGTGAGCCTGACGTTCTTGGTGTCCTCGTTAGCAACGCTGACGAGCAGGGGAGACAGGGCGGTGAAGCGGTCGATGAGAGGATTCTCGTAAACCCTCCGCACAAGGGGCCTGTCTCCTTGGCCGTCGTTGGCTATCTTGAAGCGGAAGAGCGGGCGCAGGCGCACGTCTATGTCGCGGTGCTGCAGCAGTTCGTTGTCGAAGTCTTTCTTTGCGAAATCCGCATCCAGGGCAAGCAGGGAGCTGTATTTCCGGGTGGTGTCGGCAAAGTCGGCCTTGCCGGAAGCACTCTTGCTATTGTACTCGGCAACCTTCTTCCGGGCTATGTCGTAGTCGGCCTTGGAAGCCTTGTTGCGCCCCATCATCTTCTCCACGAAGGAACGGTTCATATAGGCCTTGGCGAAGTCCGGATACAGGGCTATTGCCATATTGTAGTCCTCGAGGGCATCCTGCCAGCGTTGCATCTCGATGAAATAACCTGCCCTGTTGAAGTAGGCGAGCACGTTTCCAGGATTGATGCCTATCACCCTGTCCATATCGTCCAGGGCCCCCTCGAAATCGCCGACCTGCGCCCTGAGCAGGCTGCGGTTGTAGAGGGTGAGGGCGTTGCCGGGTTCGTCCTTGAGCACTCGGTCCAAGTCGGCCATGGCTTCCTTGGGCTGGTTGCGGTCGGCATACATCAGCGCCCTGTTGAAATAGGCGAAGGTGTTCGTCGTGTCCAGCTGTATGGCGTGGTCTATGTCTCCGATGGCTTTTTCGTAGTCCTGGCTGGAGGCATATACGCGGGCGCGGCGGATATAGGCCTCGGGGTCGTAGCGGTCAAGGCGTATGGCGCGGTTATAATCCTCCAGGGCCTTGAGCGTGTCCTTGCTGAAGAGGTAGCAGGCCCCGCGGTTGAGGAAGGCTCCGGGATCCTTGGGCTCTTTCTTGATATAGCGGTCGAAGTCGGCGATGGCATCTTCGAAGCGCTGGGCGAGGAAATAGGTGACACCGCGGCTATAGTACAGCCCGGCGAATCCGGGACGGAGGGCTATGGCCTTGTTGATGTCTTCCAGGCCTTCTTCATACATTCCCTGACGGCTCTTGGTGATGCCGCGGTAGTGATATCCGTTGGTGAATATGGGGTTGAGCCTTACCGAACGGTCGAAGTCCTGCTGAGCCCCGCGCACGTCGCCGAGGTTGTATTTGGAAATGCCGCGATAGAAAAAGTTCCAGTAGTCGGCCGTGTCCAGCCTGGCCAGGACATTGAAGTTCTCGATGGCCAGGGCGTACTTCCCGTCGGAGAAGGCCTGCCGGCCCCGGAGGAAGAACACGTCCTTGTCGTACTGGGCAAAGGCCTGCCCTGCAGGCCAGAGAACCTGCCAGAGTAAAAAGATTATTGCCAGCCCGAACTTTTTCATTAATTTTGTGCTGTTTTGCTTATAAGCAAGCAAAGATAACATTTATTATGCCGTTTTCCGCCCGTCTGGCAAAAATAATTCTCATTCTCTGCTTTCTGCCGGCGGCGGCCGTCACGGGCGCTATGGCCCAATCCGGGCCGGACGAGGGCTTGCGCCGCGATGTGGAGTTTCTCTCCGACAGCCTTTGCACCGGAAGGAAGACGGGTACGGCAGGTTCCTCCGCGGCATCATTCTACATAATCCACCATCTGCGCAGCCTGGGCTACGAAGTCAGGGTGGAAGCCTTCGGCACTTCTTCAGGCGCCGTGGGGCACAATATAATAGGCTTCAAGCCCGGTTTCACCGGCAGGGCGCTCTTGCTTATGGCCTCTTATGACGGACTGGGTAAGATAGGAGGGAGATTCTATCCAGGAGCGGACAGCAATGCCTCGGGAACTGCGGCCCTGCTGTCGCTCGCGGAGCGCTTTAAGGACCGTTCCGACCTGGTGCTGGCCTTCGTGGACGGGCACAACGCCAATCTTTCCGGGGCGGAAGCCCTGAAGTTGTCCCTAGGGAAAGTGAAACTCAGGATGGTGGCAAGCCTGGACATTCTGGGCAGCACGCTGGCCCCACCGGACGAGTTCTGGAAGAACTATCTGATAGTCCTGGGCGGAGCTCCCTTCCGGATTAGCCTGGAAAAGGCGGGAGCGGGCCTGCATCTCTATTACGACTACTACGGGAGCCGGTCTTTCACCGATCTATTCTACCGCAAGGTCAGCGACCACAAGGTCTTCCTGGACCGCGGCATACCCGTGCTGATGTTCACATCCGGCATCACCCTCAATACTAACAGGGAGGGGGACACCTGGCGGACCCTGGATTTCCCGGTATTCGCCAAGCGCGTAGAAGCTATAGGAAACTGGCTTGAGAACCAGTAGGGGGGCTATTCTTCGCTGTAAACCTGCACTATCACAGTTCCTTTGGCTATGTGCTTTGCCATCGCCTTGATATGGGCGGGCTTTATGCTGCGCACCAGCTTGGCATAGTCGTAGCCGTAAGGCGTGCCCCAGCGGACGGATGAGAGCATACGGTCCTGCTGGGAGATGACGGAACGCGCTATCCTTGCTTCTTTCTCGCCCCGGGCCTTGACCAGATACTTGACCGCCAGTTCCATTTCTTCGGCCGTAGGGCCTTCTGCGCACATCCTGGCCATCCCGTCTTCCACGTCCTTGAGGACTATGTCCTTCATCTCGGGGCGTGTCCTGAAGTCCACGAACGAATGTGAAGGCTGGCCGGGTTTCTCTTCGACCTCGGTGCGGAAAGATACGCTGTAGGCCCCTCCGCGCTCTTCGCGTATAAGGGCGAGGTAGCGGGCGGACATAATGTAGTTGAGTATGTCCAGGATTGCCCTTTCCTCCTTGGTACAGCCGCCTTTGAAGAAGTAGTTGTAGCTGATGTCGGTGTAGGGGGCTGCTACGGGTTCGTTGGTCTCGATGAAATCCTTCCTGCCCTTCACGGCTATCTTCAGGGGGATGTTCTTGCCCTTTCCGTAGGCGTAAGGCAGTTCCAGGGAAGCGATGTACTTCCTTACCAGGCTTTCTATTTCTTCGCGGGGAAGGTCGCTGCAGATTATCACTTTCATCCCCTCGATCTTGCCATAGTAGCGCTTGAATACGTCTTCTACCAGGGCCAGGTCGGTGGCATTCACCGCGGTGCTGTCTATATCCCTCAGCCAGGGATGGTTGTCGGAGATGACATCCTGGCACTTCCTTTCGTAGATTTCCCTGGCGCTCTTCTTCTTGCCGAGGCTCTTCAGCTGGGCCGCTTTCTGATGCTCCAGTTCGCGTTCCGTTCCGAAGTAAGGGTCGGTAAGCTGCAGGTAGGCGGCCTTGAACGCGGTCTCGGCCTTGTCGGCGCGGGAATTGATCTCCATTCGCGCTGCATCCATTCCGCTGGAGAGCATTATGCTGACGCCGTTCAATTCGGGGTAATTGCGGAATTTGTCTTTATCGCAGTTGCGGAAGCCGGCGTTGCGCTTGATATATCCCAGGGCGAAGCGGCTGGCGTCGATATTGCCCGGGTCCAGGGCCTTGTAGCCCGTATCGAAAAGAAGGGTCATGCAGAGACGGGGCCCGCTCTTTATGTCCGTGGCCTTCTTGTAGAATACCTGCACGTTGTTGGAAATGAACCATTTCTCCATATCCGAACCCTTCACCGCGACGCTCCTGCCTATGGCGCCGGGCCTGGCATCCACCTTCAGGTCGAGCTCGGGATAATCCAGGAAGGCGGGGGAGATGCTCTCGGCATCTACCTTCGCCAGGGCCTCCTTCATCTGTTCCGGAGCGGGAGCTATGCCTTCGTCGTTCTTACTGTTGTAGCTATTGGTGTAGATCTTTTCGCTGGTCTCGAACATCATCGCCGGGTAGGGGGCCACATCTTCCGGGGAAATGGCCTCCAGTATGCTCTTGCGCACTTCCTTGAGGGTTTCGGGCAGGACCAGGGGAGCGCCTTGCAGGAAGGCACCAAGGGCCATTTGCACTATCTCCGAGTTCTTCGTGTCTTCCCTGGCCGAGTCCCGGTCGAGGTGGAATCTGGATGCTATGTTGATCTTGGCAACCTCTATCTCCTCGGGGGTTATTCCGTGGAGGAGAAGGCGTCTGACCTCGCGCTCCGAGAACTCCAGGCATCCCAGCAGATTCTCTTTTTTCTTGGGGACGACCGTGATGAGGGATACATAGAGCTCGGGCCTGTAGACGCTGGTCACCAGGGTGGCGCTCTGGGCGGGGGAGTCCTTGAGCTTGCTGCGCTTCTTGAGCCTGTCGGAGAGCACGGAAGATACTATCTGACGGCAGAAATGATCCTTGTAGAAGGCTTCTTCCCTCTGGTCGGAGATGGGGAAGCGCTGCTTGTAGATGGCCTTATATGCCTGATATTTGATCTCCGGGTCGGTCATGTCCGCGAACATAGGTCCGTCGTTTACCGGAGGAATGCATTCGTCTTTGGGCGTGGGATCCACGGCTGCGGGTATGTCGGAGAAAAGGCTCCTCACCCTCGCCTCCATCTTGTCCACGTCGAAATCGCCCACGACAATTATGGCCTGCAGGTCGGGGCGGTACCATTTATGGTAGAAATCCAGTATTTCGTGACGCTCGAAGCCGTTTATGACCTCCAGCTTGCCTATTACGTCGCGCAGGGCGTACTTGGATCCCTTGTACACCAGTTCGTTCTGGCGTTTGGCCATACGGCTGCGGGGATCGTTGCGGAAGCGCCACTCCTCGCTGATGACTCCGCGTTCATCGTCCAGGGCCTGCTGCTCGCAGGAGATGTCGCAGGACCAGTCGTGCAGCACCATAAGCACGGAATCCACGAAAGAATCCCTCACCAGAGGCACTTCCGAGAGGTTATAGACGGTCTCGGTCCTGGTGGTGAAGGCATTCACGTTATAACCGAAACGCACGCCTTCCTTGGCCAGGAAATCGAGTATCCCCTTGCCGGGATAATGCCTGGTGCCGTTGAAGGCCATATGTTCCAGGAAATGGGCCAGACCGTCCTGATTGTCCTCTTCCTGGAGAGCGCCCACATTGTGCGCGATATAGAACTCCGCGCAGCCCTCGGGCTTCTCGTTATGGCAGAGATAGTAGCTCAGCCCGTTGTCGAGCCTGCCGGTGCGGAAATCGGGGTCGTCAGGTATGGTCTGGGCAAATACAAAGTGGGCCGCACATAGCATTGCAGCAAATATCAGGAGTGTTCTTTTCATGGTCTGGTAATGATTTTCAGAAATTGCAGCCGAGCACTATCGCGGCTGCATTGCGTGTCTTTCCGTCCAGGTACTCGTTGTCCTTGGTGAGCGTGGTGAAACGGTCGGAGAGCTTGAGGTAGGGGGCTATGCCCTTGAAAGATAGCAGATGCCAAGTAAACTCCAAGGAAGCACCTGCGCGGGGAGCCGTCTCATACTGGAATTGACGGTTCAGCCAATTGTCGAAAGATTTGGCTTTGCTGGTGCCAGCTCCATAACTGCCGTCGGACTTTGCATTGCCGCTACCGGCTGTCATTTGCACCGACACGGCGATAGAGAAGCAGTCGGCGGGCTTGTTTATATTCCTTTCCGCTTTCAGACCCAGGGTCGCAGATGACAAGTTTTGGTCTCTGTATGTGGGATAAACAGTAGTATGCTGGTTGCGCAGATGCCCCTCCGCCGATGCGGTGAATATCCAATTTGGCCTGAAGCCGTAAATGCCTTTGTGCATTTCCCAAGTCAGTCGTACATCTGCTTCCGTACGGTCAAGGACCCTATTGGAACCTATGTAGATGACTTTGGAGGTCATCCCGCTTTCATTCTCGAACTTGTAACTGTTGACATCGTTGGCAAGGCTGCGGTAGCTGGCTTTCAGATGGATGCGATGCTTCCCGGCTGAAGAAGGGACGTTAACGATGCCTTCGTAAGAAGCTTCCGGGCCACCAAATTCACAGAACACGACCGATGAAGATGTCTTGCTGCCGAAATGGCCATTTTTCCAAGATGCGGACAGCTGCTGGAAAGAAGAAACAGTGCCGTTTGTAAATAGTTGAATTGCGGCTCCGAAACTGTTCCCCGGCATGGGACGGGCATTGGAACGGGAAACATAGCCCAGGTCTCCCACGAAGTCCTCCTTCAAGCCGTAGAAGCTGCCAAAATCAACCAAGATGTCATACTCCCGGTCTACCGTGCCGAACAAGTCGGCGCTCAGCTGTTCCTGGCGGTGGTTCCAGAACAGATTGCCGCCGGCGGATATCCTGTCCGAAAACTTGTACATTGTTCCTGTGTTCAGGGTGAAATCCACCAGCACGTTCAGGAAACGGGGGTCTTTGTATTTTGTCTGGTCTGCCGCAGTGTAGTCAAAACCTAAGCCTGCGGACAATCTGTCGTTGAAAGACCAGGACAAGGTGCCGTTCAGCGAGTATGTCTCGCGTTTCTTGGTACCTGTGGTGTTGAGGTCTTCCTCCAGGAAGTTTATGGGATTAAGGGAGGGCTCCATCAAAATCTGCCCACCCATATCGTGACCTCTGAAACAGGAATAGGACAAGCCGCCGTGAAAGACGAGCTTGTCCGACATCCTGGTATATGATTCGGTTCCGGCTTCGAAGGTCCAGCAGTCGGGCGAGGCTTCAATGGATACAAGCTCTCCGTTTTCTTTGGAATAGCCTGCATGCATCTCGGAGAAACGCTCGTTACCGAGAATGGATATGGTAGCTGCATTGCTGGAGGACAGCGGAAGCTTCCCATCCTTTATCAGTTGGAAATCGCGCACCGGGCCCTGCCCTGCAGTATTGACTGCAAGGCAGAACATCAGTGTGCAGATAATTAGTCCGGAACGCTCCGCCATATTACTTCTTGATGGAGGCAACCTTCCTCAGGTGGAAGTCGTTGGCAGAATTGTTGGTGTCCATATAGACAATTTTTGCCCCATTGGCGATGGATGCTTCAGCATCGATTCCGGAAGGGTCTCCATCCTTTTCGTTATCGACTGCTCCGGCATAGTTGTAAACCAGCTTGCCTTCGTTCTCGGCAATAGCTTCGGTGGCTTCTTTATCGACGTTGCGGTAGGTGGTGTAACCGAGCTTCTGGGTAAACACCTGGTATCCGGTATTCACGGCTGCAGGGAAGCGGGAGAAGAATTTGGTCTCATCGGCGGCCGACCAGAGGTCGAGGGCATCAAGAACCCATTCGGTAGGGATTTTTGCATAATTGCCGGATTTGTTCGTGCTCTTGTTGTCGAAATTGGCCTCGTTCTTTACGAAAGCCTGGATGTCGGTATCGGGCATAATGAGGAAAGGAGACGCTGTCTGGATAGGGAAAGGCCAGGCTGTTCCTTGTCCGAAGCAGTAAGTCTTCATGTAATGGCTTTCAGAGATGGTGGAGGAGGGCGCCGGATAGGCAGAAGCCAGATTGAAACCGGACTCCTTGTCATACATTACAAAGTCGGCGTTGCTGAGATTCACGGAATTGTTGTAAGTTGCCGTGTGATCGATGGCACCGTTAATAGAGACGACAATCTGTCCGTAAGGAGCAATCTCAACTTCTACACCATCCTGGAACCACCAGATGCCAAAGGATGCAGGAGTCCATCCCTCTGCTTCATAAGTGTTTGCTCCATTTTCGTCGGCATATTTGTTGGTCGACTTGCTGTTCGCGATTTGAGCCATTGCGATGCACATCTTGCTGGCATCGACCTTGATATCGGAGTTGTTGTAGATGATGATATACTTGTCGTACTGGTAGTTCTTGGCATTCTCATTGTCCATGCAACCTCCGTTATAGACTTCCTTGATAATGAGCTGGCTGCTCTTGGAAGCTGTCAGGGGCAGTTCGAATGTGTTCTCTGCATCCTTGGCTACGGTAATGTTGGCGTTGCCGTTGTAGTTGAAGACCTGGCCGGCTTCGGACTTCTTGAAAGAAGCAGTGGCAGAATAGGCACCGGCAGCGACAGTGAACTGTGCGGCACCGTTTTCATCGGTGCTTGCATCGAAGGAAGAAGTTCCGTCGGAAACCGTTACGGTGACACCTTCCTGGGCGAATGCCTGGTTGTCGGCGGTGAGCTGGACCGTGATGTCATAAGTGACAGGCCCTTTGTTTTTGTTCTCTTTTTCGCAAGATACTGCAGTGATTGCGAGTACTGATGCGAGAATCAAAAATAACTTTTTCATAACATCGGTATTTAATGATTAAAACTTGATTCTGAGTGTAAGTCCGTAATAGAACTTGGGAATGTATTGGGACGTGGACAGGTACGAGGCTGTCTTGCTGCTCCATATCTGTGCCCTGTTGTTGAAGAAATTATTAGCGTAGAATGATACCGAGGCCCTGTCTCCTATTTCTTTGGTCACACTGAAATTAGCTGAAAAATAAGGGGAAATGAAATCCTTGCAGAAGGAATAGAGGTATGCGGATTTTGAAGTCAACTGTACCAGATCCATCTTTAAGGCTCCGGAAGCGGTCTGCAGGTCTTCGAGGAAATTCCTGGGCGTAGGGTCGTCGTAAGTCGTATAATACTCCGGGTAACGCACGACGTAGTTTCTGCCCGAATAGATTGATTCGCCCGTAGTCGACAGTACGTCGTTCAGGTTGCTGATGACATTGGATAATTCGGCCCCATCGGCGTCTTCGCTGAGTGCCCGGGAATATTTGAGCAGGCTGGCCTCCAACTTCATCGAGATTATGAGCCTTATCCTAGGAATGTGGGTGGTAACGGTGATGTTGTTGCGGAGGGACCTGGTCTCGGAACCATTCGAATAGCTATCTCCACCACGATACCATCCTATGTATTGATAAGGGAGATTGTCCTGTGCAGATTTGAGGGTATAAGGACAGACAGCCCGGATGTCGGTGCTCAGTGAGCGGTAAGCATATAGGGTGCCGTCAAGCCTTATGGTGGTATTGATAGGGTTGATTTTAGCAAAATCTATTACCCATTCCAGGCCGTACCGGTCGGTATGACCGGATTCATTGTCGGCATAGTATCTGGGGACCAACTCCCGCCAAATGCTGCCTGCAAGAATTTGGGGAGCTATATTACCATTCCTGTCGGATACGGTGACAAGACCTGTGCCCTGATCGATGGAAAACACCCTGTCCTCTTCAGGAATAGGCAGGGTTCCCTGTTCCGTACCAGGAGTGTAGAAATATGACGACCTCTCATAGTCACACCCGATACGGTAAGAATCGATGGTGCGGTTCCAGAACGCGGCGAGGGAAATCTTATTACCGGCTATGTCCGTCTCAACACCAAGTTCGAGAAGACGGTTACGCTGCTTGCGCAGGTCCGGATTGAAGTCGACACTTCGAGGTTGGATATAGTAAGCAGAAAAATACTGGTTTAGGCTGTCGGACTTTGATGTGAATACGTTGATGTCGCGATACGTGGGAATAGGGTAGAGTACCCCGAGCGAAGGCAGTTTGAAAGCCAGGCCCCAACTGGCCCTGAAGGAAAGTTCCCGTACAGTCTTGTTCCTCCTGCCCTTGGATGTAAATACCGTGTATTTGACATTGAACCTTGGAGAAAGGCTGGAACTGATACCGTAGGCGGAACCTTTGATGGCAGTATTGTCCTGACGCAAGCCGGCTATGATATTGAGCTTGCCATTCCCAACGGGGGCCAATAGGTTATCCTCGATATATAGTCCTAAATTGTTTATGGTGGGGACGTCGCAATACTTGTATTCCCTGAAGGTGGGTGCGGTGGCCATGTCTTCGGAATACTTTCCTATGCCAAAGTTGCGGTCAGTACTCCAGTCAGCACCAGCTTTTACCTTATTGTTGACCTTTCCTATATGTTTGGCAAGATTGGCTTTCAGGGAAAGCTTGGTCGTGAGAGGACGGTCGTCGTCGCACATAACATTGTACCAGTATCCGGGAGGAATGCTCTTCACGGCTGGAATTCCGGCTCCATCGACATATGCTTCCTCTATGAAATAACCTTTTTCGCGGCCGTGGAAGACGGTTTTGTTAGAAGGACTGGAGTTATGTGTCCTCTCGCTTGTAGATTTGTCGGAATAAGCGGCGGATGCGTTGAACTCAATGTTCGTGATCCAGTTCTTGCTGAGCAGCCAGTTTGCACTTAGGTTGACACGTATGGCGTTGTCCCTGCCCTTCGACCAAGTGCCTTGCACCGCATCCGGGTCGGCTGTGGTGTTCATTCCGCCGAGGTTTCCGGTAATGCCAGCGTTTATACGAATGGGAGCGGACGAAAAAATGCCCGTGTTGAAAAGGTTCATATAAGACAGCGATACCTGCTTGCGGTTGTATGCGGTATAAGGCGACATCGCTTTCGAAAAAGACTCCGTGTATTCCATGCTAGCGTTGATCACGCCCTTGGCGGCTCCGGAAGAGCTTACTCCCAAACCAAAACCCTTCGAAATGGAGGTCTGTTTGGTGTTCGGACTGGTGGACATTGTGAGCATCCACGGTGTCTTGCCTTTTTTTGTGTTGATTTTGACCACACCGGACCCCATATCGCCATATTCCACGGATGGCACGCCAGTAATCACTTCGACCGATTCCACATTGGTTGAAGCGATATTGTTTACCGATACACCCTTGTACGAATTAAGTGTAGAAGCTTCGGAGAAGGAGG
>JAEEGJ010020300.1_pt1 | contig 14488 bp, 8 predicted proteins | sample 8958761 | NCBI WGS metagenome assembly JAEEGJ01 (sample SAMN16246546, study PRJNA631951) | gut metagenome | biome: gut microbiome; feature: rumen; material: RS-attached | host: Bos | place: Iran: Karaj | collected 2018-10 | reverse complement strand
TTCTGCGCTGCACCATTTGGCAGATATAGGTCGTAAGTGTTATGCTCACGGTTTCCATAGACCACATCAGTAAACCGCTGACCATACTCTTCTTTCCACTTGGGTCTGTTCACATATATAACGATAGCCCCTACAATTCCTAACAATAAGACGGCTCCCAACAGGAAACCACATCCCTTTTTGACACAACTTTTCATATATTTCTTTGCTAAATTGTCTGCTGAATTTCGAACTTTTTGATGCAAGTCAGAAGGAAGTCAGCCTGTAGGTCTTGCCGGGGATGGTGTTCAGGTCGTACTCATAGACTTTCTGCAGGGGGAGCAGCTTGAAATCCGAGAGTTCTGGTGAACGGAGCGGATCGCGGATGCCGGCTGGAGCAAAAAGCTCGTTGGGACAACTGCCGGAAGCTTCCTTCAGTCCTTTTCCCTTCAGGGGGACATACGACCGCAGGCGCAATGTTCCGCCTATGGTGGAAAGAATGTTGGCCGAACGGAGCTTACCCTGGTTCCACGTCTCATCTACAATAAAGCCTCCACGTGCACGAAGTCCCTTTACACTACCCTCTTGCCAGGCATCGGGCAAGGCAGGCAACAGGTGGACGGCTCCGTCGTGACTCTGCACCAGCATCTCGCAGATACCGGCCGAAACACCGAAGTTGCCGTCAATCTGGAAGGGTGGGTGCGCATCGAAGAGATTAGGGTATGTACGGCCATCCGGGAACTGACGCGCCTTGGAGTCGTCGGGCAACAGGTGCAGCATATTCTTGATAATGGTGAAGGCATGGTTGCCGTCGAGCATACGCGCCCAGAAGTTGGTCTTCCATCCTAAGCTCCAGCCCGTGGCCTTGTCGCCGCGCTGTTTCAGGGTGTTGGCAGCAGCCGTGAAGAGGTCGGGATGTGAATAGGGCGAAATCTGATTCGAAGGATAAAGTCCGTAGAGATGCGAGATATGACGGTGTTCGTCCCTTGGGTCGTCGGCATCGATAAGCCATTCCTGCAACTGGCCGTAGCGACCGATCTGCATGGGAGGGAGTTTGGAGAGTTTAGAGTTGAGAGTTGAGAGTTGAGAGTCATCCTTACCTAAAATTTTGGCGGCTTGGGCGGTGGCGGAGAGTACATCGAAGGCAATCTGGTTGTCCATTGTGGAGCCGGCACATACGTTTGTTCCCTTGCCTTGCGGACCATGTTCTGGTGAAACGGTGGGAACGGTCACCAGCCAGCCGGCAGCATTCTTCAGCTCGCCATCCTTGGGGTACTCCTGCATATAGTCGAGCAGGAAATCGGCAGCACCCTTCATAATGGGATAGTATGCTGCCAGGAACTCCTTGTCGCCGGTAAACAAGTAATGTTGCCAGATGTGGGTAGTCAGCCAGGCACCTCCTGTGGGGAACATACCCCAGGGTGTTGCGTCCACGGGACCAGCTATGCGCCAGAGATCCGTATTGTGGTGCGCCACCCATCCCTGGCAGCCGTACATCTCGCGGGCAGTCTTGGCTCCCGTCTCGCTCAGGTCGCGAATCATCGAGAACAACGGCTCTTGCGTCTCGGCAAGGTTACCCACAAGGGCAGGCCAGTAGTTCATCTCGGCATTGATATTGATGGTGTACTTCGAGTCCCAGGGAGCATTCAGCTTATCGTTCCATACGCCTTGCAAGTTGGCAGGCTGTCCGCCGGGCTGACTGGAAGAGATAAGCAGATAGCGACCGTATTGCATCATCAGTGCCACAAGGTCGAGGTCGGTGGCGTCTTTCTCGAAGGCAGCCACACGCTGGTCGGTCTCCAAGCCGGAGTTCACCGACTTAGGCAACGTCAGGCTTACACGGTTATACTGCTCCTGGTATTTCTTTATGTGGCTGGCCAGCAAACTCTTGTATGATTTGCCCCTCACAGCGACTATCCGCGCACTGTTCTTCTTGCGAGGGTCTCCACTCACATCGTGGTAGTTGACGAAATTAGTGGCGGCAGATATAATTATTGTAGCCCATGACGCATTCTTCAGCGAAATCGACTTTGTATCATAGGCCGTCAGCCATCCATCCGATTCAACATGAAAATGGCATTCTGCAGTCAGTCCTGCATTGATACCTTCCTGATCAACGCCATGCACCGTGGCCCAAAGATCCTGTTCAATCGGACCTGGTACCATCGTACCTAACGCTGCATCTGTTTCGTACTTCAACTGGCTATCGAGATACATCTCAAATGCCAACGCTTTCCTTTTGCTGGCTTCAATATGGATAACGATTACACTGTCGGCCTGTGAGGCAAAGACTGTGCGCGTGTACTTCACGCCATCACATATATAAGAGGTGGTAGCAGTGGCATCGTTCAGGTTCAGCGCCCGCTCGTATTGACTTACGTTTTTGTGCCCCAGGGAAAGTTTCAGGCTTCCCAAAGGCAGGAAACGCATACCATGCGGTCCTTTTACGAAATGGCGGTCGAGGAGTTTCGTCGCCTCGAACTCCTTCCCTTCGAAGATAAGGCGACGTACCTCGGGCAAAACTGCCAACGACTCGTGACTATTATTGTCGTGCGGCGAACCGCTCCAGAAGGTCTCCTCGTTCAGTTGTATCTCCTCGGTATCTGTGCCACCATAGACCATTGCACCCATGTGGCTGTTACCGACAGGTAATGCCTCCAACCAGTGTGAGGCAGGTTTTGCATACCATAATCTCTGATTCTGCGCTATGGCCGGGATGCACATCAGCGCCAGCAAAAAAACAAAACAGACTTTCTTCATAAGAAAAATTTTTAACGATAACGATAACGTTAACGATAACCTTTTATTCTTTTAATCTTTTAATCTCAATGCTAACCTCTAACCGTTAACCTCTAACCGTTAACCTTTACCTCTCTGCATACACCCCAAACTCCGCAATCTTTACCGTTCCCTGGTGGCGCAAGACTGTGATGCGTACCTTCTCTGCTTTAACGGCGGGGAAAGTGTGTTGTTTCAGGCGGCCCAGAGCAGCTTTGCCCTCGAAAAGGGTTGTCCACTTTCCCTTGTTAAAATAATCCAAGCGGTATTCCTGAATCACGTCTGCCTGTTGCTCCAGGATAGTGATACGGTTGAAGGCCTGCTTCTTGTCGAGGCTTACTTCCCACCAAGGCTCCTTGACCAACGGGTGCGAGGTCCAGCTGTCCGAGAAATCATCGTTGTTGGCAAAATCACCTATGCCATAGTCGTAGCTCCAACTGTACTCCGTAGGCTGATGCTTAGCGATATTGCGCTGAACGATGGGTGATTCGCACTCGGGAATAGGCTGTGTAGGCCCTTGGTTCTTCCACATGCCGCCTATCTTACGGAGTGCCTCCACCGCATTATTGTCCATCAGGCCGTCGCGGTTAGGAGCCACATTCAGGATAAAGTTGCAGTAAGCATTGTTATAGGGTTCGATATTCTCCTTAACTAACCAGTTTACATCCTTCAACTCGTCGGTGGGCATACTCTCCTTCCAGAACCAAGTGCGCTGGATAGGCAGACAGGCCAGGGCAGGCAGTCGGTTCTCAGAGGTACTGATTTTCTGTCCGGCACCCTGCTCATAGGATTTGATGTCGGTATAGTAAAGTCCCTCCCTGGGGTATTTGGCCGCATTCAGATCCATCACCAGGCAGTTGGGTTGCAGGCTCTTGATGTGCTGATATATTTCGGGGAAGGGAATGTCCTCGTAGCTGATGCGCGACCAGGGCGCATCCCATCCGTCGATAATCAGCGCCGTTACCTCACCGTAGTTGGTCAGCAGTTCCGTCAGCTGTGCCTTAATCATCGCCGTATGTTTCTTAGTGTTGATACGCCCCGGACGTATGCGATGATGCGTGTCCAGAATACTGTAGTAAAGCATCACCTTCAGGCCCTCGGCGCGGAAAGCATCCACATACTCGCGTACCACATCCTTATGGACGGGCGAGTTCATACTATTGTAATCGGTCGTCTTGGTGTCCCAGATGCAGAAGCCGCTGTGGTGCTTGGTGGTCAGACAGCCGTACGACATATTGGCAGCCTTTGCTACCTTTGCCCACTGACGGCAATTCAGCTTCGTTGGGTTGAAGGTGGAAACAGGCTGGTCGGGATCGGGCCAGTCCTCGGGCGAATAGGTAGGGATATTAAAGTGGATGAACATACCGAAGCGCAAATCCACGAACTCCTGCTGCAACTGGTGCAGCGACTTCTCTGCTGCCTGCAGCATATTACAGGAAACGAGCAGGGCTAAAACCAACAGTTTTCTTTTCATCTGAGCTATATTATTTTTATATGGATATTCTATTGAAAATTAATTTCCATTTCCTTTGTTCCGTAGATTAGGGTATAGATTGCGTACAACAGGCCAAAGACAGCTATGGCAATAACGACAACATATACCAGCCAGATAAAGAAGACAGCCACGTTGCGTCTGATACACTTCCACCAGCTTATACAATACAGTTGTTTGTAAACAATCAAGGTAAACAAAAAGTCTGCATAGGAATTGATTTCATTAAGAATAGCTTCCGAGCCTTTTATAAGCGAGAAAGGCAGAATCAGGGTGGCCAACAACATCTCCATGCACGACTCATACAAGATTGTATAAAACTGCTCGGTATAGTTCAGGGGGAGTTCTGCACCGTCGGGACGACTGATCTTTTGTTTCCGGAAGGCAATACGATAAGGGACAATAAGGGTGATACCTAAAAAAACCGAATAATACAACTTATTGTAAGATATAAAGTTTACGGTATTCCCTAAAAAAGCAACAAAAGCCTTCTCGGGAGTATCGCCCTTAGGAACAATTTTATCCGCAGGAACACCGGCAAATCCGAACGGGTCGTTACCAATGACGAAAGACAACACAGCATAGATAGTAACAATCCAGATAAGCATCTGCAACGGGTTGTAGAACTTACTGCGATGTCCCTGCAAGTATTCCCTTACCAAGTGTCCGGGCCTGCAACACAAGTCGCGCAGCGTATTAACGAACTTATTGTCGCCGCCAATAATGGAGTTGGCAAGATCAGCAAGAATCTCCCTTAGCTTCAGGCGTTTCGTTTTAGCCTTCTGGCCGCAATCGGGGCAGAAATTGCCTGTATATTCCTTCCCGCAATTAAGGCATTTTACAAACTTCTCTTCTGTGTCCATCGTGTTTAATATCAAGTAACCGCATGGTTATTCCCACTCGATGGTTCCGGTTGGCTTTGGCGTCAAATCATAAAGGACTCTGTTAATACCTGGAACTTCGGTAATGATTCGTTGGGTAATATGATGCAGCAGCTTATAAGGAATCTCCTCGATGGTGGCAGTCATGGCATCGCGTGTATTCACCGCCCGAATAATAACCGGCCAATCCCAACTGCGCTTGTTGTCTCTCACACCTGTTGACTTAAAATCGGGAACAACAGTAAAATACTGCCATACCTTACCCTCAAGTCCGTTCTTTGCAAACTCCTCGCGCAGGATTGCATCACTTTCGCGTAAGGCTTCTAGGCGGTCGCGTGTGATGGCACCTGTACAGCGGACTCCAAGACCGGGACCTGGGAAGGGCTGACGAAATACCATATTATCGGGCAGACCGAGTTCCTTACCTACGACACGAACTTCATCCTTGTACAGCAACTTGATAGGTTCTACCAACTCGAACTGCATATCCTCAGGCAGACCGCCCACATTGTGATGTGACTTAACTGGACCGGATTCTACGATATCAGGATAAATGGTGCCCTGGGCGAGGAAACTGATGCCTTCCAGTTTGCGGGCTTCTTCCTCGAATACGCGGATAAACTCGGCACCGATAATCTTACGCTTCTGCTCGGGATCTGCCACACCTGCCAGTTTGTTCAGAAAGCGGTCGGTAGCATCCACATATACCAAGTTGGCATTTAACTCATCGCGGAACACACGAACTACCTGTTCAGGCTCACCCTTGCGCAGCAATCCGTGATTCACATGAACCGATACCAGCTGTTTGCCCACTGCCTTAATCAGCAGGGCAGCCACCACTGATGAATCTACACCACCCGAAAGTGCCAACAGCACCTTCTTGTCGCCAATCTGAGTACGTAATTCCTTAATTTGCTCTTCAATGTATGCTTGTGCCAACGCGGGAGTGGTAATTCTCTCCATATCGGCGGGCCGCACATTACCTGTAAAATTCATAATCTGTAATAATTTAAGTGAATAATGTTTGCGCAAAGATAAGAATATTCCCTGAAACTCACAAGGATTATCTGGATATTTCCTTCCCGTTGATAAATAACTTCCTGGCTACACAACCTTCTATCATCGTGGGGTCGAAGGATTGTTTCTTGTCACGTACCTTACAATCCTCGAAAGTGAAATCCATAAGGCGGTATTTGTCTGATTTGCCTACGTCGAAGAAATCCCCCGAATCAACATCAATATTCCGAATAGTGATGTCGTTGCACTGGGATAGTGGCATATCGGGCCGGTCACCCGGTTGGAAGAACTGCGTCCAAGGGCGCACCACGAGGAACGAACTGCACGTTCCCGTTACGTTTTCTATGCGTACCTTCTCGTAATGCTGAGGCGTATCGGGGCGCATCTTCAACCACAACACTCTATTGACATTGTTAATGTTAATGTTTGAGAGAACGATATTCCAGTCATGAACAGATTCCGAACCGAGCGTAAGGCAACCGTGTGCCTTGCCGTAACGACATTTATTAACCAACACGTTATACACAGGTCCGTTCTCGGGAGCCTTATCTGCCCACGTGCCCTTGCCGCCCTTTATCACCACAGCATCATCGTTTACCTGCATGTAACAGCCCTGCACCAGTATATCATGGCACACATCCAGGTCGATGGCATCGCTGGATGGGGCGCCATGTTCCTTTGTGTCGCCCGGAGGAATAACGCCCTTGGTGGGAGCATAGATGAAGTTATCAAGGTATCGCACGCGTTCGCATCGGTACAGATGATTGGTCCAGAACGGAGAGTTGATGAGATTCATGTCCTGAACCGTTACGTTCCTGCAGTTCGAGAGATATACCAGACGGGGGCGCATCGCCTCCAGATTGGTACAAGCCCTATTATACATACGTCTGTACCAGAACTCTTCCCAATACATAAAGCCGTTGCCGTCGATACAACTCTTCTGAGTGGCAAACCCGTACTCGTCAGGTGTTCCCTCCCAATCTGTTTTCGCTCCGTCGCCCGTGATGCAGAAGCCGTCCAATCCATCTGCATTAATGAGTGCGGCAAAGTACTGCAGGGTCTGACCTTCCAAACGAGTCTCCAAGAGTCGGAAGTCGCGTATGCGGTCCGACCCTTTTATCCGTCCCTTAACGTAAAGGTTGGTTCCTTGCTTAAAGAACAGCGAACCCGTCAGGAATGTTCCTTCAGGAATAACTATCACTCCGCCGCCCTCGCTGGCACATCGGTCTATTACAGCCTGTATGGCTGCCGTCTGCATCAGCGTAGAATCTTTCTTTACGCCATATTCTGTTATCACGTATTGCTTGCCAAGCGTCTTAACATCCACCTTTTGGGTGTTGCTGAAGAAAGCATCCATCTCTGTGCCGTCTGGCCACAGCGGCTGTTGTTTCTTGGGTTTTGCGCTGATGCCGAACACCATCGTCAGCATTAACGACAGAAGGAATATCTTTTTCATTCTAACATTAAATATCTTTTGTTTATTCGTACATAAGAGTTTAAACCTGATGGCACAGGTGCCCAGCCGTCATAGGTGGTACGTTTGTAGTTGATATCCACCACGTTTATCTCGTTGAACTTGCGCCATTTCACACCTCGTCGGTCGTATGCCGCAATACGGTTGGCCGGAAGGTTTGTTACCTCGATTCGAATAGTGTTTTCGCCCTCATGCAATATGTCGTCGAAGTCCAACGTGAACGGCACACACCAGGCACAGCCGACATAGGTGTCGTTGATATAAACACGTGCCGACTCGCGGACATCGCCAAGGTCAATCCGATAACCACGCTTTGCCACATCTCCTTCCGAAAGCGAGAACGTGGTCTCGTAAACCCCTGTACCCATCAGTTCATTCAGGCTGTCAACGGGCAACGATTCCCAAGTCTTAAGACCGTCTATGGTTATCTCGCCGGCAACGGCAGGCTGTGATTCTACGAACCGAAGCGACCATTTATTCTCTGTCAGATCAACAAGGGGGCTTATTCCTACATGGTGCGATCTCTGTTGCGGTTGCAGGGCATCAACAGGATATGTGACTGTGGTCTTTCCATTAGGCAAGGCATCTATAAAACAACTCTCTCCACTACGGAGCGAGACAGAAACTTTAGCGCCTGTAGATGCAAGGCCGACTTTCCGATATACATCCATAGGAGTAAGGTTCGATACAAAGTAACGGTAGCCATCGCCCACCCTGCGGCGTATCATCTTTACATGTAGCGTTGTACGCAGTTCCTCAGGCTTTGCATATTTGGCCAATTCCTGTGCCTCTATATTATAGATTATGTGTGCGCCCTGCTTATTCAGGCTCTCGATATGCTTTTTCACCGTATTGCTCAGTATGCAATTAGGCGGTAAGATAAGTGCAGCATAGCGCGTGCCTGCTGCCGTCTGCAGTTTACCATCGACAAAAGAGGTGGTAAGCAGATATTTCTCCGAGATATAGTCGCAGTCGTAGCCCAAAGAATCTATCTTCAGTATCGAGGCAATGAACTCGGGCGCTTTCTTGTCCATCGAGTTTATCTCGAAAAGCATCAGCTGTCTGTTGAGGTTGGTCCGCCACATGTTCCTAATGGGCAACAAGACCAGAAAATCGTTGTCGGGCTCACCCTCCTGCAACCGCTGCTGACAGAAATCGATGTAACCTGTCAACATGGGTGCATCACGCCAGATGGTATTGGTGGGCGACATATCCACCGAGGCATAGAACTTCCACCCGGGCCACGGATCGTCCTTGGGCGAGTAGCATGCTCCGTGGAAGAGCATTCTGTTTACACCGCTACAGAACATCAGATCCAAATCGGGCTTCATCTGCGACAAAGAGGTACGGAAGTGCTCCGTCAGCCAGGTGAATGTCTCACTTGACACAAGTGGCTTACCTGTTACATGAGCAGCAGAGGAGGCATATTTCAGCATCGATAGGTCTGAGAAATTCTTGCGGGTCATACCCAGGTCGGTGCGCAAACCCTTGATGCCGAACTCAGAAAGACCGAAACCCTCTATCTCAGGAATATCCACCGCAGCATAAAGGTCGAGAAGGTTAGACGGTGAACCGTGTGCCTGATTCCTCACTTTCACGCCGCGCTCGTGGCTCCACCGTACCCACTGCTCCGTAAAATTCTTCAGCAGGAGCTCCGAGAGTGTCTCACGATAATCGCTGATTACCTGAGCATCGCCATCCACAAACTCCTGCAGTTTGTCTTCCAGTTTGTATCCGCGACGCGCCTCAAACTCCTTTGGCAAAGTAGGCGTCCAGTCGGCCCCGAATACCTCGTATGAATCATTAAAGAAAGTGGCAGGCATAGGAGCACCGGAAGTTTTGAATGCTCTGTCGAAACGAGCCAGATAATGCGCCACAGCCGTTGAGTCGAAATGGTCCATCACATATCCTTCCCCTCCGGGTGCTGCACGCTTTACCATCTGTCGTGTCCTGCTTTCGTAGAGCGCGATTACACGGCGCTTTCCCTTAACACGGCTCTTGTAATCTTTCTGAGCTATCAGGCGGGCAAACTTCTGCTCCTTTGGCGGTGCAGGAAGGGTAATGCTCTTGGCCAGCTTGCTGTCCACAAGAGAATCCACCACCACGAACTTACATGCAGCCTCTGTGATCGGGACCTCAGGTGAACCGAACGGCCAACCGGTACCCAGATTCATGTCTATCTGTATGCCCAGTCGGTCACCCTCCCGGATAGTATATTCCAGCATCTTCATCCACTCGGGCGAGAGGAAAGAGATATTATTGGCATCGTTGCCCTGAACACCATACAGAGGGGTTATCTCCAAAGTTCCTATGCCGTGCGAAGCCATCTGTTCCATCTGCCATGTGAGACCCTCTTCCGTGACAGCCGAACCTAACCACCACCAACGGGCACCTGCCTTGGAGGTTCTTTTCTTTATTAATTTGTAATACTCCACGGCGCCCAACAGCACACAGCCCGCTCCATAGTCCTCGAAGTCGGGTACGCTGGTGTAGGTTACCGGTTGACCATCCTTAGGCTCTTTGCCCGTTCCCTGCAGATATCCGATGAAACCGTTCGGGTGTATGGCAGAAGCAACGGCCTTCCAAGCCTTGTCAGTTGCCGCGCGATACTCTTCAGCAGGCAGTATTCCGTTCCTTATGCCCCAAGCCATTCCCATCAGGAAGAGCGCTGTTCCCGATGTCTCAGGACCACCGTATGTAGAAGGCGACATCAGACTTACATTCCAGAAGCCGTCCTCGCGCTGGCATTTCAGCAACGCCTTCATCATCGCCTTGTAATCCTCCGTCAACTCCTTACAGAAGACCGAAACCTCGTCCCCCTCTCTTACGGGATAGGGGTTAGGGGTGAGGCTATCAAGGGTTCTCACGTAAGCCGCTACCACCCAGCCGTTACCTCGGCTCCAATAGCAGTTGGCTCCGTCTTTTTCCTTGTAGGGAGGAACAAAGTCGGCATCGCGCCACCAAAGGCCTTCTTTGGCGTTCCAAAGACCACCGCCACACTGGTTACGCGACCATTCGTAACAATCCTTTGCAAAGAGGATATAGCGCTTATCGCCTGTTATCCGGTACATTTTAGCGAAGGCCGGCATAGCCATCTGGATGGCATCAATCCACGTCCAGTAATTCACCCGATGCTCGGCCATCTGCTTCTCCATGTTCACCCTTGAACTATCTAAGAAAAGTTGAGAGTTGAGAGTTGAGAGTTGAGAGGCAGTTGAGAGCTGAGAGTCGGATTCTATGAGATAGCGGTCCAGATACGTCTGCTCACAGCACTGGTCATCGGCATTTGTCGTCTTGGTTCCGTTGCGTGGTGCCCACTTGTGGTAATTGCCCCAGTCATCTACATACTTAAGGTATGCGGGTTGAGGGTCAATGCTGTATAGTGCCATCAGTCCCTCGTAATAAACACCGCGTGTCCACAGGTTGCTGGGACGCTTTCTGCGCACAAAGGTATCCTTGGTGGGGTCGGGCCACTTTCCAACAAAGTAACTGTTTACCCGACGCGCTGCTTCGAGCACATCGACTTCATTCTGGGCCGTAGCCGGCATTATAGCCAGTACAACTACAGCAAAAAACGTGGATATTAGTTTAAGCATGTTATTCTTTACAAATCTATATCAATGCAGTTTTCGGGTTTCTTGCTCAAGGTTTTCAGGTGCAGTTTGTTGCCCGTCTTCTGAAGTATGGTAACCGCAGCGCCCTTTATGTTGGGCCCGTCACCGTTCACCACGGGGAATGTGGCGCCTTCCAAATCTTTGGGTGCATATTTGAACCTATGTGTATGGGCAAAGACAGCTAAATCGAAGGGCTGCTGCTTCAACAAGGGGGCCCAAGCCTCGTGGCAGGGTTGGTACTTGTCGTCGTTTCCGAAGATGGGAATATGGCTGACGAGGATGCGACGCTTGGCCTTCCTGAAGGCGGGGTTCTTCAGTTCCTGCTTGATGAATTCTGTTTCCTCGGCCCGCAGTTGGGTGAAGTCGTTGAAGCCTGCATATTCCTTATGGTCGTCAGACTTGTCCTCGCCACAGTCCAATATCATGAAGCGGGTGTCGCCCCAACTGATGCCGCCGTATGTTTTATCGTTGGGATAGCCGATGAGTCGGTGCATGCCAGCCGAATAGTAGTTACGGATTTCGTGGTTACCACGGATAAAGAAGATGGGTGTTTCGGCTCCATTGATGGGGTCGGCCAAACTATGAATCATACGCATGGCGTGTTCCCGATCGTAAGGTTCAGGCAGACAGTCACCGTTAAAGATGATAAAGTCGGGTTGTACACCAACTGTTTTCAGCGTATCGCGTAAAAAAGCATAAGTAGCTTGGTTATCATGCAGGTCGTTAAACACCACGCAGGTAAAGTCGGTGGCATTCACCTCGGGTGTTCGGAACTGATAGAGCGGTGTGCGTAGCGTGTCGCCTGTGTGGAACTCGTAGGCATGCTTCATCAGCAGATCCACCACACAAACCCTGTAGTAATACTGCTGACCGGGTTGCAGGTTATCCAGGGTGATGCGGTTCTCTATGTCGAAACACACTTCCTGTCCGTCCAGCAAGGCACGTTTCTTCTGCAGATTGTTCCTGTCCGTACCGTACTCCACCCAACAATGTGCGGGGGCTGTTGTCTGGAACATCACCGTCATTTCCGTGGGCTTGGGATCTTGCAGATAGGGCTTCAGGGGCATCAACTCCTCAGCCTTCAGTGGCAAGCGCAGATTGGCGACTATGGGGCAATGGTCCGATGCTTCGGGTGCGTTGATAACCGACTGGTTCAATGTTACAGCTGAGCGCCCTTTGAAGGACGCGATATAGTCGATACACACCTTGGGCTTGTCGGCTGGGAAGGTTGCCTTCTTGCCTGTGTTGATAACGAAGTACTTCTTCAGTTCTGCCATCAGCTTAGAGTCAGGCTCATCGTTCCAGTCACCCGCTATAATAAAAGGTTTCTGCCATTTCTGAGCCTCGGCAACAATGAGGGGAACGGATGCCAGGCGGTTCTCCTCAGCCAGATCCAGATGGGTACAGGCCATTACATAATTCTTCAGCTCCACCACCAGCAGAACACGCGGTTCCTTGCCGGGCAAGGGAGTACGGGTAACGCTCAGGGGACGCTCACGGGTAAGGATGCCCACGCCGTACTTTCCGCCGTCGTAGTCGATACCCTTGGCAAATGTGGGAAAGTAAAGGGTACGGCTTGCCAACTCAGCCATCTGGTTGCGTCTACCGCAGCGGACTGTCATGCTGTCCAATTCCTGCAGTGCCACCACATCGGGCTGCTGCTTAAAGATAACATCGGCCGTACGGTCGTAGTCGATAGTCATATCCAACCCTGCGCAATGTTGAACATTATAGCTCATAACCTTAATCTGCCAAGGCATCCCCGGCTGATTCTGCGCCATCATCATCAGGCAAGCCGCTAAAAGCATCATCAATGTCTGCAATCGTTTCATATCTGATTTAAGTTTAAGTTTTATGTGGGCAAAGATACAACATCTTTTTTAATTAGCAAAAAAAACTGCCACCCCGTTATGAGTAGCACTTGATTAACATACCGCCCTTGTAATTGTGTTTGGATTTTATAATTTTTTTTCGGCAAAAACATGGTTTTTTTATATTTCATGCAAGAATTCTTCGGTATTCGCTTATTATATTGTACCTTTGAGGCGTCATTTTGCACAAACCATTCATTATGATACGGAAAATAGCTTGGGCCCTATTGACGGCCCTCATATTACTTGCCTCCTGCCAGGAGAAGAAGCAGGAGAAGGCAGCGCTTGTTTATAAAACCATGAAGGTGGAGCGCACCAGTCAGGCCGTGAAGGTGGGCTATAGCGCCACCATGAAGGGGCGGGAGATTGTGGAGATACGCCCTCAGGTAAGCGGCCTCATCACCAAAATTCTTACCAGCGAAGGACAGAAAGTCCAGAAGGGGCAGACACTGTTTATTATCGACCAAGTGCCTTACGTGGCAGCCCTGAATACAGCCGAATCTGCATTGAAATCGGCCAAGGCAGCAGAAGCAACGGCCCAACTCACCTACGACAGCAAGAAGGAGTTGCGCCAACAGCAGGTAATTTCCGACTACGACCTGCAGACAGCTCAGCAGGCACTGGTTTCTGCTCAGGCTCAGGTGGCTCAGGCTCAGGCTCAGGTGGCCAATGCACGCAACAGCCTCAGCTACACGGTGGTGAAGAGTCCCTTGAGCGGTGTGGCAGGTATGATTCCCTACCATGTGGGAGCCTTGGTGAGCAGCAACATTGCAGAGCCCCTGATATCCGTCTGCGACGATAGCGAGATGTGGGTGTATTTCAGCCTGAGCGAACGAGAGGTGACCGACCTTACCCTTCAGTACGGTAGCCTAGAGGCGTTCATGCAGGGAATGCCCGATGTAACCCTGCTGCTGAGCAACGGCAAAGAGTATGGTCAGAAGGGCCGCGTAAATGCGGTAAGCGGCATTGTGGATGCCAGCACAGGAGCCGTATCCCTGCGCGCCGTCTTCCCCAATAAGGATCATCTCTTGCGCAACGGAGGAACGGGAACGGTGGTTATTTCTACCGTAAGGAACCAGGTGATAGTGATTCCGCAGACAGCAACCTTTGAGTTGCAGAACAAGATGTTCGTCTATCGTGTAGTGGACGGTAAGACGGCACAGACGGAAATCAAAGTAGCTCCGCTGGACGATGGCACCAGTTATATTGTTGAAGAAGGACTCTCTGAAGGCGATGTCATCATTGCCGAAGGAGCAGGCCTGCTCAAGGAAGGGGTGGACGTGAAAGCCTCCCCCGACCCCTCCAAAGGAGGGGAGAAATAGCAAATTCTTCATTTGAAAGATGACTCCTAAGACATTTATAGATAGGCCCATATTGTCGGG